>Ga0172367_10001769_pt1 | contig 30746 bp, 24 predicted proteins | sample Lak10m_FD_114542 | JGI IMG/M metagenome (GOLD analysis project Ga0172367, IMG submission 114542) | Freshwater microbial communities from Kabuno Bay, South-Kivu, Congo - kab_022012_10m | ecosystem: Environmental > Aquatic > Freshwater > Lake | place: Democratic Republic of the Congo: South-Kivu...
ACGTAGACGTTCATTCCGCCGGTGTCTTTGCCGCCCAGTGTTGCAAGCGGACAGGTATGATAGGAAAGCATTGCGATTCGCAGCATCATATTTAATTCCATAGCATGGACAACTTATTTTCGGCAAATCTTTCGTTTTAGTTTTGCAAAGCCAAAAACAGCCGCTGCCCATTTCAATTCCCCAAAAGTGTACCGCAATTCGTTCTCATGTGCAGCTCAGCATGGATGATGATCACTTAAAACAAAAAACTGCGGAACCGAACTTGGTTCCGCAGTTTTTTGTTTACACTATGGCTTTATCGGCTGTACCACTTGCAACTCACATAACGCAGGGTACACTTTGCAGATATTAAATATGGGAGTGAAATGGATAGTAGATGGAGATGATGGATCCGCTTCAATTACTTGCTGACCAACGTGGCAACCTAAAGGTTCGGTCCCTGTCGGCTGAAAACCAGCGGGCAGTCTGCATGTATTATCAACACCAGCAAGGTCTTTCACGGGGTATTGATCACCTAACACAGGAGATCCGGCGCTTTCAATTGTATAAGTATCATTGTAGTAAAACTTTGTTGGGTCAATTGTCGCAAGCGAAGCAGTTACACTCCACATAAATTTGGGCTGCGCGGCGAGAAATGCTTTTTTGAAGGCGATCTCTACAACCGGCGATCCTTCATTTACAAAACGGGACCAGGCAGCATCGGGGTCGTTACCAGTCCCAGCATTAAAGACGGTTTTTTCAAAGCCATCGCCTGTATAGCCATTGTCCGGGCTTAAGGATTCTCCGCCAACATCACTATTCTCATCCGCATGAATGGAGACGCCATCCGTTGACCATTCAGCAGAGGTGGGCGTCTGAGCAATAATAATAAATTCAGCCTTACCGTCTATACTTGTGTCAAAGTCAACTGCATACGACCCATTCGCGCCGCCAGTGGCAGGGTCCACGCCGGCAAGTTTGATATGAACATAATAGTAATTATCATCCTCCGTCATACCGATATCAACGATATCGACTTGTGGAAGGTAAGCCATGTCCACCGAGGTAAATGGCCGTTCAAAACGATTAATGTTAAAGTCGTCACCAAACATTACGCTTTTTGAATCGTAGCTATTTGATTCTTCATTATCGTGGGCATTAGCCACATCTTTACTATCTGCACCGAAGGGAATCAATGTGTGGACAATTTCCACCGGGGTTGGCTGCTGTTCCGTGGCAATTGCAACCTGGGTCGCCACAGGTTGGGCAGTCGGTTCATCCGCTGTCAAAGCAGACGGCAAGCCGCAGGCTTGAAGAGCAAAAGCAAAAACAATAGACAAAAACAAAACTTGCTTAACGAATTTCATGGTTACATTCTCCTTTGAATTTTATAGCACTCACAAAAATTTCGAACAACAATTCAGCAGGGTACCTAACTCCTATAACCGGTCTGGCACTTTGCTCCTAGAGCATTTGGTCAACAAAAGATGCTCCCAAAATATTTGCAGAAGCTCAACGTAAACACATTGCCTGACTTGCAGTAATTAATAGAATCATATATAATCTCGCCCGCCGTGTAATAAGCCACCATAGCTCAGCTGGTAGAGCAAACGATTCGTAATCGTTAGGTCGTGGGTTCGTATCCCACTGGTGGCTCACTGGAACCCAGGATACTGCCTGGGTTCTGGCTTTTAATGGTTCTTATATGTAGAATAGTGCATATACACTAATCGCTCCAATGAAATGAAAAATCTCTTCGCAGGTCTACCCACACCACCTGAAGGCCAGAAAACGGTCATTTACGTGCTTGCTGTTGCTTTCATAGGCGCCATTATTCTTGCCTTGATAAATATTAGTCCATGGCAAATGGGGGTGCTTGCAGCTATGTTCTTGATCGCATTGCGCCTTGCAATTCGCGGACAGACAAAATTTGCGCGCTGGGGATCTCTTTTGGCAGCACTGATTCTGATCTCCAGCCTAATGGTTTTCAATTACGGAATACGCGATACAGCGGTTATCGGTCTCGTAGTAGTCCTGATAGCATCAGGCTTGCTCGCTGGACGGCGTGGAACCTTGATCATCGGGTGTGTCATTATATTGCTCATTATTGCAATGGGAATATTGGAAACCCAGGGCATCATCTCCAATACATTCAGTCGATACAACTTCTTTGCAGATTACTTTGTTGTTGCAATATGTATTGCTCTCGTATCAATCTTGCAGTGGCTTGTGATCAACCAATTAAATGAGAGCATCACAAAAGCCAACAACGAGCTGGTCGAGAGAGAATCGATCGAAGAAAGACTGCGAGACGCAGAGAATCGCTACCGCAATCTAGTGGAAAGAATCCCAGCAGTGGTATACGTAGCTGAGCCCGGCCAAAGTGGAAAGTGGCAGTATATCAGCCCACAAGTTGCAACGATCACTGGGTACACCTCCCAAGAGTGGTTAACTGACCCACAATTCTGGTACAACAAGATGCACCCCGATGATCGCGACCCCATTATGGAGAGGGAAAATCATGCCCTTAAAGCAGGCATCATGCCCCAATTGGAATACCGCCTGAAACCAAAAGACGGGCATTATATCTGGATATACGATGAAGGCCTGTTCTTTGTGGATGCTGAAAAACAAATATTAGTACAGGGTTTTATGCTGGATATCACCGCCCGAAAATTGGCCGAGGAGGAACTAAAAAAGCGCATCACAGACCTTGATGCAGTACGAGGCGTAAGCGAAGCCTTGATCGCAAAAACGGACCTGAAAAATCTTATCCGGAACACAGGAGAACAAATAAAAGCGACTTTTAGCGTTACCAGTTTATTTATTGCCCTGCTGGACACCACTTCCACCGCAATCTATTTCCCATATTATTTTGATAATGATCGTCCCGTAAACAATAAGCCGCTCAAACTTGGAAAAGGATTGACAGCCCACGTAATGGAAATGAAACAGCCGATCATCCTCAATAAAAACTGGGCTGAAGAATCTGCAAAATATGGCGAGATCTATTACGATAACAAGCCTCCTCAATCTTCATTAACTGTCCCTCTGCTCATCGAAGACCGAGCGCTTGGAGCAATTTCTATGCAAGACATGGAGGCTGAAAACGTTTTCACCGAAAATGATATACGCCTGCTTTCCACAATCGCAGCAAACCTGGCTGTGGCAATCGAGAACACAAGGCTGCAGGAATCCCTGAAACGTGAACTTACTATCCAGGAAAAATTGATTTCTGAATTGGAACTAAAAAATTCAGAATTAGAGCGCTTCACTTATACCGCATCCCATGACCTAAAGTCCCCTCTCATTACCATTCGTGGATTCCTTGGCTTATCTCGAACAGGACGCGCGCACGGGGAATTTTGAACGCCTGCAAAGCGATGTGAAGCGAATTTCAGAAGCAACGGAAAAAATGCATCTCCTGCTCAGCGAGCTTTTGGAGCTATCCCGCATTGGACGTGTGATGAACGAACCCAAACGCTCTCCGTTCGTAGAACTTGTAAAAGAGGCTCTAAAGCGAGTGGAAGGCCAATTGCAAGCGCGGCAAGTTCAGGTCCAGACAGGAAGCGACCTGCCTGAAGTCTTTGGCGATACGGAGCGTCTCATTGAAGTCATCCAAAACCTGGTGGATAATGCCTGTAAATTCATGGGAGACCAGAACGAGCCGATCATCGAGATCGGTGCGCAAAAACAGGAAAGCGGTTATGTCTTTTTTGTAAAAGATAATGGGATCGGTATCGATAAGAAATTTCAAGATAAGGTTTTTGGCCTGTTCGACAAACTCGACCCAAACAGTAACAGTACGGGAATTGGGCTGGCTCTCGCAAAACGGATCATCGAAGTGCATGGCGGAAGGATTTGGATCGAATCCGATACGGTCCAAAAAGGCACAACTTTTTTCTTTACGCTTTCAGATAAATCCATCATTCAATAAAAGCCCTGAATTTTTCAGGGTTTTTTGTCCATTGACAAAATATAATACTGTTACTATAATACAAGTATTATATATTTTGTACTACAAAACACAGGAAGTTCCATGTCTCTTAAACACGCTATTCTCGGTTTTCTTTCATTCTCTCCCTTCTCGGGATACGATCTCAAAAAAGCCTTCGACCGCTCCGTACAGCATTTCTGGCCTGCAAACCAAAGCCAGATCTACCGCACGCTGGCAGAGTTAGAGGAAGGCGGCTTTGTTGAAAAAGAAATTATCGAGCGCGAAGAACGCCTCGACATGAAGATCTATAACATCACCGAAGCTGGCCGTGGCGAGCTGCACCAATGGCTTGCCACGCCCCTCCCTGAGCACGACACCCGAGAGCCATTTCTCATTCAAATCTATTTCGGCGGCACACTTAGTGATGTTGAAATCCTCAATCTCTTGAATCGCAAACTCAAAGAAACGGAAGAACGAATCGCCGTGTACGAAGCCGTTTATCAAATGACTCAAGCGGCACCAAGCAAGCTCGTTGATAAGCGTACAAGTTTTTTCGGCATGCTCACACTGGAGCTTGGCTACATTAATTCCCAATCGGATGCCGCGTGGCTGCGCTCTGCCATTGAACGTACGAAAACAAAAAAATATAACATTCAAATAGGAAGCTAAAAAATCATGAACAAAATTATTCGCAACATCATCATTGTCTCACTCTTCACCGTGGGCGGCGGCTGGCTGGGCATCTGGCTCAACAACATCACAGGAAACACCATGCCGCCCATGCAAAGTTTGGGTGCGCTGGTTTGGCTTACTACTCCCGCTCTTGCAGGAATCCTTTTGCGTGCCTTTGGTGGGGATGGCTGGAAGGATGCTGGCTTTGGCTTGAATCTCATCTCAGGCTGGAAGTGGTATCTAGTGGCGATCATCGTCTATCCGCTCACCGCTCTTTTAACCTTTGGGCTGGCTGCCCTCTTCGGCTTCATCTCCGCTGACGGTTTTGCAGCAAAAGGCTTCGGCGCGTATCTGTCCGCTGCAAATGTAATGCTTGTCGGCGCGCTGATGAAAAATATCTTTGAAGAATTCGCGTGGCGCGGCTATCTCACCCCAAGGTTGGATGCGGCAAAGGTTCACCCGTTATTGAATCACCTGATCGTCGGTGTTCTGTGGTGGTCATGGCATCTTCCTTACTATTCTTACTTTCTGGACCGCGCCGTCTTGAAGGCCGCCGTCACAACCAGCATTCCTGTGTTCCTGCTCATCGGCTTGATTGTTATGCCGCCTACAGCGCTTCTGTTTGGTGAACTGCGCCTGCTTGGCAAATCCGTCTGGCCCGTTTTTGTTCTTCACAACGTCATCAATGCGCTGAGCATGCCGTTGATCATCAACAGTTTCATAAAGGTCAATGGCACAATGGGAGTAGTATTTTCCCCCACCAACGAAGGCATCTTCACATCCATTTTATTTGGCGTCGCCGGGTGGATGTTGTACCAATATCGAATGAAGAAGCAGGCGGTTTCGTAAAAAAAATCTTGTAAAAGCAGACCTCCGAGTTTTTGAAAAACTCGGAGGTCTGCTTTTTGTCTTTTCTTATTCGATCCCGTCAAAAATATGGTCAAGCACTTCTTCGCTCACGTCGAAGACCGATCCATTTTCAGGGATGGCTTCCCTCGTCATCCACTCTGGCAGACGGTCGTCTTTGGCAGTGAATCCTGCTCGTTTGTTGAACTCACGCTCCATTTTAATGGTCTGCTTGCCAAGTTCCTGCAAAATATTATCAGGCAGATCATCCCATCCATAACGCGCCTTGAGCAAGCGTTTTACTACGCCATCGGGTGTAGCTGCGTAGCCAAAGCCTGCGAAAATACAGGCACCAATCGTGTCATAACCTGCCATGTTCAACTGGGCATTGAGTGACGCCTCTTTCTGCTGGGTTGGGTCCAGGTGATTGACCTTGGCGCGGATGGTCAATCCGCAGGTGTGGTCGGCTCCCTGTGGAGTTGTGGCATATGTAACACCCGTCCCCTTAATCGAGCGCGGCTCATACGCAGACATGGCTTGTCCCTTCACAGCTGGTACTCGTTCAATGTTGTACTTCTTACCAACTGTCACTGCGCCATCACCTAGAACGTGACCCAATTCCGTACCTGCCCGAATTTCATCAATCAACTTCTGGGCATCTTCTTCGCTTCCCCAGCGCATGAGACCCGCTTCCGCGGCAACGCCAAGCGAGCCGCCGATCTCAATTGAATCAAGACCCAAATCGTTGACATGCCAATTGAGGCGGCCAATCGAATCGAGAGAGTCAATGTCAATGTTCGTGCCCATCAAACCAATAGTTTCATATTCAAGCGGAGAGACGATGATCTTGCCATCCTCCCCACCGAAGACATTCGAGCATTTGATGGTACATCCTGCCATACAGGCATGAGCAGGGTCAGAGGGTTTGCCGCGTGTCAATGTGAAATCGCGCAACGTCTCGCCGCTGATCGCATCCACATTGTCAAAGGTGCCGCGAGAGAAATTATGTGCGGGAATGGCAGCAAAACTCTGGGTCATCTGCGCCATGGCTGCTGTGCCATAATCACGGTACGTCACAGACTGCGGGTGTTCCATCACAGCTTTGGTGTAATCCTTTTGCGCCACTTTGAACGCTTCAGGGTCTGCAATCACTGGTTTTTGCCCGCCCGCATGATCGAACACGATGGCTTTCAATCCCTTGGTGGCCATCACTGCACCCAGCCCGCCGCGCGCCGCAATACGGGAAGGAATTTTGTCTTTGTCAATATTCTGAATCCCAGCGGACTTCATCCGCATTTCACCGCCAGGGCCGATCAACGCAATGGCGACTTTATCGCCATATTTTTCAATCAGTTTCGGGGCAGTCGCATACACGCCCAAACCTGCAAGGTCATCAGCGCGCTCCCACTCTGCGCCATTCAGCGACAGGTGTAAAACCCAGTACCCGTCTTCCTTTGGAGCATCCTCGATGACGAGCGCATGAATACCCATGAATGCCATGTGATAGCCTGTGCGACCGCCAGCATTAGCCTCTTTGATACCGCCAGTCAACGGGGATTTTCCACCGATGGAAATCCTATCTGTGGAGGAAAGCATGTGCCCAACCAATAAGCCAGGCGCAAAGATAAGTTTGTTGCCAGGGCCAAGCGGGTCACACTTCGCATCTACTTCATCAAGCAGAATGTGAGTGAGAAGTCCGCGCCCGCCGAGGCGTAGCCAATTTTGCGGGACGGGCTCGCGTTTCAGCGTTTGCTCACGGACATTAACGCGCCAGATCTGGGATTCGTGTTCAGCCATTTATTTTTCTCCTGTGTACAGGATAATATTCATATCTCAATTTCAATAAAACAAAAACCGCCGCAGCCAATTGGGTGCGGCGATCTCCTTACATGAGACTTTACTTTTTGCCGCCGAGCAGCCCTCCAAGCAAGCCAGCCGCGTCATCCAAACCGATACCATCGCTCAGGTCAACGCTCCCAGAAAGGATCGCATCCACCTCCCCAGCGATGGTCGGGGGTAATTTTTTCTTAAGCAAGTCCACAACTACAACCACGGATTGCTTGGCTTTTTCCTGAGGGATACCCACTTTTTTCGCAACCACGGTGGAAATTTCAGTAATAAGGTCGGACATTTTATTCTCCTTGTGTTTAATCAAATTTTTACCATGCTAACACAACTTATATTGAATGGCAAATTTTAGTGTTTCATTATGAAAACAGAGATTGAACTGCTTCCCTAAAAACCTTTGTATGATGGTCCACATCGGCTTGAGTGGTCTCAGGGGAGATCAAGGCCATGTTGTGGAAGGGGGTCATTAGAATGCCGCGATTGAGAGCATAGAGATGCATGTAGCGGTCGAGTTCAGGGTCAATGGCGGCGTGCGCTTCTCCACCATTCTTCGGCGGGTTGGGACGGAACCAATATTCAGAGCGATTGCCCAACTGCTTGACGATCCACGGCAGGTCAAATTCTTTGATAACAGACTGCACACCTTCGGTGAATTTTTCCTGCAAAGCGGTTGCCTTGAAATAAAATTCCTCGGTTAAAACATTTTGCAGAGTGGCTTTCATCGCCGCAATGGACAGGGCATTGCCTGAGAGCGTGCCGCCAATGCCGCCAACATCTGAGTCTTCCACGGAGAGTCTTTCGTTGAAAGCTTTTGAAACTTCTTCGGTGAAGCCATAGATCGCGGCGGGCACTCCTCCAGCGAGGGGTTTGCCGAGGGTTAAGAAATCAGGCTCGAGGGAGTGTGAAGCGGTGTATCCGCCAGGGCCAGCGCAGATGGTATGAGTCTCATCAATGATTAGCAAAGTCCCATATTTGCGGGTAATTTCGCGCAAGGCTTTGTGATAGCCTTCGTTGGGATGAATGATGCCGATGTTGGTCATGGCAGGTTCGGCAAGGACAACGGCTACGTCACGCGCAGAAAGAGCCGTTTCGAGCGCGCCGATGTCGTTGAACTCGATGACCTTTGTCGTTTCACGCGGATCAACTTGCGGCCCCATGTTGTTGGCGCGCGGCATGGGTGTGCCTTCTTCATCAAGCGTGATGAAGGTTTCATCCACGGAGCCGTGATAACAATAGTTGAAGACAAGAATCTTCAGGCGGCCTGTGATGAGACGAGCCATGCGCAAAGCAAAACGATTCGCATCGGTGGCGGTGAGGGCAAACTGCCAATACGGAAGTTTGAAGCGGCGCTGAAGTTCCTCACCCACCCAGATGACATCTTCATACGGCAGCATGAGCATGATGCCTTTTTGAATTTGCTCAGTGATGGCTTTGACTGTGGCTTCGGGCGCGTGACCTGTCATTGCGCCCGTATCACCGAGACAGAAGTCAATGTAATCATTGCCGTCTACATCGGTGAAGTGTGCGCCTTTGGCTTCTTTGACAAAGACGGGGAACGAGCCCGCCCAACGGATCATCCACAGCATGGGCACGCCACCATGCAAAGACTTGCGCGCTCGCTGATACAGCTCGTAGGATTTGGGGTGGTTCTTGTGAAAGAGTTCTTCTTCGGTCTTGAGGAGTTGCGTGAGTTTGTTGCGATCGAGAGATGGGGTCATGGTTTTTCTTTGTTGGAAGGTTAAAAGGTTTGAATGTTTAAACTTTCCAACATTCAAACCTTTTAACGAAAATACGATTAGCCGAGCGTTTCCTTGAGCGAGTCACCAAAAATGCGCAAGCCATCATTGATCTGCTCAGAGGTCACATTCAAGGGCGGGATCCAGCGCAGGGTGTTGTCGTAGGTTCCGCAGGAGAGAAGGAGCATGCCTTTTTCTTCGGCGGAGTGAATGACATCCTTGACGAGTTGCTTGGCTTTGGCCTGACTACCATCAATGATGAATTCAGTGCCGACCATGAGTCCCTTGCCGCGCACATCACCAATTTGTGGATATTCTTCCTGCAATTTGCGAAGACCCGTCATGAGTTGGATGCCTTTGTCTGAGGCATTCTCCAGCATCTTTTCGTCTCGCATCGCGCGGATAGTTGCTACTCCTGCCGCACAAGCGACTGCGTTCCCGCCGTATGTTCCGCCGATGGAACCGACATCGAGTTTCTTCATAATGTCAGTGCGGCTGAACACTGCGGAGAGCGGCATACCCGAAGCAATCCCTTTCGCGGCGGTGATGATGTCAGGAACAACGCCGAAATGTTCGAGAGCGAACCATTTGCCCGTGCGACCAAAGCCTGACTGCACTTCATCGAAGATGAGCATGATGCTGTGCTTGTCGCAAATTTCGCGCAAGCCTTTCATGAACGAGGCAGGTGGGACAATGTAGCCGCCCTCTCCCATCACGGATTCGATCAGGATGGCAGCGGTGTCTCGTGGTGCAGTTTGTGAAGCGAGGAGATATTCAAGCTGTTCCAACGCATACGCGGAGGCTTGCTCTTCGGTCATATTCATGTGGAAAGCGTACGGAAACGGCGAGACGTAAATCCCAGCAGGCAATGGGCCAAAGCCTGTGCGGTAACCGATCTTGGAGGTGGTCAATGCCATCGTCGCGTGAGTGCGTCCGTGAAAGGAGCCGTTGAAGACGATAATATTTTGTCTGCCCGTGGCGGCTTTGGCGATCTTGATCGCATTCTCCAATGCTTCCGCACCTGAGTTGGCAAAGAAAAAACTGTCAATCGAAGGCGGAACAATTTTTCGGAGTTCTTCGATCAATTGCAGCATCGGCTTGTGGACAACGATATTCGCCTGCGCGTGCAGGAACAAACCTGCCTGCTCGCGGATGGCTTCCACAACTTTCGGGTGACAGTGACCTGTATTCGTCACGCCGATTCCGCTGGTAAAGTCCAACAGTTTTTTGCCATCATCGGTGTAGATGTAGGCACCTTCAGCACGATCAGCAACAAAATTGAAAATGCGACTCCACGCAGGAGTCATGTGGGGGAAATTTTCTTGATAGAGTTGATCGGTCATGATTTTCCTTTATGGCAGAGATTGGTAATTGGTGAATAGTAATTGGTGCTGTACCGAAAAATTGGAGATGGAATTCATCATCCCATCTCCAATCTCTAATTACAAATTACCATTACCTATTCTTCACTTTCTATGCAGGCAAATATTCCGCAGCCCATTCCACGTCATGCTTCTTCAACGTCTCGGGGGTGGGAACTCCGTCATTCGTCCAGCCTGCCAGCTTGTAGTAATGATCGATAGCAGAATCAACTTCCTCGTGAGTCAGAGCGAAGCCCGCTGTCGGGCCGGTACCAGCCAATTGCTTGAAAAATTTCTTTGGCAGTTTATCCGCATTACGGGTCAATCCTTCGCGGGCATTGAACACGCGGAAGAGATCCAAACGGCGGCGACCAACTTCCATCAATTCTTCGACAGTCATATCCCAACCCGTGACAGAGCTGACCATGTGGGCGGTGTCTTTGCCATCGTAGAGAGTCCACGTGGGGCCATACACGAATTGGCAGAGTTCGGCAGAATCAAGCATGGAGTAGAAGACTTCGGTCTCATACGCAAAGCGGACTTTTTCTTCGGTGAGGCTGTACGCGGGCTGCGGCGAACCAAGACCAATTTGCTTGAGGCGGTCGAGGTTGAAATCGCCAACGCCTTCTTCGTAATAAGGGTCGTGCTCGCTAGACTGGTGATCAGCACCGAAAGGATTGACAGCATAGATGAGGCTAAGTGTGCGCTTAGCTTGCGGCATATGCGCGGGAGCCTCAGCGCCTTTGACCGTGATGAGGAATTCATCCGAGTTCTTGCCCCAAACTTTGGAGGCGCGTTCCGAACCCAAACCGAGGGTCTTGCCGAATTCGCCTTCGCCCTTCACGAGCATATACAAAGCCTGAATCATCGCATCGGCATTGCCGAACTTTAGATCAAGTCCGGCAGTTTGTTCTTTGGTAATCACACCTTTTTCATAACATTCCATCGCAAAGGCAATCGTTGCGCCAGCCGCAATGGAATCAACAGCATATTCGTTGCAAACCTGATTGGCAAGTGAAACCGCCGCAAGATCATCAACACCGCAGTAGGAACCGAAAGTGCCGAGCGTTTCATATTCAGGGCCGCCGTAGCGCGGATCAACATGATATGGGCCGTCTTTGATTTCAACAACACGCTTGCATTTCACCACGCAGGCATAGCAGGTATCGCGTTCCTTCAAAATGGTCTCAGCCATCTTCTCGCCGCTGATCGGTTCGCAGCCTTCAAATTGACCTTCGTTATAGTTTCGGGTCGGCAAGGTGCCGATAGTGTTGTTGAACAAAACCACCACGGCTGTACCAAACTTGGCGAGGCCATCCATATCACCATTTTCAGGAAGTGCCTTCGGGCCAACACGATTCAACTCGGTCAACGCCTTGGCATTGGCAAGCTGAACCTTCTTGGTGCCGCGCACCACAACCACCTTCAAATTCTTGGAAGCCATCACCAGGCCCATACCCGTGCGCCCATTGTGGCGGTTGGACATGGAACACAGCGACGAGAACAGCACGCCGTTCTCCGCGCCAATGCCGTGCTGCAAAATTTCAGCCTTCGGGTCAACTTCCTTGTGGATGATGTCATCCACTTCCCCCGTCAACTTGCCCATCAAATGCGCCGCATCGCGCAATTCAAATTTTCCATCAATGATCGAAAGATAAACAGGCTTCGCAGATTTCCCCTTCACCACGATTCCATCAAAGCCAGCGAATTTCAACTCAGCGGGAAAAAATCCACCGCTCTGCGAATCTCCAATACCGCCGCTGATCGGCGATTTCGCATTCGCATTCAAACGGCTCTGCCCCGAAATGGCCGCGCCTGTTGTCACCCCAGTGAACAAGGTCAATACATTATCAGGCCCAAGCGCGTCCGCGCCTTTCGGCATATCACGCAAAATATAATGCATCCCCATCGCACTGCCGCCAAGATACTTGCGGTAAAAAGCCTCATTCGGCTCTTCCACTGTAAGCGAACCTTTTGTCAGATCAACGTGCAAAATCTTGCCGTTATAACCATTAGGCATGACATCCTCCGTGAGATTTGTTTTATAGATTATAACGAATCGGCTGGACTTTTCACAACCAGACTTTTCCGAAAGCGACAGAACGACACTTTCGATTAAGCTTTTTCTTACACGTACCGCCCCGATTCCTTCCCAACCGACCCTTGGCCCTGTTCCCTGACGCATTTCCCCCACTCGGGCTCTTCCCGCTACTTATCTCTTCCCAGCCTCACCGTAAATGTCGTCCCCTGATTCACTTCGCTCACAACCGAGATCGTCCCCTGCAACTCATCCACAATGGATTTAACGATATACAGCCCAATGCCGCTACCAGGGATCTCCGCCACCGTCACATTCTTGGCGCGATAGAAACGTTCGAACAAATGCGAGATCGAGTCCGCTGGGATGCCAAGTCCGTGATCTGTGATCGACACGATAACATCCATCTCATCGAGATGCGCGGAAACTTGCACCTCTGTTCCAAGGGGCGAAAATTTCACAGCATTGTTGATCAGGTTGATGAAAACCTGCGAAAGCCCGCCAGCATCACCACGAATCTGCATGGTCTCACGTTCCATAGATAGTTTGACCGAGATATTCCGCTTATTAGCAATTGCCTTGACTGCCAGCACGGATTCTTTCAAGACTGGCGCCAAATCCATGGACACAGATTCCAGGTGGATTTTTCCGCTCTCCAACCTGCCTGCAAGCAACAGTTGATTGATGAGCTCCTTCTGACGGTTCAACTCATTCGTCAGCACTCCCAGGTACTCATCCATCTCTTCTTTTGTCCCGCCTTCCTGCAAAAGCTCGGTCATCAAGATCGCAGAAGTCAACGGAGTGCGCAGCTCATGTGATGCGCGGTTTATGAAATCAGACTTCATTTGATCCAGCCGCGCCTGCTCTGTAATGTCACGTACGATGATCAACGCCTCGCCGTCGCTGATGGGATGCAGGCGCGCCTCAAAGGTTTGCTCATGGTTCGGCAGATTGAAGCCATAGGCCCAAGTAGACGAAACAAAAGCCTCCTGATCGTCGGTATCGAAAATAAGTTTCACTACATCAATCGGCCAAAGATCCTGAAGTTTTCTACCAAGCACCGTCTCGCGCGGAACATACAGCGGATGACTCGGATTGGCATTGTAATCGAGGATGTGTCCCTCCAAATCCGTGCGCAAAAGCAGGTCAGGCAAGGCATCCACAATGATGCGATTGCGCATTTCACTGATGCGGATGGTCTCCTCGTAGCGCAGGCGCTCCAGCGCGGCACCGATCAGGTTTGCAGTCGTCTGAATCGTGTCAAACTCATTGGTCAGCCATGAGAGTTGATTTTCCTTGTCAAAGAGCGCGAGAAATCCCCAGGAGCCCATCGCCCCTTGAATTGGAATGACCAAAATGGAGATCAATGGAATTTGCGGGTCCTCTGTTTTCACCCCGGTCACGGAAAACACGCGCGTGGGATTTTCTTCAATGGTGTCTAAAAAAGGATGAAGCGCTGCGACAATGTTAAACCCGGCCGATTCCCGCTCCACCCATTGATACTGATCCATCAACTCGGGCGCGTGGATATTAAACAGCGCGCAGCAAAACACATCGATGGCATAGCCTAGCGACTCGAGCACTTCAGGGATGGTTGTTTGTATTTTAGGGGAATGGAACAACCCCGCGGTTGCCTGTCCGATCACAGCCAGCGCACGGATATGCCGCTTCAAAACAGCCTCGGCGCGTTTGTGTTCTGAAGTATCGCGCGCCAGCAATTGAATATATTCCGGCATGCCCTTTTCGTTATGCACAACCGAAATGCTCAACTCCACCGGCAGCAGAGTGTCATCTTTTTTCTTCAAGGTAGACACAGACCGGTACATGTGTTTTTCGATCAGGACATTTCGCTCGGGGGCATCCTCCATTGCCATGATGTCTTCCAAAGACATCCTCAGCAATTGAGATTCGTCATAGCCCAGTAATTGCAAAGCCTGCTGATTGGCCGTGATGAATTTAAAATCAAGACCAATAATAAAAACACACTCCCCTGTTTGCTCAAACAGGGCCCGGTAATCAAGGTTTGCTCCTAGTTTGCTCTTCCCGCTGACCTGCGCTTTAACCTCAACTGGTATCTTACTTAGTGGAATTGTCTTCTCATCCATACTTTAAATCTTCTGGGCGCAGGTCGGGCAAAACTGCCTGCACACAACAACCAGATTCAGAGTCGCCAATACTTACTCCGCCTCCAAGACCTGAGAATACAGCGCGCGCGATCGTCAAGCCAACGCCTAAACCTTGATATTCACGCCCATCGCCCTGACTCACCTGGTAAAACCTTTCAAACACTTTTTCACGCAATTCAACAGGAATTCCCCTGCCTTCATCTTGAATGGTGAGGACTACGCCCCCATTCTCTCCCGACTTCGCTGTCAATTTTACAGTGCCGTGGTCGGGACTGAAACGAAACGCATTATCAGCCAAATGCACCAGCGCCTGAGAAAATTCACGACGAGGGGCATAGACTACGTTCGTTACATCCAACTCGTGAACAAATCGCATCTCTTTTGAAGCGTATCGCGCCAATCTTCTCTTGATCGGCGCAAGAATGTGATTCTCAGCATCTACAGGCTGGCGAAGCGTGTTCAATCTATTCTGGTCAATATCCGACAAAAGGATAATATCCGCGATCAAAGACTCCAATCGGTCTGCGCTGGAATGTGCGATACGGATAAACTCCCCCTGCTCTTCAGGAGTTGAGAATTTATTATTTACCACCATATCCAGCGACATCATTACATTCCCTAAAGGCGTTCGCAGTTCATGGCTAAAATTCTGAAGGACCTCTCTGCGAAGTTTTTCCATCTCCTCCTTCGCCGCCTGCTTTGCCAGTTCCCCCGCGCGTTCTTGTTCGGTCTTCACGCGGCGAAGGACCGCTTCGATCCGCGCGATCAGTTCTTCGGTCACGAAAGGCTTCGTAATGTAATCATCCGCTCCGCTGCGAATCCCAGACACTCGATCTTCGCTGGCGGTGCGTGCCGTCAAAAAAATGAATGGGATATGTGAAAGCTGCGGGTCTTCGCCCATCTGCTCTTTCATTGCAAGCCCATCCAGCGCAGGCATCATTACATCTGAAATGATCAGGTCTGGAGGCGCTTGCTTCGCTTTGAGATAGCCGTCATCCCCGTTCATAGCGGTGACCACGGCGTAACCACGCCTTCCCAGTGTGGCAGCCAGTCCCATACGGATAGCCGGCTCGTCATCGATCACGAGGATCGTTGTCTTATTTTCCAATTTTGCCTCTCGTTTATGTGAATGGGCATATTATCCTCTCATCAGGATGGATAATCATTATAAGGTTATAACAAAATAAATACTACGGATAAAGAGCCGCTTCAGGCTCAAACCTTGAACTGATCTGCCACAAAAAGCACTCTCTACCCGCAGCTTTAATCGTCTCCCAGCCCCGCCACAAACGGATCTACATCTGGAATCCCAGGCTTAATGAACGCACGGATCGGGAAGTACAAGACCGCGCCAATTGCCATGGCACCCAGCGCCCACGAAATAGACGCCATGCCTTCCTCTGCATACTGACTGTAAATCGCAAGACCGATGATCAAAGCTGGGGCAAGCGTGACAAGCGTCAAGCCAAAATAACCGCCTGGCACTTTTTTGCGTTCCAAATGCGGCATGGTAAAGCGCAGCTTCCACATGGCAAAGAACTCCGCCATCAATACCAGCATGTTGAGGAACACATCGATTACAACCAGCGCAGCAAACGCCGAAAGCGAAAAGATGGAGTAGATCAGCCCGCAAAACAGGATAGCCACCCACGGCGTACCGTACTTCGGATGCACTCTTACCATGAACTTCGGCATCATCCCATCCGCCGCCATTGCAAATGGCACACGCGTCCCACCCAATCCATTGCCGATGAACAAACCGATCATACTCAACACTGCCGAGAACGTGACCAGACCACCCATCAAAAGAGCAAGTGGTCCATTTTTCTGCCCCATTAATTTGTCCGCAACTGCATGAGCAATATCAGGGAATTCCCAACCAACGGAGCTGGATGTATCCACGCCCCATGATTGAGCCTGTTCATGAGGAATACCATATTCATCAAGAACCGGTCCAATACCTTCGCCGCTTTCGTACTCTTCAATACCCCACATCTGGTAACGACCACCTTCGCCAGCGCCGCCATACAAACCAGCCAATGTCGGCAGAGCATACGTCGCAATAGCCGCGACCAACACCAGCACCATTGCCAGTGGATATGTCTTCTTGGGATTGACGATCTCATCGCCAGCGGCGGCTGGCAATTCCCAACCCATGAAATTCCACATGGCAACGAAGATACCTGTACTCAACGCGCCAATGGTATTGCTAAAATTCACTTCCGCGCCGCCAGGCAGGAATGGCAGTTGAACCGTCGTGCCGCCTTTCATCCACGCTATGAAACCGATGATCGTCAACGCGATCAACGGCAACAGCATGACCACGCCCAGCCAGTTTGTCAACAATCCCGAAAAACGCGCACCGCGAACATTCAACGCAGAGACCAGCCAGATAAGAGTGACTGCGACGAGGAAGGAAAGCCAGGTACTATCCACAAACACACCGCCAATCGTTGCACCCTCACGCAAGGCTGGAAAAAAATACCCAAGGTAATACGCAGCAAGCACTGGGTAAATGGAAACGTCCACCCATGAAACCACCCAGTTCATCCAGCCACCCATGTAGCCAACGAAGGGACCAAAAGCAACCTTGAGCCAGTGGTAGTAACCACCCTCCACAGGCATCATGGATTGCATTTCGCGCACCATCAACATATTCGGTATACTGAAAAACAAAGGAGTCAGCACGAAAAGAAGTAAAGCCAACCCCGGCCCGGACCAGCCCACCATAGGCTCTGCGCCAAATGCCCCGCCACAGACAGTGAAATAGATCAACCCGAAAAGAGGCAACAACGTCAATTCGCGCTTTAGTTTTTTCGTCTCAGCACTGACAACATTCTCGGTCATTTTGCCCTCCGAAAAATATCTTGCAAGTATAGAAAAAATTAGCGGATAAACGCTCTCACGTTTATCCGCTTTATTTACTTTAGGCGGCCATTTCCTTCATTCCGTACGGGAAGCCGTAATCAGCCATTTTTTCCATGAACGGATCGGGCGGGAAAGCCTCCGGACCAAGAACGCCCACGCCTTTCCAAACGCCATGCTCGATCAAATCCATGGCGATGACAGCACTAAACGCAGTCTGCGCGACCACAGCCTGACAACCCCACGCATCCATGCAGGCTTTATTATCGGCCACCTGATAGAGATACACCTGGCGCGGCTTGCCGTCTTTGGTGCCTTTGATCCAAGTGCCGGCACATGTCTTGCCGGACATTTTGTCTCCAAGATGGGCAGGATCGGGCAGACAAGCGGCAACCACATCACGCGGAGCAACCTGCACGCCTTTGACAGTGATCTTCTCTTTGTTATCGAGACCAAGCATATGCAAGGTCTTGAGGACGCCAATGAACTGATCGCCAAGTCCATATTTGAACGTGGCGCGTTTGGCCTTTACCCAGCGCGGCATGAGCAGCACTTCTTCATGCTCCACATTGACCACTTCCACGGGGCCGATTTCAGGGAAGTCAAAGACTTCGGGTTCCGAAAATGGCGCGGTAGTAAACCAGCCTTTGCCTTCTTCCCAAATGACAGGCGGATTGAGGCATTCTTCGATCGTTGTCCAGATCGAGAAGTTCGGCGCGAATTCATAGCCTTCGATGGCGATATTAGCGCCATCACGAATGCCAAGCTCTTCGATCTCATCAAATAGATGGTCGGCAGCGTATCGGGCAAACACATCAGCCATACCAGGTTCCACACCGAAGCCAACCATTGCGAGCAGGCCCTTCTTCTCCCAGTCTTTGGCCTTGTCAAATTGATAGTCGCCCAGTTTGATACCAGGTTTGTTGAACGGGTCTGTCGGGTGCGGCTCGGATAAGGTCATAGCCATATCCATATATTTTGCGCCGACATTATAGGCAGCATCAAAAATCTGCTTGTTGAAAATCGGGTCTACCGAGTTCATGATCAGATCGACTTGATATTTTTTTGCCAGTTCTTCAATGCTCTCCTGTTTACTGGCGTCTATAAATTCCACAGGAAAGCGCTTGTTATCGCCCAGTTTCTTCTGTACTTCTTCGGAACGTTTTATATTATAGTCAGCCAGCACCATCAACTCCACCCACTTGTGCGGCTTTGCAATGGCAGCAATGGCTTCTCCGACCCCACCGACTCCGACGAGCAATACTTTCATGAGATTTATCTCTCCATTAGTTTTATAACCCGCAGAAATGCGAGTTAGATTTACAAAAGATAATCCCGTCGTATAAAACGACGGGACAGACTGCAACTACCGATAACGGTCGTTTGAATTGGCCTGATTTCCTGGAAACACAGAAATCATAAGAGAGGTCAAATACACTTTCACAAATGTACCCCCCACAGTCTTTAATACACGTACCAAGGCTTTCATAGTACCTTTCAAATTGACTCTGCCGTCCACAATGCTTGAGAGGCAGACATAGATTTTAGAAGCTTCATCAGCTCACAGATGAGAGTGAAGCGAATTCCTGAATTAGAAGTAAATCTCTTTTACTATCTTCAAGTGCATGAAAGATTCCGTCTCACGGACTCCTTCAACCTTGGCAAGTTTTTCGGTCATAAATTTAAGCAGGTCTTCATGGTCGCTGCAAAACACTTCAACCATGATGTCATATCTGCCGCTAACAACGACAATGTAAACTACTTCATCAAACTTGATAAGTTTGTTTGCTACTTCAAGCATCTTGCGCCCATCGGTACGGATGCCGATCATAGCCATGGTACGCTTACCCATCATGAGTGGATTGGTAACAGCGACTACTTTAAGGTAACCAAGTTTGACAAGACGGTTGTAACGCTGGCGGATCATGCCGGGCGACACGTTAAGCTTCTCGGCGATCTGCGCAAAAGCTTCACGACCGTCTTCGCGCATGGCTTGAATAATATACAGGTCAATCTTGTCCAATCGTTCAGAACCGATACCGATAATGTTGTTCATATTGATATATTATACCTTTTTTGCATTATTGTCAACAAAATTATAACTTAATTGAATTTAATAATCATTATTTATTCTTTTTACGCAGATTTTTAAAAAAAATCCCCGTCTCGCTACTAATTCAAGAAATAGACCCGACGGGCAATCTGCCCATCGGGTCTATTTTACTTCAAAGAAGGTGTCAGCGAATTTTCACCAACAAAAAGCTGCTACGAACCACCTTTTACTTCAACCCAAATATCATCATACAAAGGTGTGGCGTCGCCTACGTCGCCGATGCGATGGCCGTTCTTAATGGCGTCCGCAGGCACATTGGTGATTGGTGACGCGATGTACTTGTCATACAGATCCTTCTCGTTGGCCTTTGCGTATTCCAAAGCGGCAGCATTTGGGTTGGTATATGGGAAGTCGCGCAGCATCATCCAGAAAATATCACCCTGCATGGTGTAGTTCAACCAGGCGTATGCCGCATCGGCGTGAGGGGCATCCTTTAGCATGGCCCAGTTATCTTGCCAGAGAATGGCACCTTCCGTGGGATACACATACTGAATGGAGGGATTTTCCTGTTGGGCAAGCAAGGCTTCCGCGGTCCACGTCATACCGAGGTCCACATCGCCTGCAATGAGGGCAGTCTTGGGACTATCGCTGTCAAAAAGCTTGACATTAGGAACCAGTTGAGCGAGTTTTTCCTTGGCAGCTGCCAATTCATCGGGATTGGTTGTGTTGACATCATATCCGAGGGTCAACAACGTCAAACCAATCGTTGCGCGTGAATCGTCAAGAAACACCATTTTTCCGGCGTACTCCGGCTTCCAAAGGTCTTCCCAGGATTGAGGGACGTTGGTAACCGTTGCTGTGTTGACCACAATGGCATCGGTCCCCGCCTGGTACGGAATGGTGTATTTATTTCCGGGGTCAAACTCGAAATCCAAGTAGTTGGAATCAAAATTCTTCAAGACAGGCAGCTGGGCATGGTCAAGTTCCTGCAACAGCTCCTGGCGAGACATCAAAGGTACGATGTAATCCGTCGGCTGGACAAGGTCGTAATTGGAACCGCCAGCAGACACCTTGGCGTACATCTCCTCGTTGCTGGAATATTCATCGCGATTGACCTTGATACCATACACAAGCTCAAAGCACTCGATCATATCGGTCGGGATATATTCAGTCCATACAAAAATATTTAATTCAGTGGAAGTGACTTCCAACTCGAATTGCTTGGCAGGACATTGATACCCGCTTGAGGTAACTGTTCCACCATCCCCGGCGGGGGCCTCGCTGCCGCCACCGCAGGCCGTCAATGCCATACTTGCAACGACAAGCAAAGCCAGCATGTTATACAAGACACTCTTTTTCATTTCTTCCTCCTACAGAAGATCAAATATGGGTTGAAAACGTGGATAACTCTCCACGCTATACCTGAAGTGATATTTTCATTATACAAAAAGAGGAACGTGTTTTCACACTTTCCTCTTAATTCTTATTTTTACAGGCAACCATCCCAAAACGCTAGGAATGCTGTTTCGACTCGCGGTTTTGAAGGATCTGCAGCGTCAAAACTGCCGTAAACACAACCAAAATCCAAACCGTGGACAATGCATTTACCTGCGGAGTAATAATACGCCTCAACAAACCATAGACGTAAATAGGCAACGTGGTGGATCCGGGACCATTCGTGAAGAATGTGATCACGAAATCATCCAACGAAAGAGTGAAGGCCAACAAAGCTCCAGACATAACGCCCGGCAAGATCATCGGGAATGTAACACGGCGGAAGGTGATCCACTCGTTCGCACCCAGATCCATGGCGGCTTCCTCGTAGGACTTATCAAAGCCCTGCAAGCGGGCTTGCACTACCAAAGTCACAAACGGAACCATAAAAGCGATATGGCTGATCGTCACGGTTGCCATTCCAAGCGACAGGCGGGCATCGCCAGAAAGATTGAAAACTTCATTGACCCAGCCAAACAACTGGCTAAACAAAGTCAGTACACCGATGCCCATCACGATCTCCGGGATAACGATGGGTATATACAACGCCAGCTGCGAAAAAGGCTTTAATTTGAAATCATATCGTTGAAGCGCAATTGCCGACATCGTTCCAATGACAGTAGCTACAATGGTGGCGATGAATGCAATTGTTAATGTGTTTCCTGCTGCCTCGGCTACATCATCATTTTTAGCAAGATCGCAATACCAGTGAAAAGGTCCGCACGGACTGGACTTGACAAGGCTGCCATCCATAACAACACGGTCGCTAAAGGCAGGGATAAATCCTTCAAAAGTTACATTCGCGCGCGAGGCATTGAAGGAATACAGAACCAGCCCAAGGATTGGTGCGTACAGGAATATATAAACCAGCACCGCCGAAACGATCACAAAGGGAGAACGGCGAAAAGGGTTCATGCGACAATAATCTCCTCTCCGAAACCAAATTTACGGGTATAGAAGTATGTCACAATCAACGTCATCACCATAAGGATCAAAGATGCAGCAGAACCAAAAGTCGGGTCACGCGCATCCAGGAATTGGCGCTGGATCAGGTTTCCCACCAGAATCACCTGGCGGCCTCCCAGAATATCGGACACAATGAAGGTCCCCATCACTGGGATGAAAACAAGGATCGTCCCAGCAACCACACCCGGCATGGAAAGCGGAAGCGTCACACGGAGGAACGTCTTGACGGCGTTTGCGCCCAGATCTGCCGCAGCTTCATAAAGAGAGTTATCGATCTTTTCAAGAGACGTATAAATGGGCAGGATCATAAACGGCAAAAATTCGTAAACCATACCCACCAGCACCGCCCCTGGCGTATACAACATTTCAAACGGCGTAAATGGAATGTGTAAAAAATGCGCCACCGCACCAATAATGATATTGATCGCGCCTTCCTTGCGAAGCAGCATCATCCATGCATACACGCGGATAACGAAGTTCGTCCACAAAGGAATCAACACCATGAACAAAAACATATTGCGCCGTTTTGGATGCGCGCGCGCAATAAAATACGCCAACGGATACGCCATGCCAATGACCAGCACGGTCGTGTTGAAAGCCAAGGTCAGGGAACGCCAAAGGATTTGCACATACAAGGGGTCGAAACACGAAGCCTGCCCATCGGGACAATCCGTACTGTAACCGAACAAACGGACGTAATTCTCAACGGAGAAGGTATAGATCACATCCCCATCCGGACTGCGCTTGCCAAAACTAATAACAAGCGTAAGAAACAATGGGATGATCAACAGAAAAAACAACCAGAACGTAGTCGGCAGCGCCAGCAGCGTTCCCTGGGCCGCCTTACTTTCACGAATTCGCTTAAGCATGGCTAGTCCTTCTTCAGCACCAGAGTATTCTCTGGCATAAGCATTAACCAAACATCCTGCCCCACCACATAGAACGACCTAGGATCCAAACGCGAAATACGATTTTGCTCCAGCACCTTTAGCTTCGCCCCGCCTACATCCACGTAGATATGCGTATCCGCACCGATGTAAACTGTATTCGTCACCTTTGCGTGGAACAAACTATTATTCTTCGCATCCTTTTCTGTAATGCGGATCTTTTCAGGGCGGATGGAAACCACCACATCCTCACCTTTGACCAAGCCCTCGGAGATTGGCATCCCCACTACTTCGGCATTCAGCCCGGGGATGAAAACACTCGCCTCAGCCTTTGACAGGGATTTGATCTTGCCTTCGAGGAAATTCGACTCCCCGATAAAATCCGCCACGAACTTATTGGATGGGCGCTCGTAAATTTCAACAGGGGTTCCCATCTGCTGCACCTTGCCCTTGCTCATCACAGCAATGCGGTCAGACATGGTCAACGCCTCTTCCTGATCGTGCGTAACATAAATAAAGGTAATACCCAGTTGCTGTTGAAGCGCCTTGAGCTCAAGCTGCATCTCTTTACGGAGTTTCAAGTCCAACGCACCAAGCGGCTCATCGAGAAGCAAAACGTCAGGTGTTTTGACCAATGCCCGGGCAAGAGCGACGCGCTGCTGCTGTCCGCCGGAGAGCTGCTTTGGCTTGCGGCGATCCATTCCGGTGAGTTGAACCATTTCAAGGGCGCGGCCAACGCGTTTTTTGATCTCGTCTTCCTTGGCACCTTCCATCTCCAGACCAAAAGCAAGGTTTTGGTAGACGGTCATATGTTGAAAAAGAGCGTAACTTTGAAAAACCGTATTTACTTTTCGCTGAAATGGTGGCGTATGCCCCATTGCATTCCCCTCGATATAAACCTCTCCTTCGGTGGGCCATTCGAACCCGGCGATCATTCGCAGGGACGTGGTCTTGCCGCAGCCCGAAGACCCAAGCATGGAAAAGAACTCTCCATTCTTAATCTGCATGGTAACGTGATCCACCGCCGCCATTTCGTTTCCCTCCGGCGTGATAAATCTTTTTACAACATCGCGCATTTCAACTGCAAATTCACTGGTCATCTATCTTCTCCTCTAAGATGAGTAATGAAACCTTATACTGTCTTGCTGATTTCATGCAACGCTTCGCCGAGGCGGTCAAGCAAAGCATCCATTTGATTTTGAGACACGATCAAAGGCGGTTCGACGCGGATCGTCTGCGCGCTGGTCAATGTGCCCGCTACGAGCACATTGCGTTTGAACAACCCGGCCGCAACCTTGTAGCCAATATCTGGCGTTTTAAAATGCATGCCGATCAAGAGACCTTTGCCCGTTATTTTCTCATAAATTTGCGGATACTGCGCAACGAATTTGTTTAATTGCGAAATCAGGTAATCGCCCTTTTGAGCGGCCTGTTCCCACAGCTTTTCTCGCAGTGTGACATGAATGGCAGAGATCGCCGCAGAACACGCCAACGCACCGCCGCCGGTTGTCGTTGTGTGCATAAACGGGTTTGGATACATCATTGGCTGATAGATCTCTTCTGTAGTTGTCACCGCGCTGATCGGCATCACGCCGCCGCCAAGGGACTTCGCCACTGTTAAAATATCAGGAGTTACATTCCAATGCTCAACCCCCCACAACTTTCCTGTGCGACCCAAGCCTGTTTGCACTTCATCAGCTATTAACAACACACCATACTTTTTCGTTACGGCGCGGATACGCGGCCAAAAATCATCGGGCGGAACAATGGCCCCAGACTCGCCCTGAATGGGCTCGAACATCACAGCCGCCACGCCAATTCCAACTTTCTCGCAAATCTCCAACTGCTTCTCAACTGCATCTGCATCCCCAAACGGGACGTGATACACCTGTCCCGCGTACATGGCTCCCATAGGCGCGCGGTAATCGGACTTACCCATGAGCGAAAGCGCTCCCATGGTTTTTCCATGAAAGGCTCTCACACCGACAATGAAAGCGGTTTTGCCTGTGTAAAGTTTGGCGATCTTCATCGCGGCTTCATTGGCTTCCGTGCCGCTCGCAGCAAACCAACTGTATTTCAAGTCGCCAGGCGTGATACTTGCTAGCAATTTTCCCAAGACGCCGCGCAATGGGTCGATCAATTCCTGTGAAGGCATGGGCGAGCGCTCCAATTGAGCTTTCACCGTATTGATCACATCCGGGTGACTCCACCCCAGATCCATCATGCCGTAGCCGCCAAGAAAATCCAGATACTCGCGTCCAAGGACGTCCTTGATCACCGCGCCCGAGCCGCCCCATTCCACCGCCGCCCAATCCCCTGATTCGGTGACACTCTTTCGATATTCCAACCAGTTGCGGTTGTAATGCTCGGCAAAATTTGTCTTTGATTCGTCAATGATCTGATGCGCCAGTTCAGTTGTTGGAAATTCATTCTTTTGGATCAAATCCATCCAGCGTGACGAATAATCCAGCGCATCTTCATAATCTACAGGCATACACAATTCTCCATTCAAAAAATATTATTTAACGACCAGCACAGGCACCTTTGAATAACGGACCACATGCTCCGCGACCCCGCCTAACAACATGTCGGCGAACCCGCCTTCACCGCGCGAACCCATGACAATCACATCGGGCTTCATCTCATCTGCCGCACGAAGGATCGCCTCCGCAGCAGGACCTTCCACCACCACCGCAGAGACAGTCAACCCTTCTGCCTTTAATCTCTCGGCCACATCGGTAACGATTTCCCGCGCATCCTCCTCTAAAATATGCCTATATTCCTCCATCATTGCGGCTGCGCGCTTTCGCAATAATGATGCGGGCTGGTAAGCATACATCACATCCACACTCGCACCTACAGTCCTGGCAAGGTCAATGGCATATTTCAGGGTCTTTTCAGCATACTCGGAACCATCTGTTGGTAAAAGAATTTTTTTGATCATAAGATTTGCCTCCTTTATTCTTCCACTTCGATCGGGACTTCCACATCAGATTGATCTTTCTTTATGAACTTCCTGAGGAATGGGTACAAGATCGGCCCAGTCAAGATCGCGCCGATGGAAAGATACAATGCGCCAATCCCTTCTTCCTGAACTGTGCTGACAATCGCAAGAACCAATACAGCCAATGGGAAAACCGTTACAAGGAAAATACCAAACCAGCCGCCAGAGATTTTATATGGCCGCTTCATTTTCGGGAATTTAATGCGGAATGCGATCAATGCAGCGAATTCCAACATCAACGCCGCCGAATACACGATCACATCCACAACCACCAGGCTGGCAAAGGCGCTCAGAGTGAAAAATGAATAAATGGTCGCACAGACAATGATCGCGACCCAGGGAGTGTCAAATTTGGGGTGCATCTTCGTGATGGCTTTTGGTAAATAGCCATCTTCCGCCATGACGAAAGGCAATCTCGAAATGGACAGAAGCAACGCATTGAAAAGCCCCACCGCACTGACGAGGCCGCCAATTGCCAGCCACGCGCCCAGCCACGGACCGCCGATTTGAGCGGCGATCTCAGGGAAATAGCCAGCCGTCCAACCGCTCCAATCAGTTGCAACCGCCAGCCCAGCCAAAACTGGCAGCAAATAGGCGAGCGTCACAAGCGGAATGGTCAACCCAAGCGCCCGTGGATAATTCTTCTTCGGGTTATCGATCTCTTCACTGACCGTGGACACGCCATCCCAGCCGAGGTAGTTCCACATCACTACAAACAGGCCAACGCCGAATGCTCCTAAAAAAGACGAGTCCGGCGGAATGATCGGCTCCCAAACCTTCACAGGGTGAATGATCAATTGATAGATGCCGATGATGGACATCACAGCAAATGGCGCGAGAATGAACAATCCAAACCAGTTGGAAGAATCGCCCACGGTTTTCGAGCCGCGGATATTGATCGCTGTGAAGACCCAGATCACCACCAAAGTGACAGCCCAATGGATCCACTCGTTTTCAAGCGCGTGGACTCCGAATTGCTGCACAAGCAGCGTGGACAAGTAATCTGCGAACAGAACAGGGTAGATGGCCATATCCACAAAGGATGTGACCCAGCTCCACCAGCCTTCTTGAAAACCCCAAAATGGGCCAAGCGATTTTTTCACCCAGGCATAATATCCGCCTTCAACGGGCATAGCAGTGGAAAGTTCCGCCACCATCAAGGCGGTGGGAAGGCTCCATATCAGCGGAGTTAAAAGAATGAGGATCAGACCCATTCCAGGTCCGGAAGAGCCGATCAAGTCCTCCAATCCATACGCGCCGCCGCTGACGGTGAAGAACATGATCATCACCAAAGGCAATAGTCCCAATCGGCGGGTGATGACGCGGACCGGGATGTGACCATTATTTGCGGTTGCTTCAGCCATGTTTCCTCCTACCGCGCAGATTTGACGGCGGCCCAATATTCTTCATACAGGTTCGCAGTAGAGTCGTTAACTTTCTTGATCAACTTCGCGCCCAGCAAGGCATCCTGCGGCGGATTCGAAGCAAGGCTGCCCACATAGGCATCGTACATGGCCGAGTTGTTAATTTTCAAATAATCCAAAGCGCCCGTGTTAGGTGTCGAGTATGGAAATCCGTTGATGATCACAGCAGCATTCTTTGGTTCCAGCACATAATTCATGAATGTAATTGCCACGTCGACATGCGGTGCATCGGACGGGATCGCCATGTTATCAAACCAGATGCCTGCGCCTTCGTCGGGCAGAACGTACACCAAATTCGGACCCTGTCTTTCGGCCAGAGCCGCATTGCCGCTATACACAACCCCCACCCACGCATCTCCCGAAAGAAAATAATCTTCAGGAGTTTCCGCATCAAACGCCACAATGCCAGGCGCAAGTTCTTTTAATTTATCGCGCGCTTCGGCAATATGTGTGGCGTTTGTTTCGTTCTTGTCATAACCCAGTGTCAACAAGGTCAGACCCAAAAGTTCACGGGCATCATCCAACACAACGATATGCCCTGCAAGCTCAGGGCGCCATAGGTCCTCCCAGCTAGTGATCGGAGACGTCACCTTTGTCTTATCGTACAGGATTCCTGTTGTACCCCAAAGATACGGCAGGCTGAATTTTTCATTGCGCATTGCAGGTCGTCGTCCGTTTGTAGCACCGCCAGGGTCAAAGTATGGACTCAGAAAAGCGGTATCAACATTGTCGTAATTGGGGATCGTACTCAAATCCAATGGCAGCAATGCATTTTGATCGATCAAGGTTTGAACGGCGTAATCACTCGGAATGACCAGATCATACCTGCCTGGTTTATCACGCAGTCCTTGAAGCAACTCTTCATTGGTGGCATAGGTCTCATAATTTACTTTTACATTGGATTCCGCTTCAAACCCGCTGATCAATTCATCAAGGACGTACTCGGAGAAAGCATAGAGATTCAGTTCAGTGGAAGTCACAGGCGGAGTGGCGGGCGCGCATGCAGCCAGCGCACTGCCCGCCATGACAAACAGCAGAACAAACGCAAATACACGATTATTCTTCATGCTCTCTCCTCTCATTCAAACAAAAAAATCAAACTAGAATTTTCTCGTCCACTCTTTGGGCCAGCGTTCGACCACCACTTTTTTCTGCGTGAAAAATTCGACCGCATCCATACCCTGCCCGTGCATATCGCCAAAGAACGAATCCTTCCAACCACTGAATGGGAAGAACGCCATCGGCGCGGCAACGCCTATATTGATTCCGATATTGCCCGCATCCGCTTCGTATCTAAATCTGCGCGCCGCATTTCCACTGGACGTGAACAAGCTGGCCTGATTGCCATACTGTCCGCTGTTTACCAATTGGATGGCATCCTCGATGGTATTCACATGCATGAGACTTAACACCGGCCCAAAGATTTCCGTCCTTGCAATCTCGCTTCCAGCTTTAACATCGGAGAGGATCGTCGGTCTGACGAAGGATCCACGCTCGTAGCCTTTCACCACCGTCCCACGCCCATCCACAGGCACACCCGCACCCTCCTTTGCACCGAGAGCGATCAACTGCTCCACGCGCTGCTGCGACGCAGTGTTGATGACAGGCCCCATTTGGATGCCGGCATCGAGTCCGTAGCCGACGGTTCGAGTTGAGGCTGCATCGCAGATCAACTCGGTAAACTCGTTCTTTGACTCGGCAACTGTCACAGCGAGGGAAACTGCCAGACAGCGCTGACCAGCACACCCGAAGGCTGAATCGGCGACGATCTTCGTCGCCATTTCCATATCTGCGTCAGGCAAAATGATGACGGGATTCTTCGCTCCGCCTTGCGCCTGCACGCGTTTGCCATGAGAGGCGGCGGTTGCGTAAATATACTTCGCCACGTTGGTCGAGCCAACGAAGGTGATGGCACGAATCGCAGGATGTTCGAGAATGGCATCCACGGTATCCTTCGCGCCATTGACCATATTGACCACGCCCTTCGGAAAGCCAACCTGCTCAATGAGTTTGAAAATGAATTGCATGGTCATCGGCACTTTTTCGGATGGCTTCACAATGTAAGTGTTGCCCGCCGCGAGCGCGTATGGCAGATACCAGAAGGGAATCATGCCGGGGAAGTTGAACGGCGCGATGGTGGCGCACACGCCCACTGGTTGGCGGATCATGATTTCGTCAATACCGGGGGCAATATCTTCAACAAATTCACCCTTGCTCATGTGCGGCATACCGCAGGCAACTTCGATGTTTTCGTAGGCGCGAACCATTTCGGCTTTCGCTTCTTCAAAGGTCTTGCCTGCTTCGTCCGTGATGAGCTTTGCGATCTCATCACCATTTTCACGCATGAGATTTCGCAGCTTGAACAAATACTGCACACGGTCATTGACAGGCACGCGCCGCCAGGAAGCATACGCCTCACTCGCCGCATTGGCCGCCGCTTCCACGTCCGCTTTTGTGCCCAGCGGAGTCTTTGCGATCACCAAACCTGTAGCGGGGTTGATGACATCGAAGTATTCTTTTACGGAAGGTTTGACCCATTCGCCATTGATGTAGTTTAAGATTTCCATAATGTCCTCCGGAGGGGCGGATCGCGATCCGCCCCTACAACAAATTACTTCACTTGTTTATCCGCAACTTCCAACGCCTTTTCAACCAGCGCCAGACCTTCATCAAGTTGTTGCCTTGTGATGCACAATGGAGGGACAACAAAAACCATGCTGCCCATGCTGTTTGCCATGATGAATGTAAACAGCCCATTCTCTCGGAGAACTTTTCCAACCTCGGCCATGACGGCAGGCGCAAAAATCTCCTTCGTCTCACGACTGGAAACCAATTCAATGGTAGAGAACAATCCAATGTAGCGCACATCGCCAACAGAAACATGCCGCGCTTTGATATCTTCAAGGCACTCGCCAAGATATTTACCCATTATCGCGGCATTCTCGATCAGGTTGTCATCATCATAGACCTCGATGGTGGCGAGCGCCGCAGCGCAAGCCAGTGCATGACCATTGTATGTAAGACCTGCATAAAGATATTTGTCGTCAAAGAAATCAGCGATCTTGTCCGAAACGATCACTGCGCCGAGAGGGACGTATCCGCTGGTGATGCCTTTCGCAGTGGTGATGATGTCAGGAGTTACGCCCCAGTTGTCCACGGCGAACCATTTACCAGTGCGTCCCCACCCGCTCATTACCTCGTCAGAGATCAGCAGAATACCATACTTATCGCAAATCTCGCGGATGCGCGGCCAGTAGTCATCAGGCGGGACGATCAGCCCGTTCGATCCGACCACACCTTCCATGATGATCGCGGCGATCTTATCGGGACCTTCGTACTTGATCACCTCTTCGAGATGAGAAATGCATTCGCGTTTGCAGGATTCTTTCTTCTGTCCGAATGGACAGCGATAGCAGAACGGGTCAAGGAAATGGACTCCGCCAGGCATGGCAGGCTCAACAGCATTGCGACGGTAGTCTCCCGTCAATGCAACGGCGCCGTGTGTCGCAC
>Ga0172367_10001773_pt1 | contig 30716 bp, 31 predicted proteins | sample Lak10m_FD_114542 | JGI IMG/M metagenome (GOLD analysis project Ga0172367, IMG submission 114542) | Freshwater microbial communities from Kabuno Bay, South-Kivu, Congo - kab_022012_10m | ecosystem: Environmental > Aquatic > Freshwater > Lake | place: Democratic Republic of the Congo: South-Kivu...
CGTGTTGCGAGCCTTCGGACTGATGAAGAAATGAGATTCAGCATCATCACCCCTGTCTACAACGGTCAACGCTTCCTTGCGGAGACAATAGAGAGCGTCTTGTCGCAGGCGGGCGATTTTGAGATCGAATACCTCGTGCAAGATGGCGGCTCCACCGACGGTACAATTACCCTGTTGCAAGAATGGCAGAAAAAGCTCGGCGAGGGCAGGGTGCCGCTTCGTTGCAAAAAAGTAACGATGCAGTGGGCGTCTGCAAAAGACACCGGCATGTACGACGCGGTGAATAAGGGCTTTGCGCGCGCGACTGGCGATGTGTATGCCTACTTGAATGCCGACGACATCTATCTACCGGGCGCGCTGCAAAAAATTGCCACCGTCTTTGCAGCGCGCCCGGACATCCTCTGGTTGAAGGGCATCACCTCTCTCATTGACGAGCACTCCTCCCTCACCGACCGTGGCCGCTGTTTTCTATACAATCAAAAATGGATTGCTATGGGCATCTACGGCCGCAACGCACCATTCATCCACCAAGATAGCGTTTTCTGGAGAAAGGCCCTGTGGGAAAAAACGCGAGACCAGAATGGAGGGGTCGGCATCAACCCGACACTCAAACTTGCCGGCGACTACGCGCTCTGGATCGATTTCGCCAAACATGCGCCACTATGGTCGCTCAATGCCGAAATCAGCTCTTTCCGTTCTTCACCCGGACAGCTGAGCCAAAATATGGAAAAGTACCGCGCCGAACAGCGCCTCGTGTCACGCGAACGTGGCCTCCTCAACTTTGCCGTGAAGCTCTTCTTTTGGCTACGCTCAAAACTCCGCTCGCCACGCCTCACGCCGCTCTTCTCACTCGCCTATCGCCACCTTTTCCCAAACCGAAATATGTACTATATTAAAATCAACGAACACGGCCAACCTGAAACCAAAAAAGCCAGTTCGTATGTCGTCCCCAATGAACAACCCTAGATCTGCTCCTAAATCTACTCTTCGTCAAAAACTAAAAACCTTTACGCCACTCAAGATCGGTGTCGTGTCTTGGCGAGCGATTCGTAACCCCTACTCGCTACCAAAAAAACTGGTCTTGCTCAAGCGCTTTTTTGCCGACTATCGAGCCTATTGGAAACTCTCAGCACTCACACCGAACACAACTTTCGCACAAAACACCGCCGACCTTTTCCCGCGTATCTATGACAATACTACCGACCACCACATTGACCCTGTGTATTTTTTCCAAGGTTGCTGGTGTGCAAAAAAAATCTTCGAGAATCGGCCCGCTCACCATTATGACGTTGGCTCGCAGGTTGCCATGGTAGGAATTATTTCCCAATTCACCCCGACAACCATGATCGACATTCGCCCAATCACCCTGAAATTGCCCGGACTGTCGTTTGTAAAAGGTAGCATTCTGACATTGCCGTTCCGCGACGGCGAGATCGCCTCTCTCAGCTCGATCTGCGTCATCGAACATATCGGTCTCGGTCGCTACGGCGACCCACTGGACCCTTTTGGCTCAGAAAAAGCTCTCATGGAGATGATTCGTGTCCTCGCTCCTGGCGGTTCACTTTATCTCACTGTACCAGTGGACAGTGAGAACCGAGTGTATTTCAACGCCCACCGTGCCTTTACCCGCGAGCACGTATTAAAACTCGCGAAGCCGCTCGTAGTGGTCGAAGAGAAATACATCTATGGCAGCGAAATACTCGAAATATACGATGCCACCAAAGGCTTCGGTACCGGATTGTATCATTTCAAGAAAAAGTAGTATGCGAAAAGTCACTCTCCACATCCTCCGTGCCGGCGGCAATGAGCTCGCCAACCAGCTCTGGAACTACGCGAGTATCTACGCATATTCACTAGAACTTGGCTTTCGGCTGAAAAATCCCGTGTTCTTTGAATACGGCGAATACTTCTCGATGCCAGCGCCAAATTGGCTGTTCCGAATCCTCTTCTTCTTGCCCTTTCGCAATTACACCCAACGTAAAACTGCTCGCCGCCGCCGCCTCTGGCGCAAAGCCTATTCATGGTATTCGGCGCTCGTGGCAGCCGTGGTAAAAGACTACCTCATCACATACGTGAACGAACAAAATATTCCATTCTATCTCGCACCTTCGCAAAAAGCCGGACAGGTCGGCGGCGGTTTTACTAAGCTCGCGCTGCTAGAAAAAACGGCAAAAAATATCTACTTCGATGGGTGGCTCTTCCGCAATCCAATTGGTCTCGAAAAATATCGGCCGCAGATTCTAACCTATTTCGCTCCGAACAAAACAGTGCAAGCGTCGGTTAATGCTTTCCTTGCGCCACTTAAAAAAACCTATGCGCATGTCATCGGCGTGCATCTGCGACAAGGCGACTATCGTACCTGGCGCGGCGGCGAACTCCTTATCAGCGAAGAGCGACTCGCCGCCGCGCTGCGTGAATACGTCAATCACGCAGACCTATCCACTTCTTCGACCTGTTTCATCATTGCTTCCGACGGTCCAATCAGCCCCGCAAAATACACCGACCTCAACATCATCATCACTGGTAAAAACATGGTGGAAGACCTCTTCATCCTCGCCGGCACTGAAGCCGTGATCGGTTCCGACAGTTCATTCGGTGACTTTGCCGCCTTCTATGGCGACATCCCCCACATCATTGTCACCAAAACGCCTATTGACTGGCCATACTATGCTAACAGAAATACTTTTTTTCAAAACAAATACTGCAACTGGGTACACTACTAATACCTCGTATTCTTCAACGCTCGCGCCAGCGAAATAAGTCCAAATGCCAAGTTTGGGTATCGCACCATAAGAAGCGCGGAATCTTCGTGTTCCAAACGCAACAACTTGTGCTCCCGTAAATATGCCTGAGCAGCAACGAGTTCCACTTTCAGTAAACTTGACTGCTTAAACAATTCGCGCAATTCAAGACCGAAGCCGCTTTTATTGCGATAGACTAATTCAGCCGGTAAATACCGCGTTAGTATTTTTTTCAGAAAAGCCTTCGATACGCCAGCAACACAATTTCGATTAGCAAACTTCGCAGAATTCCCTACAATATCGAGATCGAGCAACGGCACGCGACCCTCGATCGAAACATACGAAGTGGCGAAGTCGGTCTTTCGGAGCAAATCACCCTCGAGATAGAAGACTTGATCGAGCTCGCGGGGTGTCGCTTCCACCCGTCGAAATTCCTCCTTCCACAACTTCCAGCCGCGCAGACTCGCAAGATTCTTTGACGGTGACATGTGCAACAAATAGTAGCTGAACGGCTGACCAAAGTATGCGAATAAATTCTCGAACAATAGATTCTTGGCACGAAAATTCGGCGTCGAGAAAAAGAGCCGATCTAACCAGGTGAAGTCGTAGTCTAGTTTGCCACGATTTTGGCCGTTGCCGTCTTTACCACTCTTACCTGCCAACCTGGCCAGCACTGCATCTCGTGCATATCCAAAAAAATATTCATCTCCTCCCTCGCCCGATAAAACCACCTTTACCTTCCCAGCGGCCATCTTTGAGACGAAATAGGTCGGAAAAATAGAGTTGTCGTGCGTCGGCTCGTCGAGCTTTGACATCACTTCTTCGTAGATGCCGTCGAAAGCCGCGACGTCAAACGAAAAGACATTGGTCTTCAGCTGCAAATACTCACCGATCCGCTTGAAATACTCCTGATCCTCGGCCTTACCATCCATCGCGATACTAAAAGTCTCCAAATCGATACCGTGTTTATGCAAGATCGCGGCAATAAGCGAAGAATCGGTGCCACCTGAAAAGTACAGACCCACTGGTACGTCGGACACCAGATGTGCCAACACCCGCTGCTCCAACAGCTCAGTAAAATCGGCCTCATCCGTCGCTATGCGGACCAGTTGTGAATAGGTTGCAACCTTCGAGATCGCCTGCTTCACCAGATCATATTCAACATACGACGAACGTTCAACGCGCAAGATGTCTTCATATAAAGTGTGCGGCGCAGGAATGTAGCCGAGCGTCAAAAATAGTTCGACTGAATCTCCGCGCACCGCCGGCGCTATTCCCTTGGCTCGCAACAACGCGACCAGACCTTTCATTTCGGAAGCAAAGGCAAACACTCCATCCTTCGCGTAATAATAAAGCGGCTTAATGCCCACGTGATCGCGCATCAGCACGATCTTGCACCGCGCCGCATCATAAATCGCAAAGGCATACATGCCGCGGATATGGTCGGTGAGCCGTACACCCCATTCCCGATACGCACGGAGCAACACTTCGGTATCGGAAGTAGTTTGAAATTGGTATTTCCCCGCCAACTTCGCCCGCACTTCTTTGAAATTGTAGATTTCGCCATTGAACACGATTTGTAGCCCGCCATCGGCTGATGACATAGGCTGGTGCGAGCGCGGGTCGATATCGAGAATCGAAAGTCGATGATGACCAAGGGTCACCGCCGCGTCGGCAAACACACGGGTGGCGTCGGGCCCGCGATACGAAAACAGTGCGGCAGCCGCTCGCACCTGCTCTTCGTTCCGTTCATTGATGCCGATAATGCCGCACATAGTGATTAAGCTAATTTCTGCAAGAAGGCTATAATCTTTCTCGCATGCTTGTCCCAAGTATAATCCAGAACGCGGATCTTGGCATGTCTTGCCCTTACCGAGGCGGCGCCCCGCGAGACCTCGCCCAATGCTGCCAGAATTGCAGCCAGATCACCCGGTTTCACCATATATGCAGTTGACTCATCCAACACCTCGCGAATCGACGGCAGGTCGGAAGCAATGATCGGCACACCGGAAGCCATGTACTCAAACATTTTGATCGGCGAAGTGTAACTCTCGGACTCTTTGCTGGTCGGCACGTTTGGTAGAAGGAGAGCATCGGCGGCAAGCAGGTATTTTGGGATAACCTCACGCTCCTTGTGACCGACGATCAACACGTTGCGCAAACCCTCTTTTTGACAACGCTTCTGATACGTTTTCACATCATCCGGCGTGCCACCCACCAACACAAAATATTCATTACTATCCCTCGAGGCTTTAGCAGCCGCAATCACCACATCGACACCTTTCCAACCATAGAGGTGTCCGACATACATCGCAATCTTTTTGTCGAACGGCAGGTCTAACTGCGCTCGCAAATCGTTCTTGGAATCAGTGATGTACCTAAACACGTCAATATCCGCGCCATTTGAGGCTACCAACACGTTCGAGTATCCATTATCAGAAAAAGCTTTGGCCGTACCAAAAGAGTTACACACGATACCACTCGCGGCGCCGGTGAAAAAACGAAATAAACCGTGGTGAGCATTCGGCCAGTTATGCGCATTGTACACGGTACGATAGCCACGCTGACGGAAGAACCAGCAAATGTCGGCGTTTCTGGTGTAAATGATCGTGCTCTTATCGGGCGAATACGACAGCAGGGCGGCCATGAATGCCACGCTCTGCAGACCGTAGGTCAAAGTACCGATTAGCCACTGCCAACGGAATATGTCGTAGCCGAGGGTGCGGATGGAAAAGAGTGGCGCAAGGCCGTAGTAGGCGAAGGGTTCCTTCGCAATAGCCGAGTGCCGCCGCGGCACTACCAACTCCACGGTAGCCCCCTGCCGCGACAACTCTTCGCACACCTTCATAATCTGAAAGCCGTGGGCCTTTTCGGTGGGAATGCGAGCGTTAACGATATACGAGATCTTCATTGTGGTAATGTTTTCAGCACGAAGAAGTGGTGGTACTGGTTCTCAAACGGCACGAATTCTTTCTCGATCACGAAGCGGCGGCGCAGCACGCCTCGCACCATCGACAACGAGTGGCCGCGTTTGCCGATCTCCCAATAGTGCTGACCATTAAACGCGTGCTTGACCGGCCACGGCACTTTAAAAGCGAAGATGATCTCGGGCAAAAACGGCAGCTTCCACTTCGCTTTTACCGCCGGGCCGAAGTGTGGCACGCTAATGATCACCTTGCCTTTCGACACACGCGCCATCTCAGCGAGCGCCGGCTCAAAATGCTCAAACGGCAAGTGTTCCAGCACCTCGAAAGCGCAGACGAGATCGAATGATCCGGCAGCAAACGGCATCGCTAATACTGAACCCACCGTATCAGGATGCAGATCTTCAGCAAGGTCAATGTTTGAATACGCGATGTCCCCCGCATGACTCACGTAGTCTCGTAGCACGCCATCACCAACCCCCACCTCGAGCATCGTTTTTGGTCGGGCAGCCAGCACTTCGCGCAATTGGTACCAGTAGCTCGCCCAGCGATCGAAATAGCAATACTTCTCAAACACATAGTGTTCTTTGCTCACCTGTTTCTCATTTGATATTGCTGGCTTCATAGAGTGGCAGCGATATGGCGAATAAGACTACCTAGATCGTGATGCTCCATTATATACGTCCTAAACCCAGCACCAAGAGCCTGGCGATTAGCGTTCGTCTTCGCAGCAAGCACTGACAAGAGATCGGCGAAGCCGCGGATATCCGTCTTTTCAAAAAATAACCCGTGCGGACGAAGCAAGCTTTCAAACGCCTCGTTGCAAGTGACCGGAATCTTCCCCATTGCCATCGCCTCAAGCACCACCTTATCGAGACTGCCGGTGTCACTCAGATTAATCAACACGTCGGACTCCTGCAAGAGGGGGATGAGTTCCGATTGCGACTTCGCACCGAAATAACAAAAATGTTCAGACAGGCCGGAGGTAGCAATGGAAACCTGTAGCTCCTTATCGTACTCTCGATCAAGTGGTGTGACTGGTCCGCCAACGATCTGTACTACAAAATCGCTTGTTTTTGCCGCCAGGACCCGAGCAATGTCGACAAGCAACTTCTGATTTTTCGCAAGCGAGATTCTGCCGACGGAAATGATTGTGAGTGGTTTTTTTGCCTCAAGCTGTTCCATCGCCGACCTTGCCGTCTCTGGAGCAAACAACTCTGTATCGATACCATGACCCATCACACGGACCTTCGGAGACTGAATACGGAAGCTTTCCGTTGAAGCCGTGAAAATGACGTTGCTCAAAAACAAGGCTACCCACAACTTGGCATCAGCCATCCTGTGCGTATACCAAAGCGAGATTTTCTTTCCCCAGAGGCGCCAGAACAAGCCACCAAGAATTACATAAACCGGATTCATATGGACAAATACCTTGTCATATTCATCTCGATGCTTCCATATAAATTGATAAAAATTCTTCAGATAGGTCACACGGCTGACGCCGTTTTCTTTACCCAAAGAATATACGGAGATATTGCTCGGCAATGAATATTGACCCCGTTCCAAACAAATCACTACCACATTCGAATAAACTGCCGAGAATTCAATAAGCCACCGATGAAAAAACCCCAAAATCGGATCATTTCGGTCAACTTTTTGTGTGATGATTAGTAGTTTCATACTGAAAGTATCGTAATATTTAAAAAGCCTACCGCGAAGGTCTCGAGAGCGTCATCATCACCCCTTCCTGATATGCCTTCAAGTACGCCCCGTGGCTCGGATACGCATGCTTGCGAGCATCGCGCGCCGCGGTTTCGGCAAATTTTCGGCGGAGTTCCGGATGTAGGATGAGCTTCGACATTTTCGCGAAGAGTTGGTTTTCGGCCTCTTTCGTATCACGAGCCGACAATGGAAAGACAAACCCATTTCGACCGTCAATCAATAGCTCGCCGGCGATACCAGTGTCGCTCGCAACCACCGGCACGCCGGCGAGCATGGCCTCCACCATCGTCATTCCATACCCCTCAAACAGCGAGGTAGAAAGCAGAAAATCGACCGAATGGAAGAAGGGTAATAAACGCCTCTGCCAGCCCACAAAAAGCACCGAATGCTCAATTCCCAGTTTCCGAGCCAAACGTTCAAGGTGGGGCCTTTCAGGGCCCTCTCCGGCGATAATAAGGCCTGTTTTAGGGGCCACTTTGACCACCTTGGCGAATGCCCGCAAGGCGAGGTCGACCTGCTTCTCTTTGGTAAGGCGACAAGCCATGAGACCGACGGTTTCCCAATGCGGCAAATGCACCCAATCGGCCTCCCTTTCCCCGCCCACCCGAGCATGTCGATCCTGCGAAAGTGCCCACGCAAATGGGTCGACGTAGATCGGCAACACCTGGATATGGTCCGGGTGCCAAACATGCGAACCGATAAGCGACTTCTTGATGCGTTCTGACACTACACGCACTGCGGAAGCGTGTTCGAACACGCCACGCGCAACATGACGTCGATACCGATTGAGTATGCCGGTAAATGAGTAGGTCGGCCAACAAAAGTAGGGCGATAGAAAGTCGGTATGTACCTGCACCTGCAATCCAACCCCGAACTGCCGAGCAAGCTTCTTCCCCACCAAACCAGTCTCAAAGGGGTCTTGGGTTGATAGGACAACATGAGTCGACGGCGTGCGCTTGAGCAGGCGCGCGAGCACGGCGCGACCCACGCGCACGCCGTCGCGTACAAAACACCAACGACTCCACGATTGCGTACTGTGCACCAAAACATTTTGTCCGATTTGGACCGTCGCCGGGACAATCAGAGCACGTTTGCCAACCTTTCGGGTAAATAAGACGATGTGCAATTCGGCAAATAGGTTGCCGTACTCACGCATGCGCCGATGCGCCGCACTTCCCTCCTTGAGAATAGAGACATCTGTCGAAACCATCACTACAGCGGGGAGCTCGGATCGCTTCATGACATACATTATACCTCGCCGAACCACTCTTTCATCTTGCCGGCCACGAGTGACCAATCGTACCTTTCAACAACCATCGCTTTAGCATTGCGTACCAACGCATCGCGGAGTTGCCTATCCTCCAGGCGCTTCACTTGCACAGCAATGCTTTTCGGGTCCTCTGTCTGGCAAAACAAACCGGTGGCAGGCTTCGCTGCATACTTGCCGCGTTCCGCTTCCATCTTGGCGGTCTGTTCCGGAGAAGTGAGGAAATCAACAATCCCTCCGACTGGCGTAGCGATCACCGGAATGCCTGTGGCCATCGCTTCGATAAACGAGTTGCCAAAGCCTTCCGAAAGAGCTGGGCGTACGAAGACATCAGAAATGTGCAGATACTTCGGCATCTCCGCATGTGAGACATGTCCGAGAAATTGCACGCGATCAGCGACGTTGAGCTCGCGCGCGAGCGCTCGCAGATCATTCTCTTGGTAGCCCACGCCCAAAATGAGTAGCTTCACCTGTTCCGGCAACAACGCGAGCGCGCGAATAATATCACCGACCGCATTCTTCACTACTAGCCGTGACGTGGTTACCAGAAACTCATCAGTGTATTTCTTCCCCAACGCGTCCTTGAGCGCTGTCAGCTCAATATCCGGCGCTCGTCGCGCAAAATGCTCGACATCTACGCCATTTGGCACCACCGCCACCTTACCCGCATGTCCCATCTCCGTTGCAAAGTCAGCGAGGTATTGTGAAATGGCCTGCACCCGGTCGGCTCGCACGAAGATCTGTCGGAAGATCGGGTACAGCAACCCTACCCGCTTTTTGATATACGAGATCGGATCGCCTTCCTGCAGGGTCAACAGAAACGGCACTTCTGGACGGAGCCATTTGAAGAAGAGTCCAGCAAAGCCCGCATAGTTTGCCATCATCGCCCACGTCGCATCATACGGTTTCTGCTTGTGGAGCTGTCGAGCCTTCCAGGCACCAATGAACGGCAGCAGATATTTGTTCAACTTCAACGGAAATTTCAATGAGTCGGCCGAGTCGACACAATCACCAACAAAGCCCACTCGGTATACATGCACATTGCCGATCTTTTCATACTTCGGCAGGTGCTTGTCGAGCCGCAAAGTCACCATGTCAAACTCGATATCCGAGGGTGCGATTCGGTCAGTGATCTCTTTTATCGCAATCTCCGCCCCGCCAATGAAGCGTGGGTAGTACACTAGGGAAAAAATGAGGATTCGCTTCATAGAATAGGCTCATTTTAGCGCAAAAGGTACCACCAAGCAAAAGCGAGGAGTGCGAGAACGCCAATAGTAGCGCCGTAGTAGCGCAGACGACGATCCTTGGCGGTCGTGTCGAGCACGATCATCTGCTCTTGGTGTTCATTCTCTGGGAGGCTGATCTTTTGCGCAGCCGTACTGGCCACCTTCGGTTTCGCTACCACTTTAGTCGTTTTAGGGACGATTTTGTTGGCGACTACACGCGGAGTCGAGGTAGCCACTACCTTGCCATTGAGGTACTGCAGTGTTAACGGCGCCTCATCGGCACGCGCTACCTCTGCGTATGTTTGCGAGAAACGCGTAGCGTCAATGGTCATAGCGGCGCGGCCGGACACTATCGAGTGTTCCGGGAACACAAAGTCCGGCCGCGCCGCTTGACTCACCTTCAGCCCAAAAAGATCCACAGCTCCATCATCCTGATTTTCAATCACAATAACCTCAGGAGAATGTGCCATGCTCAACTGCGGCACTCGCACCATTACCCTCAGCCGATCCGTGGCCGAATAGACGTCGGAAGCTGTTTCCAAAAACAACTCGTATGTTCCTGGCTGTGTGTAGGTATGAAGCACGTATTGTCCTTCTTTCATCTGCCCGTCGCCAAAATTCCACACATACCGCGCATTTTGCAACGGCTGTTTTTTCAACCCCCAGCCCTGTGCTGAAAAAGTACTCTCGACACCGGCGAACAGCTCGCTTTTCCCATTAATTTTGCAGAAAATCTGCGGCTCGACCGGAACACGCGTCATTGCCGCAGCACCAGACAACACATTTGCGGTTTCCAAGGACGGCGCCGGTGGCGCGTTTTCTTCGAGTACAACACTACTCTGACTTGAAGTGCTTACTGGAGTATTGATTGCATCATTTGACGGAACGACGGGTGTAGTGATACGTGACGCAGCACCTGGCGTTGGCAATGCAGCGACCCAAGTCATCACCCCGTCCACAGACACCTGTTTCTGGAGAGAGTTCCCGTCTCCGGCTGCCCCGATTATTGGATCGTAGGCAAATAAATCTTCATCGACATCTTTCGTGCGCAATATCAACGTCTCGCCAGTATTCTTCAGCGAAAAACTGCTATCAAACAGCGTGCCAACATACCCCGGCCAATCGAGCATGAATTTTGCCGGATCATCGGCAATCACCGCATACTGGCCGGCACTCAAGGTGGTCGTGCCAACCACCGGCTTTAGGCCATGATTCACGCCCTCCTCAAACAGCTTTAGCCCGCCAATATCCGCGATATTATCCGCCATATTGTGAATCTCGATCCACTCGCGCCCCGTATCCGTACCGGCAGGGTCGTAATACACCTCGGTAAACTCAACCTTCGCTTGGACGGTCATAGGAAAAACCGCCAACATGCCCAACAGGTACGTCACCACTATTCCTTTTTTCATTTTTATTTCCTTCTACTTCTCTACTTCTAGCAATCTTCGGAGTTCATTTTCTGGGACTTCCGCTATCGTGTGCGGCTCTTTTTTCGCGACAGGCGTCGGCGGAGTTGGTGGCACAGGCCGCGATGACATGACAGGCTTCGCTTCTTTCGGAGCAGCCGCTATCTCTTTTGGGTCTTTCTTCATCGCCGAAGCCAGCGCTTGTCGCAATGCCGAAATATTTTCTTTGAGCGGTCCTGTCTGGGAGTCCGGGGTCGTCTTCGACTTGAGCTGACTTAAAGATATCGGCTTAGCAACTGGCGGCGGCACATGCGGTTTAGCTGGTACCGACGGCTGTGACGATACTTGAGGCTGTGGCTGAGGCTGTTTTTCGAGCGGCGTCTTTGCGATTGGCGGAACGAGCGGGGCTGCCGATGCAGATTTTGTCGCAAGTGGCGATGGCCGTACTGCCGCAACGGGCGTAACAGGGACAACTGGTGACGGCCGTACAGCAGTAGCAGTCACAGTTGATGCAGTAGAGGCAACCGCCACAGGCTTTGGCTCCGGCTTGAGCGGCTGGTGCCACTGCTTGATCTCCTCCTCCACCTGGGCACGGGGCCGGGTGAAGAGCGTGCGGGACGCCTCGATAACCTCCTGTTTCATGTTCTTCTCCGGCATCTTGATCGGCGGCAAAGTGGTTGCAGAGAACGGCTGCGAGCTAATACCGTCAATCATAAGCTTGAGATAGATCTGAATGTAGCCCAGGTTCACCAGATCTTCTGCTGAAAACTTCGGCGCAAACTCTTTTTCGAGCACGTCAGCATCGTACGCACCGACGCGGAAGGTGATCATCGTGCCCACGTTGCCGAACACCGCCGCACGCACCTCCTCCTCCATCTGCTCGATATACTGGTGCGCAATCGTGAGGCTGAGCTTGTACTTTCGCGCCTCAGAAAGAATGTCGGCAAACGACTTGTTGGCAAAAGACTGAAACTCGTCCACGTACAAATAGAAGTTCGGATATTTCTTAAGCTCGCTGTCCGTGAGATCCGCACGGGACATCGCCGCAAGATAGATCTTGGTGATGAGCATACTTCCAAGCAGGTTAGCATTCGATTCACCGATACGCCCCTTCGACAAGTTCACGATGAAAATCTTCTTTTCGTCCATGATCTTGCGCAGGTCGAATGAAGACGTCGGTTGGCCAATGATATTGCGGATGAGCGGATTGGCAGTAAACTGTCCAATCTTGTTTTGGATAGCCGGCGTCGCTTCAGCAGCAAACTTCTCGGTATACTTGGCAAACTCATCGTTCCAAAAAGACTTCACGGCCGGGTCGGTCACATTGTCCACCACGCGGCGACGATATTCCTTGTCGGCAAACATGCGGTTCACACCCAAAAGCGTCGCGCCCGGGTATTCGAGCAGCGCCAAGATGGTGTTGCCCAAAATATATTCCATTCGCGCCGACCATGCATCCTCCCAGATCTTCTTGAAGGTGCTCATGAGGCCCGACAATACCAAGTGGCGTTTGTCGTACCCGACATCCTCCATGACATTGAAAGCGATCGGGTACTCGAGGTCGAAAGGCGCAAAATACACCACATCTTTTTTGCGAGATTCTGGGATATATTCGAGCAGCAGATCGGCCGTCTTGCCATGGGGGTCAATGAAGCAGATACCTTCCCCACTCTGAATATCCTGCACTGCCATATTTTCGAGCAGCGTGGACTTTCCCATGCCCGTCTTGCCGATAACATACATGTGTCGGCTGCGATCTTTGCGCTTGATACCAAAAGGCACCCTCTTGTTGCGAGAGTCGGTCTGAGCAAAGTAGGTCACTTTGTTCTCATCCATATACGTATCGTAAATTATATCAAAAAAACAACGCCGTTGCACCCACAGTTTCGTGGACGCAACGGCGCTTGTTGACCTCGACCTCAAGCAGCTGCTTGGGCGACGTTTCCGGCATACAGCCGACCAGCATGACTGCGGGGATCTTGACGCGAACCAGGTTCGATCACGGGTGCATCACTCGCAAACTTGCCGAGGATGTCCGCGATGGTCGGAAGACCGTGCGAACGTGGTTTCGTCTGTTTCCCCACAGAATTCTGCGGGCCAGCGGTTTTTGCTGCCTTCGTCATAAACGAGCTTGTTACTGATGTTATCTACAGAGCAGATGCCAGGAGGTGACCAGCCACCCAAGGCTACCCCAACTCCAACCCCATCTGCTCACTGGATAACCATTCTACACCTCTCGCACCGCGTTTGTCAATGGCCGGCTTTTTTCTTGTCCACAGCCAGTTTGTCTGCCAAAAGCGCCCCCTTGGTGTACTGCACTTTCGGATCCCAAAGAATCCACGAAGTGAGGCCGGCGTCGTACACAGCCCTCATTTGTGCCTGTACCATTTCGGCAGTGTAGGTTGCGCCGAGGTCGAAATCTTGGAGCCACGGACGCAGCTCGGCCATCGGCGTGGTACTCGCCGCAGCCATTGCCAGTGCTTTTTTCGCCACGGCTGCATCCATCGAATATTTCACCACTTCGTATGGTTCGGCGGCAGGATTTTTCATATTCAGAAAGCCTGGCGGGTAGTGCGACGGATACACCATCGGCATCACATAGTCGAAATACGGCAATGCCCTTCCAAGCACCTGGCCGATGTTCAGATCGCCCTTGTTGGTGGTGGTCATGCCGAACAAATCAGCCGAGGTGACAATCCCTGTGCCGGCAAGCCGTTGGCGAAGATATGAAAAGAACCCTTCCAAGACCTCGGCGCGCTCCTTCCCTTCGCTATACGGAAAGTAGATGTCGTTCATGTCGCCATCCGAAGGAAAGCGGACGTAGTCAAAATTTATTTCATCGAAGCCGCGGGAGTAGGATTCTCGAGCAATCGCGATCGCATAGTCCCACGCCTTTTTTGATCCGGCATCCACCCAACCAATACCCTTGCGATCTCTCCATGGCGTGAGCTTGTCGGCACGCTTCACCGCGATGGCGGGAAATTTTTCTGCCAACAAGGGGTCCTGAAAGACTGCCACGCGGCCAATCACGTACACACCCCGCTCGTGCAGCTCGGCAATGAAAGCATTGATGTCGATAATGCGCGCGCTATCCGTGCCCATCTTTTTCAGGGTAGGGTCATTGACTGGAAAAGCGATGTGGCCGGTGGCGTCCTTGATATCGATAACGACAGCATTCACGCCAGTCGCATCGATCAGGTCTACCACCTTGTCTCGCAAAGCCTTGCTGCTGGCGATCCAACTCGTAATATAGATGCCCTTCAGCGGCTCTGGCGTGGCCAGATGCGTTACGCGAACGTGCGTATTTTTGTCATCCGGGCCGCCGAAAGTAGAGAGAACCTGCGCACGCTGCGACTCGATAAGCAACTCCTCAGCCGTCGGCAACCCCCACCCCCACGGATGCGGACCGAACCCTTTACCAAGTACTGGGTAAGCTTGCGGCAAGACGAGGAGTGCCAATAGCAAAGCGAGTCCGAGGATACCGATCAGGCTGCTCAGAAACCATCTATCTCGCACCGACATGAGTGGTATGTTGGATGCCATTCTCGCTATATGCTTCGGTTATCCGCTCGCTCTTTCTTTGCATGAGCGAGCTGAACAAGATCGTACGATGGAGAAGATACGTGGTGAGCAAGATGACGAGAGAGAGGATGAGTGCCAAGTTGGTCTTCCACATCGACGGGATACCGCACAAAGGAGAAAAAATGAAGAGAAGGAGTGCGGCAGAAGCAAAGATGATGCGGATCTTCAATTTCATGCGCCCATCATATCATGGAAGTTCTGAAAAAAGCCTGTGTACTGTGGTATACTGTTGAAAATTCGATGAAGACTCCGATTCTCTACGTGACCCGCGATATCGAACGGGCGCTCGGCTTTGCCACTCTGCCGGCCGGATATGCCATTGTCGCCAATCATAGCGCCTATGGGGAGACAATTCAGGCGAAATGGCCGGAACAAGTGCTGTTGGTGCGTGGCGAAACGCCGCTCGATACGATTGATCTGTTGCAACATCCAGCGACCGAGGCCTTTGTAAAAAATATGACGACTCTTCACGGAAAGATGCCGGCGATTGTCGTGTTCAAAAATACGACGCGCATCGAGCGATATGTAGCTGAAAAGAAGTGGCACCTACTCAACCCGTCGGCCGCTCTGGCTGAGCAGATTGAAAATAAGATTTCTCAAGTATCTATACTTGGGTCTGCCGCGCGCTTTCTCGTACCTGGAACTAGTCTCAGTCCGTGTTGGAAACTTGCATGGGATGGCGTACCTTTTGTGTTGCAATACGGCCACGGCCATACCGGCGAAGGTACGGTCCTCGTCAACAGCTCTGAACAGCTTGCTGAAATACAACAGCGATTTCCTCAACGCGAAGTGCGGGTCAGCCCGTTCGTAAAGGGCACAATGTACACTAGCAACAATTGTGTAGTGCCGAAAAAACGTACGTTAAAAAATATGTTTGGTTTGTTCAGCCAACCGAGTACGTTGGTCGGCAACATTAGCCAACAGATCACCGGTCTGGCGCCTTTCACAGACCTGCCTTTTTCAACGGTCGGCAACGATTGGACAAAAGGATCTAACCTTTCTCCGGAACTTCGTCGGCAGTATGAAGACATGGCGCGCGCCTGCGGCGCGCGCCTCGCCTCCCTGGGCTGGAAAGGCCTCTTTGGTATTGACGCTATCCTCGAAGAATCAACTCAGCGTTTTTTTCTCATCGAGATCAACGCACGTCAGCCTGCCTCAACCACTTTTGAATCGGAGTTACAAAACGACGCACGGAACTCTGGTACAACCCCAGCTCATCGCGCACCGACCCTCACCACCTTCGAAGTGCATCTTGGAGCCTTGACTGACGAGTTGACAAGTAGCGCGCAGCTGCAAAAAATCACCGACGGTGGCCAGGTAATCCAGCGCCTCACGGCTGCTATAGCGGCAGAGCTACAACAAGTTCCCGATTTTATCAACACCAAGGCTTCAGCACTGCGAGCGCAAGGGTACAACGTAATCGAATATGACAACAACAAACCGAACAGCGACCTCCTTCGCATCCAGAGCAAAAAAGGTATAATCGACTCACCGCTATGCACGACGCCTCACACCAACTAAGCAGCGATGCTCGGAAAGTCATCAGTGACTATCTTTCTCTCCCTGATATCAGAGTCCCTGCCCCGTACTACAACAATCGCCGACACAAGCTCGCGGCGGGCCTCCGCGCCCTTGCAGGAAAAGGCCTGCCGACCGAGATCGTCGAAGAAGCTGAGCTATTTGCAATCCGCGAAAAAGTGAGCCTTGCTTCTCTGGCACCAGCCGACAAGACCCGTTTTTTAGTGGACCATCATCTTGGTATCGACTGCTCCGGTTTTGTGTACCACGTACTCGATGCGGAGAGTCATGCGCGGGGCGCAGGCGCAATGCATTCGCACATTTCCTTTCATCACCGTTCGCTCCTCCGCCGCCTCATCGCGCGCCTGCGCCCCGCGCAAAACGCCGGCGCCATCACCTTCGCCCAACCGACAAATAGCTTCGAGGTCCCCCTCAGCGATGTTCAGCCTGGCGATTTTATTGTCATGACACACAACCCGGAAGCACGATCCTTCGACCACATCATCCTCATCACCGCCGTCGACAAGGCGACCACTCATACCACTCTCACCTACACCCACTCCATCGCCTGGCCTTCGGATGGAGTATGTGGACACGGCGTGCGCATCGGCACCATCACCGTCACAGACCCGCTCATCAGGCTCGCTGACCAAGTCTGGGAGGAACACGGCAAAGCGGGAGCAGAAAATTACACGCACGGCCGCGCTACCAAAGCCGAAACGACCTCCCTCCGACGCCTCAATTGGTTCTAATCGACACAACCCCAATCGACCAGTAAACCCTTGGAAAAAGGCCATTTTGTGCTATCCTTTTCCCTATCCATGGAGTATCTGAGCATTGCACAAAACAACCTCTCCGACCAGATCGGCTTCGCGATTGGCGCCTGTATTTTGGCTTTTTTGTGGGCACCGATTCTCACACATTTTTTATACAAATATCGCATTGTTCGCCAAAGCCAATACGACCCATCACTCGCGCTCGAGTCACGCCGCGACAAAGTGGGCGTGCCGGTGATGGGCGGTCTACTGGTGATCGTCACGGTGGCCCTCATCACCTTCACCTTCAATTGGGACCGACACTTCACCTGGATGCCGATCGGCGTCATGCTCCTCTCTTCGGCGCTCGGCGGCATCGATGACCTGCTCAATATTTTCGGCACCGAACGCCGCAACCGCAAGCTCTCGCAGACTCTCACCCTCATCCGCGTGCACAAGCTGTGGTATGTGCGCCTTTGGCTCACCATCACTTTGCCATGGGAGGTCTTCAAGCGCGCCGCCACCATGCTCTCCCGCCACCCAGGCAAAGGCGTGCATGTGCACGAGAAGCTCCTCCTCCAATTTATCGCCGGCGCGGCGGCAGCGTGGTGGATCTTTTTCAAGCTCGGCGAAAATTGGCGCGTGATCAACATCCCTTTCGACGGCACGGTGAGCTTGGGTTTTTGGCTCATTCCGCTCATTATCTTTGCCGTGATGTTTACCGCCAACGCCGTCAACATCTCCGATGGCATGGACGGCCTCGCTGGCGGCATGCTCATCACCACCTTCGGGGCGCTCACTCTATTGAGCTGGATCAATGATTTCAGCTCCATGGCCGTCCTCAATGCCACCACCACCGGTGCACTCATCACCTACACGTATTTCAATATCAAGCCGGCGCGCTTTCAAATGGGCGATGTGGGCTCGCTCGGTCTCGGTGCACTACTTGCGATCAATGTCCTCGTACTGAAACTCATCGTCGTACTCCCGCTGCTCGGCTTCATGTTCTACATCGAGGCCGTTTCCGTACTCATACAGGTGGCGATCCGCTCTCTTTTCGGCAAACGCGTCTTCAAAATGGCACCAATCCACCACCACTTCGAGCTCAAGGGGTGGAGCGAGGAGAAGACGATTATGCGCTTCTGGATCATCCATCTCATCTTTGTGACCCTCGGCGTGTGGGTGGCGATGCATTAATTTCACACACACGATACGTGGTACAACACACATGACCTACCTCAACTGGAACACCAAGATTGTCACGGATTTCAGCCCAGCGTCGCTGGATGCTTTGTATGACCAGGGCTATGTCGCGACGCGAGTAGACAAAGGCACTTTCAACCAAACCCGCAGCGTGCGCATACGCCTCGCCGACCTCGAGCTCTCCAGCGAAAATCGCCGTATTTTGCGAAAGGTGGAGCAAGTAGCGCTCGAGGTACACCCGCTGCCTTACGCCGACTACCATTGGTCCATCCACAAGCTGGCCAAAGATTTCTACACCACCAAGTTTGGCGAGGATACGTTCAGTGCCAACAAAGCGAAAGAAATCCTGAGCGAAGCAGACAAAAGCAACTTCAATACACTGCTCGTGTTTCGAGAGAACGCAAAAAATAGCGCAGAAAAGGGGCGTATTCTTGGCTACTGCATCGCCCTCAAGACCGACACCCTTCTCCACTACAGCTACCCCTTCTACAAGCTCGATGAGGAGACGGCTCCGGGTGGCACGCTCTCGAGCCTCGGCCTCGGCATGATGACCAAGGCGATCGAGTGGGCGAAAATGGGCGGTCCAAACGGCCAGAGCCTCCAGTATGTCTACCTCGGCTCTCTCCAGCGCCCGAGCGACACCTACAAGCTCCAGTTTAGTGGCCTCGAATGGTTCGATGGCGAGAAATGGCGAAGCGACATCGAGCCGCTGAAGGAGATTTTGAAATAATTGACTTTCGTCTTTTGGCGGCATAGAATTGTTCCTACAGTAGATACCAGCAATGTGCTTTTGAAACGCAGGAAGGAGTCTGCAAACTTCGCTCGGATTCAACTCCGGCCGATGATAGGATGAGGGATAGACCCACCTAAGACGTGGGCATTCCGCCCCTCCAAAGGCACATTATTGTTATCTACTGAAAGGATTTGTCTTACTGACATTTCGATAGTAGCAATTTATAATTTCGATTCCGTCAGAAGAGCTATCGAGATGCACGACGAGTAACGCCCGAGTCTCCTCGCGAAACAATTTAAAAGCGATCAAGCTACCCGCGTATCGTTTATTATTGTTCAACTTCTTCATGTCTGCATTGGCCAACGCGGCAGGAATTCTAGAGAACATCGTGTGTAAGTCAGCCTTACTGTAGTCATCATCTTTGCGACTTTCTACGACATGCTTTAAGACTCTCCTTTTTATCCGGATCGTTTCAGTAAGATAGACATACCGATCCACATCGGCAATAAGCTGACCATTTTCCATTTGGAAAAATTCATCAATAATTATCTCGATCTCATTCACCGAGTAAGCGTAACAAAATGGTGATAGAGAAACCGCAAAAAATTATTCAGGAAATCATCAAGAAGTGTTCAAAAAGTTCTAAACTAGGCTATAATGCCAGTCATGCAATCTGAGGCTCAAAAAGACGGCTCGTCGAAGCCAAAACACCTCCACATCGTCGGCATTTGCGGCGTAGGCACGGGTGCTTTGGCCGTGGCACTCAAACGCGCCGGTTGGAAAGTGACCGGCAGCGACAAGGGCTTCTACCCACCCGTCTCCACCGCCCTCACTGAAGCGGGCATCCCATACCACGCAGGTTGGCATCCGGAGAAAGTTGGCACGCCCGACATCGCAGTGGCGGGTGGCGCCGGCACCAGCCTGCAAAATCCCGAGGTGATATACGTGAAAGAAAAAGGTATTCCTTTACTTTCATTCGCGGAAGCCATCGGGCAGTTCCTCGTGAAGCCGCATTCGATCGTCTGCGTCGGCACCTGGGGCAAGACTACTTCAAGCGCGCTGTTGGCTTTCATTCTCGAGCGTGCGGGGATGACCCCGAGCTTCTTCACCGGCGGCGTGGCCATTGGCCGAGACGCTGGTCGGATTGACCAGGGCGACTGGAGTGTTGTGGAGGGCGACGAATACCAGGCCGCCATCTGGGACAAGAAAGCCAAGTTTTTCTATTACAAACCCACCCATCTCCTCCTCACCGCGATCTCATGGGACCATGCCGACCTCTACCCCACCGAAGCCGAGTATTTGGCCGCCTTTGAAAAACTCATCAGCCAAGTGGAGACGAGCGCGCGAGAAAAGCGCATCGTGGCCTGTGCTGACTCGCTCTTGGTTCGCACTCTATTGGCAAGCAAGCACGTGCCGCACGTGAGCTATGGCAAAGACTCTTCTGCCGACTATCGATATGAAAACGTCTCACACACTCGGGCCGGACTGAGCTTCGACATCGTCCATGCGCCAAATGCCAAAAAGTATACAATCACGAGCCCGATGCTGGGCGTATACAACGCGGAAAATATCACCGGCTGCTTTGCCATGGCCTGCGAGATTGGCATTGCTCCCGACGCGGCGATCGCGGCGATTCGCGAGTTTGCCGGTCTGAAACGCCGCCTCGAGAAGCGCTGTGAGGGCGCGAAGGGCACCGTCATCGACGCCCACGCCCCCACCCCCGAAAAAGCTCGCGCCGGTCTCGAGAGCGTCCGCGAGGTGTACAAGGGCAAGATCGTAGCAGTCTTTGAGCCAAATATCGGCGGTCGCCAGCGCGCCTCGCAAGCCATGTACGCTGGTGCGTTTGCCGCAGCCAATCTCGTGCTCATTCCCCGCCTCACCAAGCTCAAGATTGACCCGACCCTTGCCGCCGCTGACCAACCCCTCGAAGGCGATGAGTTGGCCGCGATACTCGCAAAGGATACTAAAGTCCAGTACATTGAAGACGATGATGCGCTTGTGCGTACAGCAGCACAAGAAATGACCGGCCCCGAAGACGTCGTGATCTTCCTCGGCTCTCACGGCTTCCGCGGGATGATCGAGGCGGTGGTGGAGAAGGTTTGTGAAAAATAACTATTTAATCTTCTTCAAATCCCCATTCAGGAAGATCGGTTTCATGCCCATGATCTCCTGTTTGTAGGAAAGCTCTGAAGAAACGGGGTTCACGATATAAATCGGCTTCTTGAGAAAGAATGCCACGCCGATTTCGATGAGCGTATTGCCGCCGATGTAGCCCTCCACACCGCGCTTCTCGGGATTGATGACGACGATCGCGTCGCACCATTCCACTTTTTCATAATGATCGCGAATAGCGCCCTCCTTCAGATCCCAGAGCCTGTGGCCAGCCGGGAACGCATCGATGCCGCCGTGATCCTCAACATACTTGGCAAAATACACCTTCTTGCCGCCACCCATCTCCGGCGGAACTTCATTATTGAGGAGAGGAATCACCACCTTGTGGCCGAGCTTCTCAAGATCGAGCTTGAGTTTCTCCATTTCTGTATAAAAAGCGATGCTACCGCAGACGGTGAGTTTCATGGATGGTTAAGGACTTAGTCGTATAACTATATCAAATTATGTGCAACTCCTTAAACCAGTCGTACATCACCGGCTCCAGACCGGGAGACTTGGTCCAGTCCTCTTCGACGATTTTGCCCGCGCGGTAGGCCTCAGTCTTGGCAGCGAGTACAACAATCTCTTCCGGCGAATACCAGCCGGCGCGCTTGGTCTCATCGAGGCTGCGCTTAAACTCAGTATCAGAGGGTACGATAACTTTGTACAGTTTCCACAGATGCCACGCACCGTCTTCACGGCGACAAGGATTATCTGCCCTCTTTTCGAGTAGAAGTTCAAAATCTGCAGCTTCCGTCTCTAACCCAACCTCTTCTCGGAGCTCACGTCGAGCAGCATTTTCAAATGACACATCGGCATCAACATGACCGGCGGGTACAGCAAACCCCGCAGGAAACTTGGCTCGCTCAATGAGCAGGAGTTTTTCTCCTTTCCAAACAAACATTCCGACGCTAGTATGATCGCAGATCTTGGCCACTGGATTACTTCCCCTCATCCGCAATCTCAGTCGCCACCTTGCCGGCGGCGTCGATACCGGTTACGAGGAGCGAGATGCCGCAAACATTGCACTCGACGACATGGTCAACGGCGAGATTTGGGTACGCGGAGAGGTCAACTTCATTCTTACATTCCGGACAGGTGCATGTGTGTTTCATGCTTTATATCTTACTAGAAACGGTGTAGTATTCAAGCATGGTCACCCCTCAGATTGCCCACGAAAAGCTGGCCAAAAAGCTCGGTCTGGCTGTCCCGCTATACCTAAAACGCGAGGACCTGCACCCTCTCCGCTCGCACAAAGGCCGTTCCATCCCACGGATGATCGAGCACTACGCCAAGGCCGGTGCGCGCGACTTTGCCATCTCTTCTTCAGGTAACGCCGGCATTGCCGCGGCCATACATTGTTCAAAACACAATGCTGAACACCCGGACGACCCATATCGCCTCAAAGTGTTTATCGGCCGAAATATTTCCGACGAAAAACGCCGTATTCTTTCGGAGCACGCGAGCGGCGCGATACAGATCACTCAAGTGGATCGACCGTTGCAGACATTTTTGCAGACGGTGAAAGATCCGAAGATCATCGGCCTTCGTCAATCCACCGATGATGTCGCGCTCGCCGGCTACGCCGAGCTCGCGCGCGAATTGGCAAAAATTCCTAACCTGAAGGCCGTATTTATGCCGGCGTCTTCCGGTACTGGGGCGCAAGGACTCTATGAAGGCTTCAAAAAAATACAGACTCAAGACGGGGAAGGTGCGAGCTTCGAGATGCCTCAGATTCATATTATCCAAACCGAGTCGTGTCACCCGATTGCCGACATTCTTGGTGCCACAGCTTCAAAAGACAGTGCAAATGTCGGGGTACCCTCAAAAATGCGGACGATCGTGAGTCCGAAGGTTCAAGGATCGATTGCCGATGCGATTGTGGACACCGTCGGGCATAGAAAGGCGGCAGTGAGCGAGGCGGTGAAGCAAAGCGGCGGTGCTGGCTGGATTGTGGTAAATGACGAGATTGCTCGAGCGGTAGAAATGCTTCGCGAAGATGGCGTACATGCCTCGCCGAACGGCGCCCTGGCGCTTGCTGGGCTCTCAAAGGCACTGACGAGCAGTTGGCAGTCGAACGGTGCGGTGGTCTGTGTGCTGTGTGGGAAGTAAAAGAGAAATTTTTTAAAAAGAAACTCCCGCCCAATGCAAGGCACGGGGCAGGAGGATCGAATTACACTCGAGGCAGACTCAGATGAGCTGGAGTGCGTTGCGGCCGCGGAGGCAGTTGTGGCACTGACATCCGAGCGGGAACTCGGCTTCGAGGTCTTGGCGGAGGCGCCGACCGATGGAAGTAGGACCCGGACTGGTGATGCGTTGACGAACGACCGGCTTTGGAGCGGTAGTAGTCATCGTGACTGGCGGAGCCTCAAACACCGGTTCCCCATCACCGAAATCACCACCACGGATTCCCAAATCCAGCTGGAGGCGGAAGCCGGGAGCAATCCACAGTGCAGGCGCGGAACCGTCATGATTCGACAACAACATGTTTACCTCTCAAGTGGCGAGAAACTTCTTCCGAACGTCGGAAGAAAAAGATTCCACAATTGGTTTCTCTTTTCGTAGCTACCCTGTATTATAGCACCCCTCTGGGTACTTGTCAAACACTTCAAAATGTGGCTTATTTTTGAGGCTTTTCTGGACCAATCCCAGTAGCCGCCTCCCCGCTCCCCGATATCATGGTTTTCACCGTGATCAACTCCTCTAGGAGCGACCGGAGCCTGCTTGTCTCCCCCTCGCCCACCTTCACCTGGCAATCAAAATCCGCCAACTTTCGTAACAATAGCTTATACAGGTCATTGAAATACAACTCCAACACTTTGCTCTTTTCGGCTGGCACTTTCCCGTCTCGCAACAGTGAAATCACTGTGGCGAGCACATATTCATTTGTTTGAAACATATATCCGTATCCTACTGATAATCGACGTTCACACTCGCAAAAGAGTCTTTGCCAACAATGACGTGGTCGATGAGGTGAATACCGACAATCTTCCCCGCTGTCACGAGCTGCTTGGTGATCTCGATATCGGCCTCGCTCGGCGTCACCACCCCCGAAGGGTGGTTGTGCACCAAAATGACAGCCACGGCGCCATATTCGATACCTGGCTTGAAGACCTCGCGAGGATGCGTGAGGCTGGTGTTGATGGTACCAATGGAGATAGTCTCGTCGTGGACGATGCGGTGATGGGTATTGAGATAGATACCACGAAGATGCTCCTTTGGTAAGTCGCGCATGTCTTTGGTGTACTCAAAAACATCCTGGGCGGTGCGAATAGTGGTGAGCGGGCCATCTTTCTTCTCGAAGAAACGTCGGCCCAACTCGCCCACCGCCACAATCTGCATCGCTTTCACGATTGGGATGTCGAGGGTCTCGGAAAGCTCTTTTGCGTTGGCACGGCCAATGATCGCCCGGTCGCCATACTCTTTCATGATCCGCGAGGTCATCTCCATGACACCCTCCTTGGTGGTGCCAGTGCTCAGGACGATGGCCAGAAGCTCGTTGGTAGTGAGCGCGTTGGGGCCGTTCTTAAGCATCTTCTCCCGAGGTTTGTCGTCCGATGGCATATCCTGCACGCGTAATACGTATTGACGCGACACGCCCGCCACCACCCCAGGGATAGGCTGGGTCATGAGGAGATTGGAATCTGGAATTTTATATGCGACCTTCATGGCCCTAATAGTATCACATACCCCCGCTAAAGAAACTGCTAAGAAGTGTTCAAGAAATGGCTAAGAAAGGATAGAGGAATGATGAAGAAGTACTAAAATCGCCAACAAAAAGAAAACCGCGAACGCCAAGGCGCTCGCGGTTTTTGACTAGCACACGACCAGTCATCGACACGCTTCCACTCTACCCCAAATACACCGGAAACGGGCCGAACTGGATGCATTTTTCCATCTGTTCTCGCGCACCGACCAATGCTCGTTCATGCGCGGCAAGCTCGGCAATCCCACTCTCGCTCTCGGTCTCGATCGCAAAGTGATAGGTGCCATTCTCCACATGAAGCGAATGAATGAGGCGAAGATTGATGTTCTCCGACTCGAAAGGCCTCAAGACCTTCACCAAAGCCCCTGGCTGATGCTTCACCCGAAAGATAGTGAGTGCCCGATGTTGAGTGAGCACGGTCACCTTGTTGGCCGACGGCTGACACACACGTGGCCCCAGATAAAAGAAGGTGGTAACCGCCTCTGTATCTTCAAAAGCCACATCGAGAATCTCGAGGCCATACTTCTGAGCGGCTTGTGCCGGACCCAACGCCGCTACGCCATCCTGAAGACCCGACTTCGAGACATCTTCGGCCGCCTTGCCATTGCTCGAAGAAGTCACTGTGGTGACCTCAAACACCTTCAACCGCTGCCGACAAGCACCGATTGCTTTCGGATGCGCAATGATGGTTTTGATATTCTCGAGCTTTACCCCAGGACGAGCCATGAGGGCGAAGTGGATACTCATCCGCAACGCGCCGAGGATCTGGATCGGGCAGGCTTCAGCACACTCCTTCATCCTGAGCAATTCGATAAACGAATTGACCGGCGGATCCACTCGTCCCTCGGCCTTGGTCTCCATCGCGATGGCTCCGTGACCGCCGTGCTCGATGAGAATGGGCAGAATGTCTTCATTGGCCGCAGCCAATGTCAGAGTGTTCTGCGGACCATTCGTCACCGGACCACCGCACAATGCGGCAAGACGGCTGTATGCCAGCGCACTGAAAGTCGCGCCTTCGGGTCCCAAATAGGTGATGTTCATAGAATTCCTTTCTTTGTTTGGTTGGGGTTTCTACTACCGTGAGTTATTCAATTTTCAAACAGCTCTTACCAAAACAAAACACCGACCCAGAAGGCCGGTGTTTGTTGAGGAGAAAATGACAACGCTACACCAGCCTTCCTTTTGCAAAGCTAAAAGCCCAAAAAGTGAATGCTGTTGTGTTGGTCGTAATTTTCATTACTTTTTAATGCTACTCTTAGTTTTTAACTTGGTCAAGAAAATCTATCTGTAGAGCCGATAATACCGCTAAAATGATCTCACGGAAAGTAGCTCAATTCTGAATGTTACACTGTCTCCAGCTCTGATAACGATCGGCGAATCAGCTTCCGTTATGGTCCAACTTTTTGGTGCAGCAAATGTTATGTCTCGCACACCACCGACACGCATACCAACAATTCCGAGAATAAAGGCATCCTCAACATCGTGGTACCATCCCTTTTCCAGACGAAGTTCTATTCGATCGTCAGGCATACCGTATAATTCTGGAAGGATGTGAGTTTGAGATCTTGGTTGTGATACATTGCCATTGACTTCGATTTGTGAGATGCGAATATGTGCAATGTTGTATTCATTTGCAACATCACCACCACCGACCTTAATACTCCTTACTTGATCTGACGAAAACTTAGAAGAAACTTGGTCATTGTCGCTTGTGTTCTGTCGGTAACCATACATACGATAATAGTCTTTCCTGCAGTCTTGACGACGAAACGGACTCAGGAATCCGTCACATCCTTTTATGTCTGTGAACATGGAGTTGTTGAGGTAAATTACTTTCCCCTTCAAAGACAAATCGTTAAGGTTTCCGTACACCAATGGCAATAAAATTGCTGCCGAGAGAACGGCGATGATAAGAAGTAAATTTCTATTTCCGGCGATTGGTTCAAGGATGTTGTAAATTAAACCAGCAACAATGAATAATATCAGAATGACTGCAATAGTTGGCAGCAAGACGATACCGATAGTCGCCATCCCGATTGGAATCACCGATGTAACAACACCGAATATCATTAAAGTAACGCTCTGTTTCCACAATTGCTTATTGAATGATGAACTGCGGGACATCCAACATACAATCATCAAACATACAATGAGATAAAAAACGTAGTTTAAAAATCCGAAATCAAAAAATATGCTATGCCCATCGCTGGTATGTGAACTGTAGTGAAAATAGAAGAAAGACGAAACGGAATAAACAAGAAGCAAGACAAGTCCTCTCGTTATATCCAATAATTTTTTATTTTGAAGAGTATCCATTACGATTACTTAACAATGGTGCTGATTACTGTTGCCCCAACACCCTCTATTTCAAAATTAAGACCTGATGGATAACTGCTGCCACCGGTCCTAATATACAAGGTTTTCCCACTGGCATTCTGAGGGATGTCGGCAATAACAACGATGAAAGAGGGGGTGTTTTCTCTCAGAAGTAGGTAATCATTCCCGAAATCAAAGTCGTATTGAATAGCATTTTGAATGTATTCATTATCAAGATTGGTCGACCGCACCGGCAGCAACGTCTCTCCACCAACGATCATCTTGATATTACTTACCTTCAGATCTGATGTATTGACAATACTTAAACCTCCAAGAGCGCCGTCTCCGCCGGTCGCGACAATGTTAACCACACCGAGTTTTACCCCCATACTCCCAGCGAGAACCGCAGACTGATTTTCTGTCACGGAAAAAGTAACCTTTGAAGCGGGGTAGATGAGGGAGTCTAGGTTACATTTACTTTTACCTACATCGGGCGTTTTGCAAATACTCTTATCACCCGTCTCCTTTGCAACAAGAGTATAGCAATTCGATCGAGCCAGGCCTTGATTAGGAATTTGTTCGCAGATTTTTTGATCCTTAGTATTTTTTGCAAGTATATACAAACAAGAGATATCTTCTGTCCCGCATAAATTTGGATTATTTTCTTCCTTCGCAAAATAACTCGTGCAGTTATTTTTCCATAGCGAATCGGTAATTGTATTACAAATTCCAATATCATTCTTCTGTCTTGCTAAATTAGAAATGCATATCCCATTTTTATAATCTGAGAATAAAGAACATTCGATAGTTGTGTTATGGATCGCATTATAAGCAATTCCTCCTTCTTTAAACAGAAAAATTGATAAGGAAAGTGCACAGGCAATTACAATATATCCGATCATGAACTGTTTTATTTTTGAAAAATCCTGAACAAATGCATAGATACAAATAAACAAAGAGACGAGGGACAGGAGAACGAGTAGACCTGCAACTTTCGGCACAATTACACATTCAATATCTGAACCACAACCGCCCCAAGCATAACCCATCGAAATCGCAGAACCAAAAAAAGCCCCAACGATTGAAAATACAATTCCGATTATTTTCCAAAGTGAATTCACGTTAGATTTACTTTACCACAACTTAACACACTTTGGTATCGCTGCGTTCAAATCCCTTCCGTTTCAGTATAAAAAACGACCGACGGAAAGTCGGTCATTTTTTATACGGTGCCGAGGAAGGGATTTGAACCCTTATGAGATTGCTCTCGCTGCGACCTGAACGCAGTGCGTCTGCCAATTTCGCCACCTCGGCGCAAACAGGCAACGTCTATGCCTGTCGCAAATACTAGATAACCTCCACCATCACCGCGCTGGTTTCGTTGGTCTTGCCGAGCGGCATGCCGGCGACCACCACCACTTTATCACCCTTTCCGGCAATCTTGTACTGCTTCGAAATCTCGCGCACCTGCTTGCTCACTTCGGTCAATGTGAGCATTTTAGGAACCAATACCGGCTTGCAACCGTAACTCAAGAGGAGCTGGTTCGCCGTACGAGCATTGTGGGTCATACCGACAATTGGCAGGTTTGGCTTGTTCTTCGACACCATAAAGACCGACTGGCCGCTGTTGGTGAGGACAAAGATGGCCTTCGCGCGGATATCGTGAGCCACCTGCACCGCAGCCGCGCCAATAGACTCCACAAGACCGCTCGTCTTCCACATCGCCTCATGTTCCTTAGCAATACCTCGCTCAGTAGTCTTTGCGACGAGCGCCATCATGGACACTGCCTGCACCGGATAGTCGCCGAGGGTGGTCTCTTCAGAAAGCATCACCGCGTCGGTACCTTCGAAGATTGCATTGGCCACATCGGATACTTCCGCACGGGTCGGGGTGGCGTTCTTGATCATCGACTCAAACATCTGTGTCGCGGTGATCACCGGCTTGCCCGCAGCGTTGCACTTGTCGATGATCATCTTCTGAGTGATCGGCATGTTTTCCGCACCAATCTCAATAGCGAGGTCGCCTCGGCCAATCATCACGCCATCCACGAGCGCCACGAGCTTGTCGATGTTCTCGATCGCCTCCTGGTCCTCAATCTTCGCGATAATCTTCGCGTCGGACTTTGCCTTGTTCAAAATACCACGAAGCTCTTCAACATCGGACGGACGTCGCACGAAAGAGAAAGCAAAGAAGTCCACCTTGTTCTTGAGGCCGAAAGCGATATCCGACTTGTCCTTGTCAGTGAGCGAAGCAATGGAAAGATACGCACCTGGCAGGTTCACACCGCGCTTACCCTTGATCTCGCCACCCACGATGATCTTGCACTTCACGTTGTTGCCCTTGATCTCGACGATCTGCAACTTCTTCTTACCGTCGTGGAGCATGATGTAGCCACCCACCTTCACTTCCTTTGGCAATGGTGCATAGTTTACCGACACACGAGTCTCGTCGCCTTCGATCTTGTCGGTGGTCAAAGTGAAGAACGCACCCTCCTTGAGCATGACGGACTCAGTCTTGAAGGTGCCAATACGAATCTTCGGTCCGCCGAGGTCCTGAAGCATCGCACACGGGATGCCGGTCTTCTTGATCGCCTCTTTAAGATTGTCGACCTTCTGCTGGTGTTCAGCAAAATCGCCATGAGAGAAATTCATACGCATCACATTCATGCCAGACTGAAGAAGTGCAGAGAGACGCTCAACACTGGTGGTTGCTGGACCGATAGTACAGACAATCTTGGTCTTCTTTTCGAGATTAATCATTGGGTGGGATATAAAACGTGAATAATAATAGTCCGATTGAGCTGATAAAAAAGAACCTCAACAGAGGACCTTGGCTCTACGGGTGCGCGCACTAGGATTTGAACCTAGGACCCCATCAGTATCAGTGATGTGCTCTACCAACTGAGCTATGCGCGCATCTGCGAGTGGCGAAATGGTCAAAAACAACGAAACCAATCCGCACCGAAACGCCCCAGCAATATAACAAAAAAAGCGCCGTCGGACAAGCCGAACGGCGCTTTTTGCTTTTGAGACCCACTCAGGACCTACGGCACAAGGATGTATTCCCGGTGCCTGAGCTTGGCGACCTCATCGAGGGGCATTTTCACCTCCTGTCCCTTGGGGTTCAACACCTTCACCACTTGGCCCGTCCGATTGGAGCGGTAGATGGTGTAGGTCTTGTTTCCCATGACGTCGGCCATGTTGTCGACCCAGAAGAAGAGGCCGACGAGCAACATGGTGACCAACACGGCACAGGCACGGCGGAAGTGGTCAATCTGCCGATCACTCATGGCGGCATACCACTCGTTCCACAGGTTTTTCACCCAACAAGTGGCCCGAACAGTGAGCGGGGCTGTGCGAGGCACGAAGTGCCAACGCATGCCGTGATGCAACCGACGATCTCCGTCTGGATGCAGAGGATTCCCGATTTTCATTGAACTGCCTTTCCGGTCTTGCGACCATA
>Ga0172367_10001775_pt1 | contig 30709 bp, 26 predicted proteins | sample Lak10m_FD_114542 | JGI IMG/M metagenome (GOLD analysis project Ga0172367, IMG submission 114542) | Freshwater microbial communities from Kabuno Bay, South-Kivu, Congo - kab_022012_10m | ecosystem: Environmental > Aquatic > Freshwater > Lake | place: Democratic Republic of the Congo: South-Kivu...
CGATACCAGAACAGCTTTCCTTTGTTCTTGCCCGAGGTCACGCGCGTGCACACGAGCGTGCCACCCGAAATGCCGGTCTTGGAACCAGCCGTCTTACACGCCCCACCTTCTTTGTTCGCCGACACGACATTGCACGAGCCCACAACCGTCGACGCGACCAGCATCATCACGACCGCCACCCGCTTCATGCTCCGAGACACACGAAACCTCCTGATAGATCATGACACGCCGCCTCAGCGTCAAGGTGCGCGTGCGGTGGCTTGGGGGGGAACGACGTCATGAGTTCTTTCTCATGAGAGACGATTCAGCGACTCTATTCGGACCTAATGACGACACTAGGCCAACTATAATTTCGGTAGTGGCCGCAAGAAAGCGAATCCCAAACTTTGACACCATCAGTACTGTCATTGATCGACTATCTGTAGAGGTCGTAAAGAAAAGCCATTTTGAATTCCTACTTGAAACTAATGCCATAGATGCAGTCGAGGCAACGAAAAAAATCGAACTGCAGGATGCGATGATCGACGGACTCCGAATTGAATTGAGAGACCTCCTTGTTGAAGCTTTCACTTCGGGTAGGTATGACTTCATTGAAGAAAACCGAACGTTCAGCTAGAACAAAGAGACAATCGTGTCCAACAACGTAGAAGTACTCGTAGACGAGTTGATTGACGCAATTTCTGGGCTGGCAGCGGCAAATCGCTTCACAGGCTTGTGGGATCACGTACGGTTCTCAGAGTGCAAGCGACCTGACGTGGAGATCCGCAGTGACGTAGTGATTCTGTCTGAAAGAAAGTCCCGACATAACGTTGAGCTGCGAGCACTTCACAGGGGACGGATTGAACGAGCTTTCCGAAGCCTCATCAAACTCGCTTCCGAGTGAGCAAAGCTCCTTAGCAGCGTGAGCACTTCCGCTGAAAGACCTGTCGTTGTCTTCGGACCATTTGTCGGTGAATTCGGCTGGGAACTTCTGTTCTGGCATGGGGTCGTTCGAAGGCTCTGCAGAACTGACTTTCACAATCACTACCGAGTTGCGGTCTCTCTCGCTGGTCGTGAACCGTTCTATCCCGATGTAGATGAATTTGTAGCAATCGAATCCACTGACTTACCTTCCGGATATTCGCCGCGCAGTTACATCACAGATGGATGGCGCGATGGTCTGCCCGGAGAGGGTCGGCAGTACCATACGCTGCACCCAATCAATGTGTGGGCTTCTATTCGCCATAAGCGAATCACACGCGCAACCTACATCGAGCGATGGCAGGGTCCTTCTGTGGAACCCTATGTGAGTGATCTCATGACCAGACTGGTCGCACGGTTTCCGCCAAACACGACATTCATTAGCCCTTTTCAGACACACAGCCTCGACGATGGGCAGTTTGGTTGTGATGTCTCTGTACCTTCAACAGCGCTGGCGAGTGCAAGCAGAAAGCCGAGCTTCAAGAGTCAGTTCCTCACGCGGCTGACCGCATCGCACGAAGCCTCGTGGCAGATTTCTCGACTTCTTGATTCGGAAAAGTCATACATCTCAGTGTTTCCTCGTAGCCGTCCATTTCGACGAACCGACAAGAATTGGAGTAGAGAACAATACGTCGAACTCATTGGATTGCTTCGCGATCGGGGATTCAGTGTTGCACTTCTTGGTGCGCCGAATGGTGCGTATTTCGCACATGAGTCCTACCCTGATTGCTTGGACCTCATCAACATCCCGGACGAGAATCGACTTGACCTCCACTTGGCGATGATCTCGAGGTCAGCACTCGCGATTGGTGCGATGTCAGGCTCACTGCTTGTTGCGCTGGCGGCAGGCTGCCCAGCAGTAATCTTCGGGGATGAAGGACAACAGTTGCAGTACTATCAGGAGAATTACTTGAACAGTCCCCTGATGTACGTCAGCACCCTCCAACCAAGAGCTTCTGACTTAATGAGGGTCATCGAGAGCATGTTGTCCGCAGTCTCAAAGAAATAGCGAATCAGTGTGGCGCGCTCGGGAAGACTCGAACTTCCAACCTTCTGATCCGTAGTCAGATGCTCTATCCATTAAGCTACGAGCGCTTGCAAGCGACAATGCTACCGCTGGGTGTCGCCGCGCTACCGCTTCACGGACGCCAGGAACTCGTCCACCACGGCCGCCATGAGTTGCCGTTGCGCCGATACAACTCGTAGGCAGCCTGCGCGTTCACGCGCGGGTCGAGCAACTGCGCCGGGTCGGTGACCCCACTGCGTGCGAGCCACGACTTGTGTACTGACCAATACATCTGGAATAGCCCGAAGCAGCAGTCATTCTTGCCGCCCACCACGTGTGGCACGAGGTTGCTCTCGCGTGTGGCGACGAATACCGCATTTTCTTCTGCGTCGTCGGGCCACACCTCACGGATGATGGCGCGCACCTGCTTGCGCGTGTAGCGCTCGGCCGGAATCACCACGACGACTGGTTCACTCTGCGCACGATCCGACACGCAGATCTTGTCGCTGATGAAGATCGCGGTGTCGACGCTGGCCGAGTTGAGCGCGAGCAGAATTTTCAACGGTATACCAAAACGCGCGGAGAGACGGGTCCACGAGTCGTTCGGCTTGGCTTGATGGAATTGGGTGCACGACGCAGCCGGAGAAATCTGTGGTGCGACGGTAGCCGAAGCAGGCATGGCAGGGGGAACGAGTAGTAGGGACACAAACGCCCCGACTAGTGAGAGCACCGAGTGCCGCTGGCGGAGAGGGAGGGATTTGAACCCTCGGTCCGGTTGACCCGGACAACGCCTTAGCAGGGCGCCCCATTCGGCCACTCTGGCACCTCTCCAATTCGTGCGGGAATCACGAGAAACCGTGCTGACATCGTACCGAGTCAGGCGTTCGGCGTAACTTGCGCCGAAAACAGAGGATCGAGTGGCGGAACGAGAGGGATTCGAACCCCCGAGCCTTGTGGGCTGCCTGTTTTCAAGACAGGTGCAATCGTCCGCTCTGCCATCGTTCCAAAAGTCACGCTATCCGCGCGGCGCAAGGCGGGCGGAACAACGCGCAACGGAAGGTGCTGCGTTCGACGTATGACGCTCAACCGCTCAGTGTTCGACGCGTGAGCGCAGCGACAAGATCCAGTCGTCGGCATCGCGCCAGCGCTGGTCTGCCCGCTCGCGCACCGAATGGGTGTGCGTGCCGGCCGCGGGATACGACCCGAGAAACTTCACGTCACCCTGCTTGGTGCGCAGGTCGCGCAGTGCGTCGGCCATCACTTCATCGCTCACGTGGCCATCGGCGTAGATGACGAAGCAGTAATCGCCGAGGCCGCCGCGCTTGGTCGGTCGGCTGAGCAACTGCGAAAGATTGATGCGTCGCGCAGCGAACTCCTGCAAGATACCGATGAGGCTGCCAGGTTCGTCGGCGCGCTGGAAGACGACGATGCCCGTTTTGTCGTGACCGGTGCGCGCCGGAATGCGGTCGCGCGCGACGACGACGAAGCGCGTCTGGTTGCCGGCATGATCGGCGATACCACGACGCAACACGTCGAGCCCATAGATCGCAGCGGCGTTGGCGGGCGCGATGGCCGCCATACCGCGGGCGGCGTCCTCGGCGACGCTGCGCGCGGCATCGGCGGTGGAGTTGGCGACGTGCATGTCGGCATCGGGCAGGTGTTCGCGCAAGAACGCGTGGCACTGTGCGGTCGCGACGGGAATCGAGAGCACCATTTTCACGTCGCCGAGCGCGGTGCCAGGGCGCGCGAGAAGGCAGTGCTCGATGTCGAGTACCACCTCGCGTTGGATGAGCAACTCGTGGTCGAACACGAGCGCATCCTGGGTGAAGTTCACCGTGCCCTCGATGGAGTTCTCGATCGGCACGAATCCGAGGTCGACGTCACCCGACGACACAGCATCGAGCACGTCAGGCACCGTGCGCATCGCGATGCGCTCGTGCGCGGCGAGGTCGGGTTGCGTGAGCAGCGCCTGCTCGGTGAACGTGCCGGCCGGTCCGAAATACGCGACGCGGCGTGCTTTCGTCACCTCGTCAAGGCTACGAGCCAGCGGTAGCCTGCCCGTCATGTACGAGTACGCGGCATTCAACCCATTCAACGCAAGCCCGGAGGGTCTGGCCGCCGAACTCACGCGCAAGTCTGCCGAAGGATGGGAAGTGGTTTCGATCACCACCACGAGCGACGGACGCTTTTGTGCGTTCTTGCGGCGCCCCGTCGCGCAGCGAACCACCGCGACCGCCGTCGCAGCGACTCCTACACCGACGATGTCCGCGAACGACCCCGGCTACGGCGCCGCCGCGTCGAGCACGGCAAGCGCAACGAGCACGACGAGTGCTACGAACCCGAGCGTTCCCGCGGCGTGGTACAAAGACCCGTCGGGTCGATACGAATTGCGTTACTGGAACGGCACCGCCTGGACGGAGCATGTCGCGCGCGGCGGCCAGCAATTCATAGATCCGCCCGTCGCCTGACACGCCCATGCGGGCGACCTCGCTCGGCCACGCCGGCATCCTGATTCGCTGCGCACAGGCGTCGATTGTCTGCGATCCGTGGTTCGTGCCGGCGTTCCTCGGTTCGTGGTTTCCGTTTCCGCGCAACGATCGGCTCGGGCCCGATGTGATGGCGCAGGTGTGCTCGCCCGACTATCTCTATGTGTCGCACCTGCACGGCGACCACTTCGACGAACGGTTCTTGCGCCAGCAGATGAGCAAGTCGACATCGGTGCTGCTGCCCGAGTTCCCGACCAGCGAGCTGCGACGGCGTCTCACCCGGCTCGGATTCACCAACTTCGTCGAGACCCGCGATGGTGAAGAGATCGAATTGCGCGATGGTTTGCACGTCGCGATTCACGTGGAGTCGTCGGTGACCGACGGCCCAGGCGGCGACTCGGCGATCGTCGTCTCCGACGGAACCGCGCGTCTCGTGAATCAGAACGACTGCCGTACGCACGATCCTCGCGCGCTCGCCGCACACGGCCCGGTCGACCAGCACTGGCTGCAGTATTCGGGAGCGATCTGGTACCCGATGGTGTACGACGAACCAGTCGAGGTGCGCCGTGCGCAAGCCCGAGCGAAAGTGGAAAGCCAGTTTGCGCGCGCCGAGCACTACGTCGCAGCAGTAGATGCCGCCGTGGTAGTGCCGTCGGCAGGCCCGCCGTGCTTTCTTGACGAGCAGCTGTTCGGGTTCAACATGATCGACGGCGACGAAATCTCGATCTTCCCCGATCAGACCGCATTCATCGATCGTCTCGAGCGCACGGAGCGCGTAGCGGCGCTCAACGTGCCTGGCAGCACCATCGAATCGAGCAGTGGCACGACCGTCGTCGTGCATCCCGACGGCGACCCTCGCGCGGCGTTCCGCGACAAGCGCAAATACCTCGATGAGTACGCCAATGATTGGCGTTCATGGCTCACGGCCGAGAAAACCTCGTGGCCAGCGAAGTCGGCTGCGTTTCGTCCACGGCTCGCTGCATGGTGGGAGCCATTGTTGCTGCGCGCCCCCACGCTGCGGCGCGGCATCGGGGCGGCTTGCCTGATTCGCGCGGGTGATGAGCATGTGCTGGTGGATTTCGTCGCGGGCACGGTGTGCGACCATGCGGGCGAGCCTTATCGATTCAGCTTCGACATCGCGCCGGAGCTGCTGGAGAAAGTTCTCGCCGAGCACGCAATCGACTGGTCGAACTCGCTGTTTCTCTCATGCCGCTTCACGGCGTGGCGCGACGGCGCGTTCAACGAGCACCTGTACAACTTCTTCAAGAGTCTCTCCGTCGAGCGCATCGATCGTGCCGAGGCAGAGGCACAACGCCGTCTTGGCGCGCCGTCGCAGGACTCAGACGAGATTTGCCTCGGAGACTTCACGCTCGAGCGCTACTGCCCGCACCGCCGAGCAGACCTGTCGGTGTTCGGCGTGCTTGAAGGTGACGAGATCGTGTGCACGCTGCACGGCTGGAGGTTCTCCACCGTGGACGGCCGTTGCACCACCGCCGACGACCGCCGGCTTCAGATCCGACGCACGACGTAGGAGAATTCAAAAGTTCCGGCCGGAATCTCGTACTGCGCGAGCACATCGGGTCCGCAGCTTGCGGTACCGAGCCCACGGTGCGCGATGTCGAGGTGCACGATGAGGCTGCTGGTGCGCTCGAGTTGCGTCGAGTCGGTGGCCGCGTACAGCTGTGTCGGGGTGTGGTGCACCGCACTGAAGTGCATGGTGGCGGGCGACAACACGTCGACACGCAACACGGAGTCGTGCGCCACGAACTCCACCCATTCGCAGTCGGTTCGCAGACCGAACTCCTGTGGCACGAGGTACGGCGACTCGTCGGGTTCGCGCGCCCACACGTCGCGCATCGCGCTCGCCTTGCGGTCGGGATAGTTCTCGTGCGGCCCACGACCGAACCACCGCACATACCCGTACTCGGCCGGCAACTCGAAACGCACTCCGATGCGCGGCAGCCCGGCGTGTTGATCGGACACCGTGACTCGGTGGCGGTAGACCACGCTGCCGTCATTGCGCACCTCGCGTTGTTGCGCGTGCAGAACTCCGGCAGGGATCTCGTCGTCGAGGATTCCCGTACGCTTCCAGCGCGCGAGTGCCCGCCCGCCGATGCGGTGTTCCTCGCCGAACCCGGGCATCAACTTGTATCCGTCATTGTCGATTGGCGCACGCATCAGTGCCAGACGAACAGGCGCGGAAAGCACCGCGTCGGCAGGAATCACTTCGACAGGAATCGTGTCGGCTGAACCCACGAGCGGCGGGGCCTTCTCTGTCGGTGCGCGCAGCGTGATTTCATCCCACGCCTCCAGGTGACCCGCCACTGCGTACGGGGAATCGGCCCGCGAGACGAACCGAAACTGCAACGTGATCGTGGCGTGCGGCGGCGCCGTATGGACTGCGGCGAGCATTGCATCCCCGAATGGCACGACGACTCGGGCGAGCGGTGCCAAGTCGAGCATGAGTTCGCTCTCGTGGCGCACCTCGCCGCCGACCACGAGCGTCATCGTGCCGCGAAGGTCGGCGAGGCTCGTGTGCGACCGACGGTTGTGCACTTCGATTGCGCGGTCGCCGCTCATCGACACCGCGACGGGCCGGTGCACCCACGCCAACTCGCGCATCGCCGGGTGCGGCACGAGATCGGCTGCGTTGAGGCCGTCGGCAACGAAATTGCCGTCGTTCGGCAAGTCACCGAACTGTCCACCGTAGGCGTAGCGCCACTTGGCTTTGATCGCATTCGTGCGCGGGTCGATCTTCTGGTGCAGTCCGTGATCTTTCCACTCCCACACGAATCCGCCAGCGAGGAGCGGCTCGTTCTCGATGGCCGCCCAGTAGTCGGCGAGCGAACCGTTGGAGTTGCCCATCGCGTGGCTGTACTCGCACATCACGAGCGGCCGCATCGAGCCGCTGCGCGCGTAGTCGACAATCGCCTGAATCTGCGGGTACATCGGGCACACCACGTCGGTGGCATTCATTCCACCGCTGATCCAGGGCTTGGTGTCGCCGTTACGGCCGTGGAAGATCGCACCCTCGTAGTGCAGCGGGCGCGACGGATCCATCGTGCGCACCAGTGCGGCGAGTGTGTCGTGGTTGGTACCGAAACCCGACTCGTTGCCGAGTGACCAGAAGATCACGCTCGGATGATGGCGGTCACGTATCACCATGCGCGAGCCCCGCGACAACCACGCCGCGAGATACCGCTGGTCGTCGCACAGCGAGGTGTTGTACGCGTGCGATTCGATGTTTGCCTCTGCGACTACAAACAATCCGTTCTCGTCGCACAAGTCGAGGAACGCGGCGTCGTTCGGGTAGTGACTGGTGCGCACCGCATTGCAGTTGTGGCGCTTCATCGCGATGATGTCGTCGATCATGTCTTGGCGCGTCACGGCCTTGCCGCGCAAAGGGTGGTGATCGTGGCGGTTCACGCCGCGGATGGTGATGCGGCTGCCGTTGACACGCACTTCCCCGCCTTCCACCCGGATGCGCCTGAACCCAGTGATGAGCGAGGTGTACTCGCGTGAAGGACCGAGCAGTTTGACCACGAGGCGGTAGCGATACGGGTCTTCTGCCGACCACGCGCGGGCGTTCGGGAGGCTGATCTTCGCGGTGGCGCGGTGCCCGGCGAACACGTAGCGCTTCAGGTAGTCGTTCGGAATCTCGCACATCACCGGCTGCGTGACGCGCTTGCCGGAGAGTTCTTCGAACCACATTTGCACGGCGACACCGGGCTCCAGCTCGTTCACGAACTTCACGTCGACTTCGACTTGCGCGGTCGCTGCACCGGTTGCTGGGTCATAGTCGGTGGTGCAGTCGACTCGATGCACGTGTACCGACGAGCGCGCCTCGACGAACACGCTGCGGTGCAGCCCGGCCATCCACCACTGGTCTTGATCTTCGACGTAGCTGTGCGCGCTGTAACGCACGACGACTATCGCCAACTCGTTGGCGCCTGGCACTACGAACTGCGACAAGTCGTACTCGCTCGCGAGACGGTTGTCGGTGCCATAGCCGACGAACCTACGGTTCACATAGATGAGGTGCACGCTGTCGGCAGCGCCGATGTGCAGCACGACTTGTCGCGAGCGCCACGATGCGGGCACGTTGAACGAGCGGCGATACACACCAGTCGGGTTGTGCTTCGGCAGGTTCGGGGGCGGGCCCTCGAAGGGCATGTCGATGTTGGTGTAGTGCGGATGATCACCGACGTCCTGCATCGTCCAGTTGCCGGGCACCGTGATCGTTCGCCACGCGCGCCCGAGCGCCGATGATTTGCCGCGGAGGGCAGACTCGCCCACCGACTCGGGTTGCTCGAACAACTTGAAACGCCACGCACCGTCGAGTCGCGTGCGGCGCGACGCGCGGCGAGCCCGGGCGTCGTTCAGCGAGTCGCTCGCGTCGAGCGCCGGGCGCATCGCCAGACGATTGATTTCCGTGGTCGTCGGGTCGCGCCACGGGGCGAAGCCGTCGAACAGCACGAGTCCATCTTTGCCGACGCGAGATGATGGCGTGGCGAGGTACGGCGGCGTGTCGCAAGGTGCGGCAGCGAGCGAAGAGGTGCGATCTGGGCTTCGGTAGCCTTGCCGAAGGTATTTGCGTGGTAGATCGTTCGCTCGACCCCGACAGCCTGCTTGGCGTCGTTGACTTCCGCGCTTTCTTTGAGACATTGCGACTGCGTTGGTGGGTGATTCCGACCGTGGTTGCCGTTGCTGTCGGGTTCTTGTGGGCGCAAGAGTCTGACCTGAACAGCCAGCCCGGTTCGTATTTCATCTCCCGCACCTACGAAGCCCGCGACCAGACGGCCATATTGGCGAGCGTCGGCATTGACCCCGTGTCGGTGCGGGCGTTTCCCGACGCCAACAATCAGCTAGTCATCTTGCAGAGCGCCGCAGTGCGCGAAGAGATTGCGACGGAGCTAGGCAATGACGCCACGGTCACGGTGGCACGCAGCAAACCCACGTTCACGCTCATCAACACTTTGGAAAGCGACGCAACGAGTTCGTTCGTCTTCCAGAGTGCGGGCGTGCCGACCTACTCGTTTTCTTGCACGGAGCCCGCGAAAGTCGACTGCGAATCGGCGATCGACGCGTATGTCGAGAAAGCCGCCGAGATTCGCAGCGAGTCGCTGGCGGCGGGGCTCGCAGATCTGCGCGAAGTGCTGGTCGATGTGCAGGAGAAAACGAACGACTCATCGATTCCGGCCAAGCTCGCGGCGATCGACGCACTGGTCGAACGCCTCGATGCGCCGTTCGCGCTGGTCTCCACCTATGAAGAAGCCATCGGGCCGACGATTGCCAGCGTGCAGCGACCGACCTACACCTTCGGTGTCGTCGCAGGGTTGCTGATTGCGTTCTTGATTCTTCTGCAACTCACCTACAGCGACAGTCGCGTGCGGTCGCTACGCCAACTGGCGCGCTCGGTCGGCGACGATGCATTGCTCGGGGTCGTATCGCGCAAGGCTAACCCGGTGAGTGAACGGCGCGTGGCCGTATCACTTCACCGTGCGCTCGGGGTCGCGTCAGCCGCGACCTTGCGGTTTTTGCCGTTGCGAGACGAGATGACCGACACGACGACGATGTCGCGGCTTGCCGAGATGTCTGGTGCGTCATTTGACGTGTCGCGGCCGTTTGCCGATTTGGGTGTGCCCGAACTGACGACCACCGACCGCGCCAGTGTCGACGTGATCGTCGTGCGCCGACACCGCGACCTGCGCAAAGACGCCGCTGAGGCGCTCACGGCGTTGCGTCGCTCAGGGCGTCCGGTGGCCGGGGTCTTGCTCGTCGACTGACGGGACACCGCCGTGCGCCGCTGCGAGCGACGCAATCAGTAGTGCCCATAAGAAATGTGAGCCGACGAAGAACGATTCTTGTGTCGCTGCCGCCAGCACGAAGGTGACGAGCGCCAAGCGCGGGAGCACGACCGACACGGGCAGGCGGTCGAACCGACGCGATGACATCCAGAGGTAGAGCACGAAGAGCACTGCAGCAAGCACGCCACCGCCGAGCAGCAGGTCGTGGTATCCGTTGTGCGACCACTGCGTCTCGACGGCCACCCACCATGTGCCCTGCTTGAAGAACTCCGGATTGAACCGTGCTGCCATCCAACCCCAACCCTGCCACGGCTTCTCGAGGAACCCCGACCAATTCACGCTCCACAAGGCACGACGAGAGTTGAACGTGGCTGAATCAGCAGAGATACTGGTTGCGTCACCGATCTGGTGCAGCGCGACCACAGCGAAGATGGCGAGCAGTGCAAGCGTGATTGGTGCCGCGTGGTGCCGCAACGTGCGGAACATGCCGAAGCGCAACGCCACGGCACGAACCACCAGCCACGCAACGCACGCAGCGACAGCCACCACAAGCGCGATGGGCGAGGTCTGTGAGCCGCTGCGCCACAATTCGATTGCAGCAAAGATAACCAGTGTGGCCGGCGCCGCCAGCGTGACAATGCGCGACCAGCTCGTCGCAGAATGTTCGCGTACAAACGACAACACGATGACCGATGCGATCAACGCCACTGCCGCCACTGGAGCAAGCGAATTGCGGTTGCCATAGATGCCGATCCAATAGTTGTCCTGCAGGTTCACGGCACCTTCCCACAGCCGCATGATGGAGAGCCAAGACACGCCGACGCCGAGTGCCATCGCAGCAAGGATGATCCACCAGAGCTCGCGTCGCGAGAAGCTCGTCGCGAGATAGAAACCAAAACATGTGGTGAGCATGAGTGCCACGAACTCCGGCAACGACTGGCGGGCAAATGTCGACCACGCGACGCTGAGACCGAGCCAACCGAGCAGAGCCACGAGCACCTGGTTGGCACGGTCGCACAACCAGTCAGTGTTCACACGTCGGAACCACAACACGACCGCCGGCAGTTGCACGGCGACGAACGTGGCAAAGAAGACGTGTTGCGGCGAAGGGTTGGGGAGGATGTCGAGGCGCGAGTTGCTCTCGTTCCACACTCGGTAGACCGGGCCCTGCGTGAGTGCGAACAAGGCGACTGTCGCGTACGATACTTCGGCTGTGCGCAGCCATCGACCGACCGATTGGCGCATCATTCGTTGATGAAACTATCGCACACCCTCATGGTGTTGCTTCGTCTGGTGCGGCCTCACAGATACGTCATGATTCGCTCAGTAGCCTGACGAATCGGTGACTACTCGGAGTCGGCGATGAAACGCCAGTACCCCGTCATCATCATCGTTCGCGACAGGTTGTCGCCCCTGCTCTCGCTACTCGAGTGGCTCGCGAATGCCGGCCAGCACGATATTTGGCTCTGTGACAACGCGAGCACCTACGAGCCGATGGTGAAGTTCCTGGTCAACACCTCGCACCGTGTCGTGAACAACGAACGCAACCTCGGCCACCGCGCACCGTGGCTGAGCGGGCTCACCGCCGAGCTCGGCGCAGACCGCCCATTCGTCGTCACCGACCCCGACGTCGTGCCGTGCGAAGCCTGCCCGCTCGATGCACTCGATTATTTCGCCGAGACACTGCGGATACACCACAACATGGACAAGGTGGGCTTCTCGCTGCGCATCGACGATCTTCCTGCACAGTTCGCGCACCGCGAGAGCGTGGTGGCATGGGAACGCCAGTTCTGGACGAACCACTTCAAGCCCGGCTTTTTCTTCGCGCCCATCGACACGACGTTCGCCGTGTATCGCCCTGGACTCGGCCACCAAAACTCCCGATCGCTGCGATCGCAACCGCCGTACGAGGCACGGCACCTCCCGTGGTACGAAGACACGGCGAACCCGACGGCCGAACACTCGTACTACGTGGCTCACGCTGACCGACTCGTCTCCAACTGGAACTCCGAGCGGATACCGGCCAACGTGCGAGCCAAGCTGCGCCACCTCGACCCGCGGAAAGACACCAATCAATGACGACCCCGGCTATCACCGTCGACGGACTCTGGAAGAACTTCCGTCTGTACCACGAACACAACAGGTACATCAAGGCCGCGATGCTGCGCGGTCGCCGAGCCAGGTACGAAGAATTCTGGGCGTTGCAAGACATCTCGCTCGGCGTGCCTCACGGTGCAACCGTGGGCGTGATCGGCTCCAACGGTTCGGGAAAGACGACGCTGCTCAAATGCCTGACCGGTATTTACACACCCGAGCGCGGCAGCGTGAGGATCGACGGCAATATCGCCGCGTTGCTGGAGTTGGGCGCCGGCTTCCACGCCGAGTTGTCGGGCACCGAGAACATCTATCTGAACGGCTCAATTCTCGGCATGTCGAAGAAAGAGATCGATGCGAAGTTCGACAGCATCGTGGATTTCGCCGGGCTCGGCCAGTTCATCGATACTCCGGTCAAGAATTTTTCGTCGGGCATGGTGGTGCGACTCGGTTTCTCGATTGCCACGCACGTCGAACCCGAAGTTCTGTTGATCGACGAAATCCTCGCGGTCGGAGACCAGGCGTTCCAACGCAAGAGCACCGAGAAAATCGAGCAGTTCCGCCGCGAGGGTCGCACGATCTTGGTCGTCAGCCACTCGCTCGGGCTCGTGCAGCAACTCTGCGACACAGTGGTGTGGTTGGAGAAGGGCAGCCTGAAAATGATCGGCGCTGCTGACGAAGTGATCGCTGCATACACGGGCACCACTTACGGCAACTTTGCCCGTGAGGATGCGAGCTCAAAGAAGCGCTGGGGAAGCGGCGACGCCCAGATCACGCAAGTCACGACGACGAACGTGGACGAGCTTCCCATCGACAGCATCGTGTCAGGTGGCGAAATGAAGGTCGTGATCGAGCTCAACTCGCATGTGCGGCTCGAGTCGCCAGTCGTGCACGTACGACTAGAAACCATGTCTGGCGACACCGCGTGGTCGACCTCGACCCGGCGCGGCACCGCCACACTGCGGGTACTTGACGGCCCGGCACGCGCCGTGCTGCATCTGCCGTCGGTTCCGCTCGCCGAGGGGACGTACTACTTGTCGGTGGTGATCACCGACTCAACCGGCACGACCGAATACGACCACTGCCAGCATTGGGCGAAACTACGCGTGACCGACGGGTCGCCCAACGACGGCGGCGTGGTGGCCATGGCGTCGAACTGGTCCATCGGGCGCCAGCGCACCTGAGCCACGAGGCGGGATACTGCCTTTCGGGCTCCTGCCGTTGGGTCTACAGCTCTTCGGCGATACGCCGCGAGAACCTGTTGAACACCGCGAGCCCGATCGCGAGCATTGAGAACGACACGACGACGAGCACCGCGAAGTCAGACCAGTCGGGGGCACGACCGTCGAACGTGACATGACGGAACGAACGGATGAACGCCGTCGACGGATTCCAGTGGTACACCGCGTACCAGAACGACGGGATTATCTCCTCCACGCGTGCCGGGTCGTAGATCACCGGCGTGGCGAAGAACCAGATCTGGCTGACGATCGTCCAGAGATACTTCAAGTCGCGGAAGAACACCGAGCCGACCGAGAGAATGAGCGCAAGCCCCGAGGTGAACACCGCCAAGAGCACCATCAAGACGATCAGCATCGGCAGCCAGAGCAGTAGAGGACTACCGAATATGAGAAGCACGATGCACAGAATCGTCATCTCGATGCTGAACTGCACGAGACTGAACATCACTTCGGACAACACGAGGGTTTCACGCGCAAACCTCACCTTGCGCACGAGCGACGCGTTGCCGATGAGCGAGTTGAGGCCGAGGCCGCAGATGAGGTTGATGAATCCCCACGGGAGAATTCCGCTCAACAGATAGAGGCTGTAGACGTTGATACCCGACGGATCGCCGGCCGGCGCCTGGATGCCGAAAATCGCGCCGAATACCACGGTGTAGATGAGCATCTGTGAGAGCGGATTGAGCATTGACCACGCCCAGCCGAGCACCGAGCGGCGGTACTTGGCACGCAACTCGCGCAGCGTGAGATTCCACAGCAAATTGCGCGAACGAATGATCTCTGCGACTTGACGCACGATCATTCACGGTACCAACTTGGTAGTATCACAACCGTGAGCGATGAAAACCTGCTCGAGCTCACACGGCGAGAAACTGCCGAACTGCGGCTGGCGGAACAACTTCGTGCTGCACTCAAGCAACGCGCGGCATTCGAACTTGAGGTGCTCAACTCGCGCGACCACGCAATGGGTCGTGCCGCTGAGATTGGTGAACTGCGCTACCGATTGGTGAAGCAGGCGGCCCTCTACGAGCGTCGACAATCCGACTTCGCCGTGCACGATGCCAACCATCGCTCACATATCGCCCGACTCGAGGCCGCGATGTCCACCCTCGCCGTGCACGATGCCAACCATCGCTCACACATCGCCCGACTCGAGGCCGCGATGTCCACCCACGAGCGGGAAGTGGCCAGCCTCGAGCGGGAAGTGGCCAGCCTGCGCAACTCGACAACATGGCGTCTCGGTCGGTTGCTGATGTCGCCGGTGCGTGCGGTGAAGCGTCTCCTGCGACGCTCCTAGGCGTCGATGCCGCGATTCAGCATCATCACGCCGGTCTACAACCCGCCGCGTGATGCCTTTGAGTTTTGCGTCTCGTCGGTGCTGTCGCAAACCTCGGCGGATTGGGAGTGGTGCCTGGCCAACGACGCATCGACTGACTCGTGGGTGGCGTCGCGCCTGCAGGAGTTGCAACGAGTCGATCGGAGAATTCGGGTAGTTGATCGCACCACAAATGGTGGCATCGTCGCGGCGTCCAACGATGCGATCGCACTCGCCGAAGGTGAGTTCCTCGTGCTGTTGGATAACGACGACGAGTTGCACGCCGACGCGCTGGCACTTGCTGCGGCCACCCTCGACCGCGAAAAGATGGCCGATTATCTGTATTCCGACGAAAACAAAGTGAGCCCCGACGGGAGGCACTTCGACGACTTCGCCAAACCCGTGTGGTCGCCCGAGCGACTGCTCGCCCAGAACTACACGAGTCACCTGTCGGTGTTGCGTCGGTCGCTGGTGGAGGAAGTCGGCCGATTCCGTGCTGGTTTCGATGGTTCGCAGGATTACGACCTCGTGCTTCGGGTCATCGAACGAGCGCGCACGGTGGTGAACGTTCCGCAGGTGTTGTACCACTGGCGTTCGCTGCCGACCTCCACGGCGTCGGCAGCCAGCGCGAAGCCATACGCATTCACAGCCGCGATGAAAGCCGTGCGCGAGCACCTGTCGCGATGCGGTGTTGCAGCCGAGGTTACCGAGGCGGGGCCATCGCTCGCGCGGGTGCGGCGCACATCGCTGTACCATCCACCGGTCACCGTGGTGCTGCCGATCGACGGCACCACCAAGCGGCTCTTTGGCGTCGACACTTCGCTTGCCGACAACGTCGCACGCTCACTCGCCGAGAAAACGACTTACAACAACTACCGTGTCGTGATTGTCGCCGCACCGACGCTCGCCGAAGATCATGTCGATGCAATCGCCTCACGCTTCGCCGGCCGCATCACGATGCTGCGCGAAGAGCGCCCGTTTAATCTGGCGCAATACTTCAACGCCGGACTCGTCGCCTGCACGACACCGCTGGCCGTGCTGCTCGACCAGACTTGTGAGTTCATCCACGGCGACTGGCTGGAGACGCTGCTCGGCTACAGCACTCGCGAGAAGGTGGCGTGCGTGGCACCATCGATAGTCGACGAGTTCGGCATCATCCTTTCTGCCGGGCTAGGTATGACTCCCGAACCGCATGAGATCGGGCGCGGGCGTCACACTTCTGACTTCGGCCCGCTGGGCATGTTCGCCATCGCCCGCGAGTGCATGGGTGTGAGTACCAGGTGCGCGCTCGTCGCCGTGTCGACGCTGAAGTCAGTCGGAGGATTCAGCCCCGAGTACACGACGAGATGGTTCGACTTTGACTTGATGTGCAAACTTCGGCGCCATGGTCTGCACTCCATTATCACGCCGCTCGCAATGGTGAGAACCTTCGACGAAGAATTGACCTTCGACGAAGAAGAACTCTTTGCCCGACGCTGGGGACGTCTCTATGGGGACGACCCTTACACGCGCATCGACACCCGGCTGATGGCGCACAACCAGGTCAGCCGACGTCTCGACGAATCGGCGTGATGTTCTCAGGGTCGGTGCCCGAGCCCTCTTCTGCCTCGCCCACCGCGGTCGTCACGCGCGCAACCTTGGTGGTAAGCACGATCGTCGCCATCACGCCCGATGCCACGATGGCGGCGAGCAACCAATAGCCGATGCCGGCTGGTGCCTCCGACAAACCGACCGCCAGAACGCCGAGGGCAATCGAGGCGACGAGCAGCGTGGTCACCGAGCGGCGCACCGAGAGACCGAGACGCAAGAAACGGTGGCTCAAATGGTCCTGGCCGCCGGTGAACGGGCTCACGCCACGCCGCACCCGCGAGACGACGACGAGCGTGGTGTCGAGCACCGCGACGCCGAGCACCACGACCGGGGCAAACAACTGCGGAATCTCGGTGACACTCGTGCGCATCTTCAATCCGAGATATGCCATCATGAAGCCGATGAAGAGGCTCCCTGCATCCCCCATATAGATGGTGGCGGGGTGGAAATTGCTCCGCAAAAAGCCGAGCATCGCACCGGCGAGGCCAATCGCCAAGAGCGCGCTGTATTGCTGGTCGTTGATGACCGCGATGAAAAAGAAGGCGGCTGAGGCGACCGCAGCAGTGCCGGCCGCGAGTCCATCGATGTTGTCGAGCAGGTTGAACGCGTTCGTGATGCCGAGAATCCACACCACCGAGATCACGAAATCAAGCCACGTCGGCAGGACCGAGTCGAGCCGTACGCCGTACGACACCAGGCCGACTGCGAGAACAAGGCCGACGGCGAATCGCAACCAGGGGCTCAAGCCCTTCAAGTCGTCTGTGAGCCCCATCAACGAAAACACCAGCGCCAAGCCGAGCACGACGCCGAGCTCGCGGAGCAGGCCGTCGCCTTGAGCGAACAAGTTGCCGATGGTGATGTTGATGTCGCGACCCTCGATGACCGCGCTGCGACGCAGTACCACGCCGATGAACATCGCCGCTGAAAATGCGAGCACCATGGCGACACCGCCGAGGTACGGCACCGGTGCGGTGTGCGACTTGTGGCCGCCGGGATTGTCGTGAATCGCCCTGCTGCGGGCGTAATCGCGCACCGCCGGCACCAGCAACAGCGACATCACCGTTGCGCCGAGGAACGCGGCGATGTACAACCACGATTGCGTCACAGTCCAAGACTATTCGCCGCCCTTCGGCACGGCAGAGGAAACGTGCGGCGAGCGACAAGTAGCGTTTTGACGGCATGCGCGCGCTGGTGACCGGAGGTGCGGGATACATCGGTTCGCACCTCGTCGACCGACTCGTCGGCTTGGGTCATCGTGTCACGGTGCTCGACGACCTCTCGACTGGCAACACGGCCAATCTCGTAGCAGCACGCGACCACATCGAGTTCGTACACGACACGATCCTCGACGAAACAGTGGTGCGCCGTCTCGTCGGCGAGACCGATCTCGTTTTCCACCTCGCGGCAGCGGTTGGTGTCGGCAACATCGTCGCCCAGCCGCTCTCGTCGTTGGTCACCAACACGCGAGGCGCCGAGAACGTGATCGATGCGTGCGTAGCCGCGCAGAAGAAGCTGCTGCTGGCCTCGACGAGCGAGATCTACGGCAAGACGTCGAAGATGCCGATGTCGGAAGACGACGACCGTGTGCTGGGCTCGACCACGATCGCGCGCTGGGGATACTCCACCGCCAAGGCGATTGATGAACATCTCGCGCTCGCACACGCCGAACACGGACTGCGCGTGTCAATCGTGCGCTATTTCAACTCGTACGGACCACGGCTCGACCCGCGCGGCTACGGATCGGTGGTCGCCAACATGATGCGCCAAGCACTCGACGACGAGCCGCTCACCGTGCACGGCGACGGCACGCAGACTCGATGCTTTACCTATGTTGACGACACGGTCGAAGGCACGTTGCGCGCCGCACTCGATGCCCGCGGAGAAGGCCGCGTGTTCAACATCGGCAACGACCACGAGACGACCATCAACGACCTGGCGCGCACGATCATCGAGATGACCGGCTCGACATCGCAGGTTCGGCACGTGTCGTACGAGGAGCGGTACGGCAAAGGGTTCGAAGACACCAAGCGCCGAGTGCCCGACACGCGTCGAGCGCACGACATGCTCGGCTTCCGCGCGGGAACCACGCTGTACGAAGGTCTGGAGCGAACGCTGCACTGGTGGCGCGACACCCACTCGTGACCCCGCGGCCGGTTCGTGTCGTGCACGTATTGACGCGCACGAACATCGGCGGACCATCGGTGATGCTCGTCGATTTGCTGGAAGGGCTCGACGCATCTCGCACCCTGCAAACCGTGGTGCGTGGGCCAGCCGTCGTGTCAGAGGGCGACTATCTGGCTGGCCGTCATGTGAGCGCCGAGGTGATCACGCTCGGCGGATTGCGCCGCTCAATCGGTGTAATCGATGAGGCACGCTCACTCTTCGCTCTCGTGCGCACGCTGCGCAGGTTGCGGCCCGACGTGGTGCACACCCACATGGCCAAAGCCGGTGTGCTCGGTCGTCTGGCTGCAGTGCTTGCTCGCGTGCCCGCGCGGGTGCACACCTTTCACGGACACCTGTTGCACGGCTATTTCTCCGCGCCAGTGACCCGGCTCTTCGTCGTGATCGAGCGGCTCCTCGGGCGCCTCACCACGTTCGCCCTCGTCGTTGGCGAGTCGACACGGTGCGACCTGCTGGCCGCGCGAATCGTACGCCCCGACGACTCCGCTGCGATCTTGCCGCCTGCCAAGCCGGTGCGCAGTCACGACAAACGTGCGGCGCGCGAGCAACTCGGCCTCGCACCCCACGGCGTGATCGTCGGCTTCGTCGGACGACTGACGGGCATCAAACGTCCGGACAAGTTCGTCGCGATCGCCGAGGCGATACCCGAGGCCCGCTTTGCGATCGTCGGCAACGGCCCGCTTGCCGAGGAGGTGCGAGCAAAGACTGCCGCACTCCCCAATATGACGATGCTCGACTTCAACGACGATGTGTCGCTGGTGCTCGGCGCGCTCGACGTCGTCGTACTGACGAGCGACAACGAGGGTGTGCCGCTCTCGCTCATCGAGGCCGCATCGGCCGGGGTCCCCGTGGTGACCGCCGACGTCGGAAGCGTCCGCGAGATCGTCGCGGACTCCGTGACGGGATTCGTCGTGAGCGGTCACCAACCGATGACCGATGCAGTCCTTCGTCTCGTGCGCGACGCTTCACTACGAGACTCGATGGGTCGCGCGGCGATGTCGCACATCAAGACGTGCTGCTCGTTGCGCGCCTACCTCGAGGCGCACGAGTCGCTCTACCTACGGCTCGTCGCGCGCAAAGCGGGCCGCGAGTCGGGGCGCTAGAGCCGTTCGCGGCGTGTGCTGGCTGAGCCTGCGTCGGGCGGGCCACCGGCGTTCACCGCATCGAACACCGTCACACTGCGCTGTGCGAGTGCCGTGAGCGGCCAGTCGCCGCCTACGAGTACGGCAACCAGGTCGGCTCTGGTGGATGCGATCTGGTCGCGTGCGACGGAGCGCAGCGTCGTGTCACCGACGCGCACGTCTGGCACGAGGTCGTCGCTGTACGACACCACTGCCCCGCGCGAGGCGAGCAGTTCCATCACATGGATGGCTCGTGAGTTGCGCGTGTCGCTCACGCCGCGCTTGAACGCCGCACCAAGACACAGCACCTTGGCACCACGCAGCGACACCGACTTTTCGTTGAGCAGGTCTTGCATGCGCGCCACCACATAGTTGGCCATTGCATCATTGATGTCGGCGGCAAGTTCGATGAATCGCGTCTGAAAGTCGTACTCGCGTGCTTTCCACGCCAAATAGAACGGGTCGACCGGAATGCAGTGGCCACCTGGGCCGATGCCCGGATAGAACGCCTGGAAACCGAACGGTTTGGTGGCGGCCGCATCGATCACATTCCACACGTCGATACCCATCTCGTGGCACAGTTGCGCGAGCTCGTTGACGAGCGCAATGTTCACCGCGCGATAGGTGTTCTCCAGCAACTTCGCCATCTCCGCCACCTCAGGCGACTCGACGGTGCGCACGAGACTCGCATCGTCCATCAGCGTGACGAGCAGCATCCTGGCGAGCTCGGTGCACGCGGGTGTGAGCCCGCCGACGACCTTTGGGGTGTTGCGCACATTCCAGTGCACGTTGCCTGGATCGACGCGCTCGGGCGAGAACGCCAGATGAAAATCAACCCCAGCTCGCAACCCCGTTTCTTCGAGGATCGGGCGAACGAATTCCGTCGTCGTGCCGGGGTACGTCGTGGATTGTAAGATGACGAGCATCTCGCGCCGCAACACCTTGGCGACCGTTCGTGTCGCGGACTCGACGTACGACAAGTCGGGGGTCTTCGATTTGTCGAACGGAGTCGGCACGCAAATGAAGAGCACGTCGCAATCGCCGAGGTCGGCCGTGGCCGAGGTGGCGCGGAAGGCACCCGAGCCGACGAGCGGGACGATGCGCGATGCCGCGACGTCGTCGATGTGCGTGCGACCGGCGTTCAAACCGGCGACGACCGCGTCGGACACATCGAAGCCGACGACTCGCCAGCCAACTTCGGCGAACGACACGGCGAGCGGCAGACCGACGTAGCCGAGTCCGATGACGCCGACACCGGCTTTCTTTTCCGCAAGTCGTCGAGCGAGTGCGTCAGTCATGGTGGTGATGCGCCATTGGGCGCATGTTCAGGTTATGCGAACGTCTGCAACGACATTCGGTGTGGGCGAGGGGGGACTTGAACCCCCACGTCCTTACGAACACTGGCACCTGAAGCCAGCGCGTCTGCCATTTCGCCACTCGCCCGAGTGAAGCATCGCCACGCTACCGACGACGAATGAGCGCCGACCACACAGGCCGCGGTGCGGGGCCGACCGCGGTGTACACGAGCAGCACGCCAGCAAGCACCAGCGCCAGCGTCGAGAGTGCGTGGAAACCGACCGCGCGGCGCACGAACCCCGACGAGAATCCGGCGAGCCCGCCACAGAAACTCATGAGTAGGTCGGCCGAGCCTTGCACCCGCACGCGCACAGATTCGTCGAGTGACTCGACGAGCAGTGTGGAGCCGCCGATCAGGCCGAAGTTCCAGCCGATACCGAGCAACCACAACGACGGGAAGAGCACGATCGCGCCTTCGCCAGCGAGCGCCGACATAACGTTGGAGACGACGAGCAGCACGGCGCCAACGAAGATTGCGTTGGCCCGACCGTGGCGATCGGCGTATCTGCCGACGAGCGGGCTGAAGGCGAACATGCCGGCGATGTGCAGCGACACCACATAGGGCGATACGCCTTCGTGCCCGTGCAACTTGAGGTGCACTGGGGTCATCGTCATCACCGCCACCATCGTCGCCTGCGAAATCACCATCGCCGCGACGGCGAGCCTGCCGTTCGCAGTGGCGGTCGCCGTGCGCACGGCCTCGTGCAGGCTCATGCGCGCCGACGGTGCATGCATCGCGCCACTCACGACGAGCGGATCGGGACGCAGGCGCACCATCGTGTTGAGCGCGGCCAAGACGAGGAAAACCGCGGCGGCCAGCCATGGTCCGCTGTATCTGGCGAGACCGAACCATGTTTCGCCCGCCCACTGCGCGGGGGTGATGAGCAGCGGCCCGAACACCGCGCCGAACGTGGAGGCAAAGACGACCCGGCTCATCGCCGACGAACGCTCTGCGGGTTCGGCCAGGTCGGTTGCGGCGTATCGTGCGAGCAGGTTCGCTGCTTGGCCGTTGCCGAAGACGAACAGCCCAGCGAGGAACATCGCCAGCGACGACGTCTCGACGCCGACGACGGCGACGATGCTGCCCAGCGCGGCGAGCAGGTAGCCGGTCTGCAGCCCGCCGCGGCGGCCGCTTCGCATCATGTGGCGCGAGAGCACCTGGGACATGAATGCCGTACCCATCGTGACCGTGGCAGTCGCGATGCCACCCAACGGCGTGTCGTCGCCGAGGATATCTTGCACGACGAACGCACCGACGGTGACCGACGCACCGAGTGCCGCGGCGCCGACGATCTGGCCGCCGACCAAGACGCGCAGCACGCGACGTTGGATGTCGGCGCGCGACTCGTTCACTCATGCGACCCTACGACACTCGGCGCGTCTCGACGATGACGACATCGGGGTCGTGCGGCGCACACGACGCGAGACGACATTCACGACGCGCGACTTGTTGTGATTCACGACGCGCGACTGCTCAGTGTTCGCCACGCGCGACTACGCGGTCGTCACGCAGCTCAGCCGTACACTTGATTCGTGGCGTTGCGTGCGTACGACTCGACGATTCGCCCGATAGAGATGGGGCGCCGCCTGCTCGGAGTCGTGGATTCACAGGCTGCGGAGGACACGCGCAGTATCCCGCACGCTTATTCGATCATCCTGCATCCCGACGATCGGGCGGCCTTCGCCGACGTGGAAACCGACCTCGTGCGCGAGCTGGCCGAAGCCGTCACCCAGCACGGCGAGCGGGAGTCGTACCGCCTGAGCGAGCCCGTCGTCGTGGTGCTGCGCGAAGACGCTTCGACCAAGCGTGGGTCCATCGCCGTCGTACCTTCGCTGGTCACCGCCCCCACACCCGTGCAGTCGCGCACCGATTCGAACGAGGCGGTGGTGATCCAGCCGATCGCCGCCTCGATGGCGACGCCGATAGCCGGTGCGATCACGTCCGCACTCATCACACCTGACGGAGTACGCCACGTGCTGGAGACCGAGCGAGTCACCATCGGCCGCCAGAGTGGATGCACCGTCATCATCCGCGACACCAACGTGAGCCGCGAGCATGCGCAACTGCGCCGCCGCCCGAACGGCTGGACGCTGCGCGATCTCGGCAGCACGAACGGCACCAAGTTGAACGGCGTGCGCGTCGACGACGAGCAGATGCTCGCCGACGGCGACGTCATCATGCTCGGCGCAATCAAGGTGACCTTCGAGATTTCGTGACCAAAACCGGAACGACGGCGGCGTGATGAAGATCGTGTGGGGTGCGGCGACGCATGTCGGCATGCTGCGCCAATCCAACGAAGATGCTTTCGCGGCACAAGCAGACGTGTTCGTCGTCGCCGACGGCATGGGCGGGCACAACGCAGGCGAAGTCGCGAGTGCACTCGCCGTGAAGGGCATGCTCGACGCAGCAGCAGGTGGCTTCGCCTCGGCGGAATCGGTAGTGTCGGCGATCAATGCCGCCAACGCGGCGATTCATCTGGCGAGCGGCGGGCCGAGCGACCAGCGCGGAATGGGCACCACGCTCACCGCCGTGGTACCGCTCGAGGCGACGGCGAGCGAGCCGCAACGCATGGTGGTCGCCAACGTCGGAGACTCGCGCGTTTATTTGTGGCGCGGTGGCGAACTGAAACAGGTGAGCGCCGACCACTCCTACGTGCAGGAACTGCTGAGCGAAGGATTCATCTCCGCCGCCGAGGCCCGTGTGCACCCGCGGCGCAACATCGTGACCCGCGCGCTCGGTATCGAAGGCGACGTGAGCGCCGATTCGTGGACGCTGCCGATGCTCGTCGGCGACAGATACGTGTTGTGCAGCGACGGTCTCGTCGACGAAGTCGACGACGAACAGATTGCATCGATCTTGCGTGCGTCGTCCGGCGTCCAACACGCCGCCGACACGCTCGTAGCCGCCGCCAACGCCAACGGTGGGCGCGACAACGTGACGGTGGTGGTGGTCGACGTCGCCGACGACACTCCTGTCACCGCACCGACGACTGAGACGACGCCGAGCGATGCGACGACAATCGGTGCTCAGCGCGGCTTGCGCGTGCGACGACTCGTTGCAGCATTCGCGGCCGTGGTTATCGTGACGGCGGGTGTCATCGCAGTCACTGGGTGGTACGCACGCGGGGGATATTTCGTCGGCTTCGACGGTCGCGGCGATGATGCGATGCTCGTGGTCTTCAAGGGACGACCGCGACAAATCCTGTGGTTCTCCCCCACGGTTCGCGTCGACACCGGGGTCACCCGCGCCGAGGTCTTTCCTGCGCTCGCTGCCGACATCGACGACGAACCCGAGTACGACTCGCTTGCCAAGGCGCGCGCGTACGTGGAGTCGATCCGCGGTGTGGTCGAGGCCCAGCGCGACGGTGACGAGGCGGGCTGATGAGCGAACCGATAATCGTGAACGGTCGCTACGAGCTGGGTCGTCGCATCGGCCGCGGCGGCATGGCCGAGGTCTTCGTGGCGCGTGACCGCCTGCTCGACCGCCCCGTCGCAGTGAAAATTCTCTTCGCCGAATATGCGAAGGACCCGCTCTTCGTCGAGCGCTTCCGCCGCGAGGCGATGTCGGCGGCCGCGTTGAACCATCCGAACATCGTCGCGGTGTTCGACTGGGGCCAGGTCGACTCCACCTATTACATCGCAATGGAGTACGTGCAGGGTCGCACTCTCGCCGACATCCTTCAGAGGCACGAACGCCTGACCGTGCTGCAAGCCTGCGACATCGCCATCGACATTGCCGCTGCGCTCGCCGAGGCGCACAAGGCGGGCGTCGCACACCGCGACATCAAGCCGGCGAACGTGATCGTGAGCGCTACGGGCGTAGTGAAAGTGGCCGACTTCGGCATTGCCCGCGCGATCGGCGCCTCGGTCGAGCAAGGACTCACGCAAACCGGTGCAGTTATGGGCACTGCGACATATTTTTCGCCGGAGCAGGCACAAGGTGCGCAGCCCGACCCGCGCTCTGACCTCTATTCGCTCGGGGTCATCATGTACGAGATGTTGGCGGGGGTACCGCCGTTCGGCGGCGAGAACGCGATTGCGATTGCGTACAAACAGGTGCACGACAAACCCGTCACACTGCGCGCCAAGAACCCCGACATCTCCCCCGCCTTCAACGCGATCGTAATGAAGTGCCTCGAAAAAAATCCGCAGCGTCGCTACGCAACCGCTGGTGCGCTCGCCGATGATTTGCGGCGTTTCGTCGACGGCAAAGAGGTGCTCGCCCTGCGGGAGGAGACCGCAGCGAGCAACGATGCCGTGGCCACCACGCAGATGCCGGTCGTCGACGCAACTGGCGAGTCGGTCGATGACCAGCCGACGACCGTGCTGCCGATATCGACGGGCTCGCGCACGCGCAGCGGCGACTATCCCCCGTACGACGAGGTGGTGCCCAAGCGCACTGCGGCATGGGTGTTCGGTTCGGTGCTGTCGGTGATTGCGCTCGTCGCTGTTGCCATCTTTGGCTTCCGCGCCTTCGCCGACGAGAACGCGGGCGCGAATATCGCGGTGCCGAACGTGATCGGCCTCAACATCGAGGAGGCAAAGAGCCTCCTCATCGACCTCGGTCTCACACCGATCGAAGACCCGCGCGTGCGAGAGAACGCCGCGAACGACGTGATCTACGACCAGACTCCTGTCGCCGACACGCTCGCGCGCCAGGGTGAAAACGTCATCCTCGTCTACAACCCCGGTTTCGTACCGGTGGTGGTGCCCAACCTCGTCGGGCTCTCGGTGCAAGATGCGACAAACGTGCTGAAGGAAGCCGGATTGCGCCTGGTCGTCGACCAGTTCGTGGTCGTTGCCGACACGCCCGCCAACCAGATCATCGTGCAGTCACCGACGGCGGGTCTTGGTGCGCGCCCGAATTCCGTGGTCACGGTGAACGTGTCGGCGGGCAGCAACACCGTGCGCGTGCCTGACGTGATCGGCGACAACCAGACCGCGGCCACGAAACTCTTGTCGGCGTCGCCGCTCAACTTCGTGGTCACCATCGTGCTCGAAGCGAGCGAAGTGATCGAAGCAGGACGCGTGGTGCGCAGTGAGCCGCTCGGCGACACCGCAGTCGCACCCGGCAGCGGCATCACGCTTTTTGTTTCGTCGGGCAAGCCCAGCGTGACGGTGCCGAGCGTGGTCGACAAGAACGGCGCAACGGCGGCCACCGAACTCACGTCGCTCGGCCTCCTGGTGACAGTGAATGAAGAAATGTTGCCCGCGGGTGATGCGCGCAACGGCAACGTGCTCGCCCAGAGCATCGCGCCGGGCACCCTCGTGGCGCCGGGGAGCACCATCACCATCACCGTCGGTCGTGCCGAGGCGCCGCCGGAGACGACGGTTCCCTAAACGCAGCGGTCGCATCTGACGCTTCAATAGCGCGCGAGAAAATTCCGCAGCATTGAATGACCGTGCTGCGTGAGGATGCTCTCAGGGTGGAACTGTACGCCCTCGACCGGATGACTGCGGTGTCGGACCCCCATGATCGTTCCGTCGGCGGCACGAGCGGTGACTTCGAGCGACTCAGGCAACGAATTCGTATCGATGACGAGCGAGTGGTATCGCGTGACTTCGACCGGCGAGTCGAGACCCGCGAACACGCCCGTCCCGTCATGGGTGACCTGCGAAGTCTTGCCGTGGCGCAACTCGGGTGCGCGTACGATCCTCGCACCGAACACGTGGCCGATTGCCTGATGACCCAAACACACGCCGAGCAGCGGCACGCGGCCCGCCGCTTTCGCGATCACGTCGCACGTAATGCCGGCATCTTCGGGGCGACCCGGGCCGGGCGACACAACGATGCCGTCGGGTGAGTCGTCGAGCAATAGTTCGGCGGTCGTCTCGTCATTGCGCACCACGCGGGGCTCTGCACCGAGTTCGCCGAGATACTGCACGAGGTTGTAGACGAAACTGTCGTAGTTGTCGATGACGACGATGCGCGGTGCTGGCACGCATCAAGCCTGCCAACGTTCGGGCAGCGCACCCCTACACTTGAAAGCCGCATGGCTCCGAAGAAACGCCGCACCGGCGGGCGCACGACACCGCCAGGCGGGCGCACCACACCCGCGGGCACTCCGCCAGCCACGACGCGCTACACGCCGCCGGTGCCCGTGACGGTGAAGGAAAGCCCGCGCTGGGTGCCGATCCTGATGTTCGTCCTGCTCGGACTCGGCGGACTCGTGATTCTGTTCTATTACCTCGGCTTCGTGCCGGGCGGACGCACCAACTGGTATTTGTTCGCCGGTCTCGCGATGGTACTCGGCGGATTGTTCACCGCGACGAAGTATCGCTGACCAGCACCATCTCTTCCATGCAGTGCCGCGGTGGAGGCGGATTCTCGTCGGGTGCGAGCGTGAGCTTGAGTTCGACTCCGCAGATGCTGCAGCGATAGCGCACATTGATGCGGCGCATCTCGCCGCTCGGGGGCGGTGGCGGAAGCGAACTCGTCATGCTGCGCAACATGCCGAGTCCCACCTTCCAGATGAACCAAACGAGCGCGAGCCCGATCGCCACCCAGACGAACGTGCCGAACACGGCGCGCGTCTTTGACTTGGTCTAGAGACGTTCGATGATGAACGCGTTGGCGAGCCCGCCGCCCTCGCACATCGTCTGCAGGCCGTAGCGGCCGCCCGTGCGCTCGAGTTCATTGAGCAGCGTGCACGTGAGCCGCGCACCGGATGCGCCGAGCGGGTGGCCGAGCGCGATGGCTCCGCCGTTCACGTTCACCTTTTCCATGTCGGGGCGAAGTTCTTTCTCCCACGCCAGGACGACGGCGGCGAACGCCTCGTTGATCTCGACCAAGTCGATGTCGCTCATCTTCAGATTCGCGCGCTCGAGTGCCTTCTTCGTCGCAGGGATCGGCGCGGTGAGCATGTAGCGCGGATTCTCCGCGGCGAGCGCGAAACTCACGAAGCGGGCGCGCGGCTTGAGGCCCAGCTTCTTCGCCCTCTCCTCACTCATGATGAGCAACGCGGCGGAACCGTCGGTGATTTGTGACGAGTTACCGGCGGTGACCTTGCCACCCTCTTCGACGGGGCGGAACGATGGCTTCAACGACCCGAGTTTTTCCAACGACGTCTCGCGAATACCTTCGTCGGTGGCCATCATCTGACCCTCGGCATCACGCACCGGCACGATCTCGTTCTGGAAGCGGCCTTCCTTGGTGGCGCGCGCGGCGTACGTCTGCGAACGCAGACCAAAGGCGTCAAGGTCGTCGCGGGAGATCTTCCACTTCTCACTGATCAACTCCGCCGAGATGCCCTGGTTCACGAGGCCGCCCTCGGCCTTATAGCGCTCTTGCACGCGCGGGCCCATCGGGAAACCGAACTTGCCTTCGGCGATCGACGCGCCCATCGGCACGCGGGTCATTACTTCGACACCGTTGGCGATGACCGCGTCGTACGCGCCGGCGATCACACCTTGAGCCGCGAAGTGCGCAGCCTGTTGGCTCGAGCCGCACTGGCGGTCGACCGTGGTGCCGGGCACCGACTCGGGCCATCCGGCGGCGAGCACGGCGTTGCGCGCGATGTTGAGACTCTGCTCACCGACCTGCATCACACAACCCATCACCACATCGTCGATCTGCGCGGGGTCGAGGTTGTTGCGCGTGGCGATTGCATTGAGCATCTCGGCGGCGAGATCGACGGGGTGCCAGTTCTTCAGGCGACCGTTGCGCTTCCCGAGCGGGGTGCGGACGGCATCGACGATGACTGCGGTGGGCATGGAAGTCTCCTTTTGTGGTGTTCTCATTATTACCGACGAAACGACAGACTCGATTGTCGAAGAACGGGGCCGGATTGATGCACAGAGTGCTGGACGTGAACTGCGACATTGGCGAGGCGCCCGGCGCGTGGCACGAGAGCTACGAGCCCCAACTGCTGGGCCTCGTGACGAGCGCCAATGTCGCCTGCGGCGGCCACGCCGGCGACGCCGAGTCGATGCGCGCGGTGTGCGCACAGGGCGTGCGACTCGGTGTGGCGATCGGGGCACAGGTGTCGTATCCCGACCGCGAACGCTTTGGTCGCACGATGATGGAGATTTCGCCCGACGTACTCGCACTATCGCTCCGCGCTCAATACGACGGGTTGTCACGCGCGGCAGCCGGTGTCGGTGGGCTCGTGAGGTACGTGAAACCCCACGGAGCGCTGTACAACGCCGTCGTCGCACGCGAAGACCACGCGCGTGTCGTGGTCGAGTTGGCTGCGCAGCACGAGGTCGCCCTCTTTGGGCTCGCCAACTCGGCGACCGAACGGTTCGCGCGGCAACACGGCGTTCGGTTCGCACGTGAGTGGTTTGCCGACCGCACATATCTCGCGTCAGGTGTGCTAGCTCCACGGTCGCGCGCCGATGCGCTCGTCACGTCGCCCGACGAGGTTCGTGAGCGCACGCGCCGCGCGATCGTCGAGGGAATCGTCGACACGGTTGATGGTGGCGTGCTTCAAGTCGACTTCCGGACGATTTGCGTGCACAGCGACACGCCTCGTGCGGCAGAATTGTTGCACGCCGTGCGCGACGCAATCGGCGATGCGGGCGCAGAGATCGCCGCGGTCTGAGCGATGCGCGCGCGACGATACGGCGCCGAGGCCACCTTCGTTGATGAGCTGTCGCCCGGTGAACCGGTGATGTTGCGTGAAGTATTGCTTGCTGCATTCGCAGCAGCAGGCGTGAGGGTAAGTGACGTGGTGCCAGCCGCCGACACGCTCGTCGTCACGCACGATGCCGACGACGTCGCAGCCGTGGCACAGCTGATAACAGAATGCTCGCGCACGCTCGAGCCGCTCAAATTGGAAATCACCCGTGACGACACTCGGGTGGTCGAGATTCCCGTGCGTTACGACGGCGAAGATCTTCGCGAAGTTGCCGAATCATGTTCGCTTTCGGTCGACGAGGTGATTGCCCTGCACGCCGGTGCCGACTATCGCGTGGAGTTCTGCGGCTTTGCCCCGGGTTTCGCCTACTTGCGCGGCCTGACCGCGGCGTTACACGTGCCGCGACGGGCGTCGCCACGCACGCGCGTGCCGGCTGGTGCCGTCGCAATCGCCGCCGAATACTCCGCGGTGTACCCGCGCGAGTCGCCAGGTGGCTGGCACCTCCTCGGCACCACGTCGCTCGTCATGTGGGATACCGCGCGTCCTGCTCCGGCACTGCTCGTGCCCGGTGCGCGCGTACGGTTCGTTGAGGTGAAGTGATGCTGCGCATCGAACGCGTCGGGTTTACCACCGTGCAAGACGCCGGTCGCAGCGGTTTCGCCCATCTCGGCGTACCGACATCGGGTGCCGCCGATCGTGCGTCGTACCTGCTCGCCAATCGACTCGCCGGTAACGCGCCTGATGCGGCACTATTCGAGACCGCTGGCGGCCTTTCGTTCTCGGCGCTCGCCGATGTCGATGTCGTCATCACCGGTGCAGAGTGCGATGCCGTCGCTGGCGGTCGACCTGTCGCGCACTGCGCAGCATTCATGCTCCGGCGCGGCGAGTCGTTGACGATGTCTCGAGTGCGCGAAGGTGTGCGTTCCTACGTCGCGGTATCGGGGGGAATCGTCGGAACAGCGATTCTTGGTTC
>Ga0172367_10001780_pt1 | contig 30636 bp, 20 predicted proteins | sample Lak10m_FD_114542 | JGI IMG/M metagenome (GOLD analysis project Ga0172367, IMG submission 114542) | Freshwater microbial communities from Kabuno Bay, South-Kivu, Congo - kab_022012_10m | ecosystem: Environmental > Aquatic > Freshwater > Lake | place: Democratic Republic of the Congo: South-Kivu...
CCTAAGATTCCACACATATATAGATAGGTGTTATGGGTGCTGAGTGAACTTAAAGTCGAACAACACCTTGCTTGGTACTGGTGGTAAGCGTTTAGTGCGGTAAAAGCCAGCATTGTCGATGGTGATGACTGCTGCATCTACGACGACGTCCAGGATTTCGGAATTCAAGCTATCTGTGGCCATGAAAAGGTCGAGGAGGTACTCGCCACTCTCCAAGTTGAAGTGCTTGATATCTACCTCAATCCGGCCATCTCCCGGTCGCAGATCGATTTTTTGATCGAGAACAATATTAGTGATATTGGAAAGGTCTTCGCCTTTGGCATTTTTGATGCCGATCGATATCTTGGCATTTTTGTAGGGGACGGCTGTCTTGTTTTTGTAGCCGATGGTGAGACGCAGCAGGTGCTTTTCTTGATCCATCTCAATGGCTTGGCACGAAGTGAAGCGCACGAAACCACTTCCTTTGCGATCATTGCGATTGCCGAGGTCGTAGCTACTCATTTCTTTTCTGCTGTGCAGATAGAAGTCGATGACTTCTTTTGTTTTACCGACCATTTTTACTTTACCGCCATCAATAAGGACGCATTTTGAGCAAAGTTTTTCCACGGCTGCCATGTTGTGACTCACAAAGAGAATAGTGCGACCAGTCTCTTTGACCACCTCTTCCATTTTACCGAGACATTTTTTTTGAAATTCTGCGTCACCGACAGCAAGCACTTCGTCTACTAGCAAAATGTCTGGCTCCATATGTGCGGCTACAGAAAAAGCGAGTCGTACATACATACCACTCGAATAGTAGCGTACCGGTGTGTCGAGAAATTTCTCTATGCCAGAAAACGCTACGATGTTGTCGAACTTTTGAGAAATCTCCTTTCGAGACATGCCAAGGATCGCGCCATTGAGATAGATATTCTCTCGCCCAGTGAGTTCGGGGTGAAAGCCAGTACCGACCTCGAGTAAGGAAGCGACTCGTCCGCGCATCACCACTTCGCCTTCGGTGGGTGGCGTAATGCCTGTGAGGATTTTCAACAGAGTGCTTTTACCAGCACCATTTGAGCCAATGATGCCAATAATCTCACCTTTGTTGATCGATAGATCTACTCCTTGTAGCGCCCAAAACGCTTCTTTTGTCTCTATACCCATCACTACCTTGGTTTTATGGGCGGCGAAGTGGAAAGGATTTCTGAAGATGTTGGCGATCACATCACGCAAGGCAACATATCCTCCAGCACCATGCCGAATAGTATATTTTTTGCCGATATTTTTAATTTCGATAATAGGTTTGTCGTTCATGTGTTTGAATGTCTGCTAAATAACATCGGCGAAATATCGTTCTACCTTCTTGAAATACGCTGTACCAATAACGAGTAGTGCAAGACAGGCCACAAAAGAAATACTCACCAGGTGCCAATTGATGGGTGCGGTGTGTAATAGGGTTGCTCTCGCTGTTTGAATAACACCCATCATAGGGTTGAGTGCGAGGAGCCAAGAGTATTTACCAGCAATACTTGCTGGATAAATGACAGGAGTTACAAAAAGAAGTGTCTGAATGAAGAAGGGGAGTATGAAGCGTACGTCGCGATATTTTACATTGATCGCTGCTAGAAAAAGGCCGCCGCCAACCGCCGCCATAAAAGTGATGATGAGCAAGAGAGGGACGATCGCCGCGCTGGCGAGGGACGGAGCATATCCGTAGTACAGCATCATACCGGCAAGTATGAAGGCCGCGATGGCGAAGTCGACACATTTAGTAGTGACAGAAGAAAGGGGTAGGATGAGTCGAGGGAAGTAGACTTTAGTGATGATAGCCTGGTTTGAAATCAGCACATTACTTGTGTCGCTCAACGCTCCGGAAAAGAATTGCCAAAAGAGCAGGCCGACGTATACGAAGATCGGATAGGGAACATTGTCAGAAGGAACCTGAGCTAAGTTGCCAAAAAATATACTGAACACCACCATGGTGATGAATGGTTGAAAGATTGCCCAGAGGGCGCCAATTGCCGTCTGTTTATAGCGAACTTTCAAGTCTCGCCAGGTGAAAAAAGTGAGAAGTTCACGATAATTCCACACTTCGCGCACATCTTGAAAAGAGAATATTTTTTTTGGTCGAATAATGTATTCAGTCGGCTGCGCTGGTTGTGTTGAGGTCTGAGTCATGTGATTGGTGAGAGATTTTTCTTCGTGTATATTACCACTTATTGATCTTCTTCACGACCCGCTTTTTTACGGTAAGGTATGACCTCACTGCCTCTTTTTCTAGGTCTGGTGAGACGAGTCTCAGAATCTCTTTTCCAAGGATGCGGTATTGGCCACCGACTTTGTTGGCACGCAATAGGCCACGTTTCAATAGGCGTTTTATGGTACTCTCACTAATTCTCAAAATATCTTGAGTTTCGTTGGTCGTATATATTCCGAGGGGTGCGATTTCCGAAATATTTCCAGTAACAGAGGTGTTTTGAGTGCTTCTATTCACGGCTATTATGATAGCAGAAAAGTCAAAAGGTGTCAAAAGGTGTCATGTGGATATCTTACTAACCCTATATGTGGCCTATACTAGCCTGGTGGTATTGGTAGCAACACCTTTTGTATGTGAAGGGGTGGCGTCACTCCGTGCGGTGCGGTATAGTTATGCCCATGAATACTGAATATATTGCAAAATGGGTAGCACGCGCTGGCATGTTCCTAATCCTCATGGTGCCGTTTGTGGTGGCTGATGGTACATTTTTCCCAAATGCCTTCTTTCCGTTTATTACGGGCAAAGCTTTTGTGTTTCGTTTCCTGACAGAGGTCATTTTTGTGGCTTGGCTGATCCTTGCCTTTTTTGATGAACAATACCGCCCTCGCTCATCCTGGATCGCTCGGGCGATCGGCGTCTTTCTCCTTGTCATGTTTGTCGCTGACCTCGGTAGTGCCAATCCCTTCAAAAGTTTCTGGTCTAATTTTGAGCGAATGGAAGGTTTTGTGACACTCATTCATCTCGGAGCACTTTTCCTTGTCGCCGGTTCGCTTCTCAAAACTGAGGCTTTGTGGGAGCGTTTTTGGCAGAGTTCTTTGGTGGTTAGCGTTCTAATGGCGGCATACGGCTTTTTCCAGCTGGCCGGCTGGGCGGCGATACATCAGGGCAGCACTCGTCTTGATGCGGCGCTAGGCAACTCCGCATACTTGGCGGTGTACATGATTTTCCATGTCTTCATCGCGCTTTTCCTCCTTTTGCGATATGTAAAAAAGTATGCCGGCACTTCGCAGTGGTCGGCTTGGCTACCATCTCTCTATGGTGCTGTCGCCGTCATCGATCTCACCGTCCTTTACCATACGGCAACTCGCGGTGCGATCATTGGTGCTGGTCTTGGGATAGTGGTGGTCGCTGCAGGCTTGGCTTTTTTTGAGAAAGAACAGAAAGAGTTGAGAAAAGTTGGTATTGGTATCTTGGTAGCAATCGTGCTGGCCATCGGTGCTCTATTTGTCGGCAAAAATAGTGAATTTGTGAAAAACAGCGAGGTGCTTTCGCGTTTTAGCAGCCTGGCGACGTTTGATCTGTCATCTATCGCTCAAGGCGAAGGGAAGTCTCGATTTAAGATTTGGAATATGGCGTGGGAAGGGGTAAAAGAACGTCCAGTCCTCGGCTGGGGCCAGGAGAGTTTCAACTACCTCTTCTACAAGTACTACTCTCCAGAGATGTATGATCAGGAGCCATGGTTCGATCGCGCTCACAATGTATTTCTCGACTGGTTGGTAGCTGGTGGTTTCCTCGGCTTGCTTGCGTATTTGTCGATTTTCGCTGCTCTTGTGGTGTTGGTGTGGAAAAAACATATGCCCTTTAGCTTGCCAGAACGCCTCACTCTCATGGCTTTGGTGGTAGCCTATTTTGTACACAATATTTTTGTGTTCGATCAGCTTGTGAGCTACCTCTATTTCTTTCTTGTGCTCGCATATATTCATGCGGTGTATCACCAAACAAAAGAAGGGTCGGGTGAGAGCAGGGTGGGTGTATGGTGGAAAGCTCATCAGCGACAATTGCAGGAGGGTGGCGTGCCGGCAGTGCTCGTCGTCTTTGTTGTGGTGATGTGGTTGGTAAATTGGAGTGGCTTTGTACAGGCGACGAGCTTGATTCAGGCTTTGACACCGCAAAAAGAGGGTTTGTCAAAAAATATAGAGATTTTCAAGGACTTGCTCGATCGTCGCAGTATGGGTCTCTATGAAACACGCGAGCGCTTGGCGGAAGTAGCGGTACAGATGAGTCGAGCCAATATCGATCAGACACAAAAGACCGAGATGTTCAATCTTGCGTATGCCGAATTGAAGAAGCAGACAGAAGAAGTACCGACCGATGTGCGATACTTGTATTTCATCTCTTCGTTCCTTGCTTCGTACCAGCGATATTCCGAGGCATTGCCTTATGCGATGAAGGCAGTGGAGCTATCACCAAAGAAGCAGATGTTGCTCATGAATCTCGGCGGTATGTACTTGAATATTGGACAAGTGAAGGAGGCTTTGGCTGCATACAAAGACGCTTTTGATCTTGAGCCAAAATATGAGGAGGCACGTCTGTCGTACGCTCTCGCGGCGGTGTATGCAGGTGATGAGGCGTTGCAAAAACAATTGCTCCAGCCGGTATATGGTACGACGTTGATGAGTGAGCAGCGTTTTCTGCAGGCGTATGTGAATACCAAACAGTTTCAAAAAGCGATTCGTGCCTTGAGCGGATTGGTTGCCGCCACTACGCCAGATGATATTCAGCTTCGTCTGAAATTGGCCTCACTGTATCTTCAGGCTGGCGATAAAACAAATGCGATTGCTCAGGTGAAAAAGGCGGCAGAGTTGCATCCAGAATTTGCGCCAGAGTTGCCGAATTACTTGAAGGAGATTGCGAACTACAAAGGGAATTGATACAATACGGAGGTGAGTGACTGACAACCTGTTGGACACCCAAAAAATGTATACGTGAGCCCCCGCCTTGGCGGGGTTTCGCGTTTTTGGTTGGCGCGGTATGATAGTGAGGTGGTTTATTGTGTCCGGCGATGGTGAGCGGCTGCACTCACATAATACATTACATTTGGAGCCGACTCCGCTCACCATCACTCGACGCAACCCAGTATAAGCTGGCGTCTTTAGTATCGGTACTTCCTCAGATATGATTGATATACAAAAAAATATTGCTCTAGCCGGTCTGACCACCTTTCGTGTTGGCGGTGTCGCTTCGTATTTTTGCGAAGTGCGAACTCCGGCGGAATTGGCGGAGGCGTCAAAAATGTTTTTGAAAAATCGAAAAATACACAACAGCTTTTTTGTGCTTGGTGAAGGGTCAAACACGCTTGCGTCTGATGATGGGTATGCTGGATTGGCAATTCGCATGTGTATCAAGGGGGTGAAATGGAAAGAGGTTGTCGATGCCACAGCCTGCGACAAAGTGGAGGTGGTGGCTGGTGCCGGTGAACATTGGGATGACGTGGTGGCTCTCACTGTGGGCAAGGGTTACTATGGTTTGGAAAATCTATCGGGAATTCCTGGTACGGTCGGTGCCTCGCCAGTGCAAAATATTGGCGCGTATGGTGCCGAGGTAAAAGATACCATTTCGTTTGTTGAGGCATTTCATTTTGAGACTGGTGAGACACGTACCTTTACTCCCGAAGAGTGCTGTTTTGGGTATCGAAACAGTTTTTTCAAGAGTGTTGAGGGGAAGTTGTGGGTGATTATGAAAGTGGGTTTTCTGCTCGACAAAAAAGGCCGGGTGAATATTGGGTACAAGGATTTGAAAGCGCGTTTTGCCGAGCGATATTCGAGTCAGGTGTCGCTCGCCGAAGTGCGTGAGGCGGTGTTGGAGATTCGCAAACAGAAATTGCCTGATATTGCCGTGCTCGGCACTGCTGGTTCCTTTTTCAAAAATCCGGTGATCCGTGCGGAGCTGTATAAAGAATTGCAGGAAGAGTATCCAGCCATACCCGGATTTGTCGAGGGTGATGGGCGGGTAAAGGTACCGTTGGCGTGGATTTTGGATAATGTGTGTGGACTGAAGGGCTGGAAAAGTGCGAATGGCCGCGTCGGCCTCTACGAGAAGCAGCCGCTCGCGCTGGTGAATTTTGGCGCCGCGACAGCTGCTGAGGTGGCCAACGCGGCTCAGATGGTTGTTGTGGCCGTAAAAGATAAGACGGGGATTGATATTGAGTGGGAAGTGCAAAGGCTCGGCATATAATGTTTGTCAGAGGTTTTTCCCGTGTCGCTATTGATTTTTTACACGCTGAGCGTATGATGGTAAATGGGTTTATCATCGGACGTTTCCGGCACTGTTCCTCTCGAGGGATTTTAACAGGGCTTGAAGGAAGCTGAAAGTGATAAACAAAATGAAAGGCCCCACAGTGAAAGTCAATCAGTGGACACTGGGACTGGCCGCAGCTGGCGCAATCGCCTTCGCTGCGATCTGTTCCATGGCAAGCAAGACCGATCCGCCGGCACAAATTACCAAGGCCGCGTCATCGCAGGTGGAAATCATCGCGCAACCCGACACCCTGGCTGAGAACATCTCGCCGCCGCGTATCGCCGTTGCCTTCCAAATCGCCGCCGCTGGCAGTGTCGCCGACCCCAAGGGCGCGTTCATCGGAAAGGAGGTTGCCTTCACCGGCACCCAACTTGCCGTTGGCGTCATCAGCTTCGTTGCCGGCCTCGATCACTACGCCACCGTCGCGCACACATCTCCGCGCGTCTTGGCAATCCCGATCGCCGGCGCCGTCTGAAGCCTACAAGTTTACCCTGAGCCTCGCTCAGAACGCCCCTCGCCCAGTCATGTGCTGTGCGAGGCTTTTTTATTGCTTTTTTCATAAAAACCTACCGAAAAGGGCCCTAATATGCTACTATTGTCCGACCAATGAAACCGACTATTTTAGAGCGATTTGGCAAGCTATTTGGCGATGAAAACGAAAAGGCCTTAAAAAAGGTGCGTCTTTTTGTGCCAAAAATCAACGCTTTGGAGCCTGCAATGCAGCAGCTTTCGGACGAGCAGTTGAGGGCAAAAACGGCTGAATTTAAGGCGCGGATTGCTGCTGTGGGAGATGATGTTTTGGCGCGGAGGGCGATTATCGATGCGCTTTTGCCGGAGGCTTTTGCTGTGGTGCGTGAAGCTTCACGTCGTACACTCGGACAACGACATTTTGATGTACAAATGGTGGGTGGGGCGGTGATACATAATGGTGGCATTGCGGAGATGCGCACCGGCGAGGGCAAGACGCTGGTGGCGACCTTGCCAGCGTACCTTAATGCCCTCGCCGGTGCAGGTGTGCATGTGGTGACGGTCAACGACTATCTTTCTCGTCGAGACGCCGTGTGGATGGGAAAAATTTATTCTTTCCTCGGCTTGTCGGTGAGCGTGCTCAACCACGAAGCCTCGTATTTGTATGATCCCGCCCATGTCGCGCCGACACAAACTGAGGCCGAAGCGCTCGACAAGAAAGAGAGCGAACAAGGCTTTTTCAAGGTTGTCCATGAATTTATGCGACCATGTAGCCGCCGTGATGCGTATCTTGCTGACATTACCTATGGTACGAATCATGAATTTGGTTTCGACTACTTGCGCGACAATATTGAGTATGAGTCAAAGATGCTCCGCCAGCGACCACCGGCGTGTGCGATTGTCGATGAGATCGACTCCATTTTGATCGATGAGGCGCGCACGCCGCTCATCATCTCCGCACCTTCTCGAGACTCGGGAGAAATGTATGCACAATTCGCTAAAATCGCCGCATCACTCCAGCAGGAGACCGACTACACGGTGGATGAAAAATTCCATTCGATCGCCCTTACCGATGCCGGTATCACCAAGGCCGAAAAGGCACTCGGCGTTGATAATATTTATACTGAAAAAGGTATCGCCTACGTACACCACCTCGAGACTGCGGTGCGAGCGAAAGCCTTGTATCATCGCGAAAAGGAGTATGTGGTGAAAGATGGTGAGGTGGTGATTGTCGATGAATTCACTGGCCGCCTCCAGCCTGGCCGCCGCTGGTCGGAAGGCTTGCATCAGGCGGTGGAGGCAAAAGAAGGAGTGAAGGTGCAGCAGGAGTCTCGCACCTATGCGTCGATCACGTATCAAAACCTCTTCCGCCTCTACCCGAAACTCTCTGGTATGACCGGTACCGCGCTCACCTCGAAAGAAGAATTTTTCAAAGTGTATGGATTGGAAACAGTCTCTATTCCAACCCATCGCGAGGTTACGCGAAAGGATCATAATGATCAGATTTTCCAAACGGAGGCGGGGAAGTTTAAGGCGATTGCGCGGAAGGTGAAGGAGCTCAATACCAAGGGGCAGCCAGTACTCATCGGTACTGTTTCTATTGAGAAAAACCAACTTTTGTCAGCCTTTTTGAAACAGGAGGGAGTGAAGCATGAGTTGCTCAATGCGAAGCCCGAATACGCGGAGCGAGAGGGCGAGATTGTGGCACAGGCGGGCAAGCGCGGTGCCGTGACTATCTCCACCAACATGGCTGGCCGAGGTGTTGATATTAAATTGGGCGGTGCCACCGCTACTCCAGCCGAATACGAGGAAGTGAAAGCCCTCGGCGGCTTGTTTGTGCTCGGTACCGAGCGTCATGAGGCGCGTCGTATCGACAACCAGCTCCGAGGTCGTGCGGGACGACAAGGTGATCCGGGAGATACACAGTTTTTCGTGTCACTCGAAGACAATTTGATGCGTATTTTTGCCTCGGATACGGTGAAGAAAATGATGGGCCGATTGAATATTCCGGACGATCAGGCGATTGAAAATATCATCATCACCAAATCGCTCGAAAGCGCACAAACGAAGATTGAAGGCTTTCACTTTGATGCACGAAAGCAGGTGCTTGAATACGACGATGTGCTCAATCTCCAGCGATTGAGTATTTATGAGCGACGACGCAAGATATTGCTTGGTACGCAAGCCGATGTGGATGCGGTACTTGAGCAGTATGCAGCTGAAGCGGGTGAATTGGCTGAGTCGATTCGCAAGGTGATTGTAGAGAAGCGCGCCGCACTCGGCGAGGCGGAATTTTATCCGCCGGTGCGGCGCCTACTGCTTCAGTCCACCGATCTTTTCTGGGTAGAACATCTCGAAGCGATGGATTATATCCGTTCAAGTGTGCGTTTGCGTGCGTATGGGCAGCGTGATCCATTGGTGGAGTACAAAAAAGAAGGTTTATTGCTTTTCAAGCGCATGGAGCAGAGTGCGCGTGAGCAAGCGTTGAAGCTGCTTCCAAACATCGGCGCCGGCGCCTTTGTGGCCGACGAAAAGGCAATGCGTGAGACGCAAAAAAAGATGCATTTGATCAGCGGCGATGAGTCGGCGCCGGCGAAATCGGGTAGCTCAGAAAATTCAGGCGCTTTCGCCAAAGTCGGCCGCAATGACGACTGTCCGTGTGGTAGTGGAAAGAAGTACAAGAAATGCCATGGGGCATAAAAAGCATGTCCGAACACACTCATGATTGGAAGTTTTATCTCACCTCGGCGGAAGCCTGGGAGGGGATGCTGTCTGCTTGTGAGACGGCGAAGACCTCGATTGATTTTGAGGAATTTATTTTTGAGAATGATGCGGTTGGCGCGCGCTTTGCGGAGGTGCTTTCCCGCAAAGCGCGCGAAGGCGTCCGTGTGCGACTCCTGTGCGACATGGTCGGCAGTCTCTTTCTCCTCGGTGCCCCGATTGTCAATCAAATGCGCGAAGCTGGTGTGGAGGCGGTCTTTTTCAGCCCGGTCCGTCCGTGGAAATTCCTTCGATTCAAAGTGTGGCCGTTGCGCGATCATCGCAAGCTCATGGTGGTGGATCGGCACGTTGGTTTTGTTGGGGGTGTCTGCGTTGGCGAGCAATATGCGGCATGGCGCGACACCTTGGTGCGTATTGAGGGTGCGGTAGTGGTGCATCTTCAGGAGGCTTTTGATCACATGTGGTGGACGGGGAAGAAGGACTCGGAAAAAGTCTTTCGTTTTCCGGAACATCGCACGACCGAAGACGGCTTTCGCTTGCTCACCAATGCACCACATGCACGTCAGCGTTTTATCAATGCAACCTTCGTCGATGTGATGCGAAATGCCAAGCGCTCGCTGTACCTCACTACACCGTATTTTGTGCCTGATCGAAAATTCTTCCGCGTGCTTCGTCTTGCAGCGCGACGTGGCGTGGATGTGCGGCTACTACTCCCCGAACGCTCGGATCACCCGTACGTGGATCTGGCCTCGAACGCTCACTTTCGCAAAGCGCTGAAGTCGGGCGTGCGCATCTATCGCTATCCGAAAGTGATGATTCATTCAAAAACCATGGTCGTCGACGACGAATGGTGTTCAGTCGGGAGCGCCAACCTCGACAACCTCAGCTCTTTTTCCAACTACGAGCTCAATCTCACCTCGACCGATCGGCGCTTTGTTGAAGAGTTGCGCAATCAATTTCTCGGTGACATTGCAGGTGCTGCGGAGGTAAAATCAGAGGAGTGGAAGCATCGTCCGTTTGTGCTAAGGGTACTTGAGACGATCTGTTTGCCTTTTGGTCGCTTTTTTTGATATGATTCTCCTCGCACTCTCATTTTTTGAGAGAACGCTATTTATTCATTTTTCATTATAATTTCATTCCCGCAATGAAGCACATCATTTCCAAGATTACCGGCCGAGAGATTCTCGATTCACGTGGCAATCCGACCGTTGAGGTGGATATCACTCTAAAAAACGGCACGCTGGGTCGCGCGGCTGTACCATCGGGTGCTTCTACTGGCTCACACGAGGCTGTGGAGCTTCGCGACGGCGACGCGAAGCGGTATCTCGGCAAGGGTGTGATCAAGGCTGTGGCAAATGTAAACGGTCCTCTAGCCAAGGCATTGTGCGGCAAGGGTAAGGGGCCAAAGAAGGATGGCTGGGATCAACGCTCGCTTGATGTAGCGATGATCGCTCTTGACGGTACACCAAATAAAGGGAAGTTCGGTGCCAACGCCATCCTCGGTATTTCCATGGCTTTCGCTCGCGCTGCCGCTGAGTCTGAGAATAAGGCATTGTTCCGATATTTTGCCGCGATTTCAAAGACTGGCAACGAAGTGCGCCTCCCTGTGCCAATGATGAATATTTTGAATGGTGGTAAGCACGCTGAGAAGTCTACTGACTTCCAGGAATTCATGATTATGCCAGTAGGGATGAAGTCTTTCAGCGAAGCACTTCGTGCTGGCGCAGAAATCTTCCACACGTTGAAGAAGATTCTTCATTCACGAAATCTCGCCACTACTGTCGGTGATGAGGGTGGTTTTGCCCCATCACTTGGTACCAATGAAGCCGCTTTGGCGGTGATCATGGAAGCTATCGCAAAAGCGGGATATAAAGCTGGCACTGAAATCGCCATTGCTCTCGATTGCGCGGCGACGGAGCTGTACAAGGCAGGTGAAGTGGGGAAGGATGGTGTGGCGAAAGAAGGCACCTACTTCCTCGCCAGTGAAAACAAGACTCTCACCAGCGCCGAGCTTGTCGAGGTGTACGTGTCATGGTGTGCGAAGTATCCAATCGTGTCTATCGAAGATGGCTTGGCCGAAGACGACTGGGCTGGCTACGAGCTCCTCACCAAGAAGCTTGGCAAGAAAGTGCAGATTGTTGGTGATGACCTTTTTGTCACCAATATCGCACGTCTAAAGATGGGTATCGAGAAGGGTGTTAGCAACTCTATTTTGATCAAGCTCAATCAGATTGGTACCGTATCTGAGACGATTGATGCCATCAACATGGCAAAGAAGGCTGGCTACACCTCAATCATCTCTCACCGCTCTGGTGAGACGGAGGATTCAACCATTGCCGACTTTGTAGTGGGTACTGGCGCAGGGCAGATCAAGACTGGCTCACTCTCTCGTAGCGACCGAGTGGCGAAGTACAACCAGCTCTTGCGCATCGAGGAAATGCTTGGCAAGAAGGCGAGTTATCCAGGGAAGATGGCGTTTAGGGCGTAGTTATTAAACGGATACCAAGTACTTGCTATGACTTGTCTTCGTTTGGTATACTTTCATTACTGATTGCCGAGTTCAGGGATCTCGCCTGGTAACCACAGGGACGCCTTCAAAAGCTTGCTTCTCCTTATTGGTTTTGGAGAAGAATCACTTATGCAAAAAGTCGTGTTACAGAATTTTGTACACGGCTTTTTGTATGTTTGTGTATGAGATATCATCCAATTTTCCAATCTTCATGTTCAGTCGTCTTGCATCGATCAGTCTTATTTGGTGGATAATAAATACTGCAACTTTTTTATGTATTTGAATAGCAAATTCATTCGATCTAGGCTTTCTTGTTGTGAGTGGAATGATGATACATGTAGCATGGTTTATCTTCTTGTATACAAATACCGGCCTAGCAAATGTTTTACCGCCGCCATCTTGTTCGTGACCTATATTTACTCCCAAGTGGCACCAGCGAATATCACCCTGCTCAAAGAGGACAGGATCTCTACCCTCAAGATTCTGTTTCAGGACATTCCAACCATCGAAATTTTTTCGGTATTCTTGTTGCTCCATATATTCAGCATAGCAAACGGGCGATAGAGAAATTGCTAAGAAAGGGTAAAGATATCCATGATTTTTGATAAAGAAAAAACGTATCGAGAGATATTCTCTCTCGATACGTTTTGTTTTTTGCGTTGTGATTTTTGCCGGCGACAGGCTACCATTACCGCCCTTCTCGATGTCTTCGGTATAACCACCAAGCACCAACGATAAGCGAAGCGCCAGACCAGACCCATGTCGCTGGAATTCCGACGTATTTAGCGGATAGCCCAGAGAGGCCTAGGCCGAGAGCGCCGCCAATATGCTGAGCCATGTGAGCACAGGAGGTCGTGGTGGCGCGAGTCTCCGAATCGGTGATCACACGATGTATTGTCGTCTGTGATATTGGACCGATCACCCCACGGGGGATTTGACTTGCTGTAAAGAAGATCAATGAGAATGGAAAGGGGCAGATGGCACTAATCGTAACCAGAACACCCGTCCAAATCATTGATATTTTCAATACTGAGACAGGGTCCTTTGTTGTGTCGATGAAGCGTGATATACACTCTCCACCGACCGCACTACAGATCATCCACATACTCAATAGTCCGCCAAGCCAAAATACCGGCACGTGCTCACTGAACAGTGGTTGCCATAGCATGTTGGTGCCCATACATCCGAAGGCTTGAACGGCCGAGAATAGCGCGAGTGTTCGGATGGTCGGATTTTTCCTGGCGAGGCTGCTGCCTGCGATAATCTTTCTCTTTAGTTCCACCCAACGCTCACTCAATGCGTGTGTCTTGTGGATGAAGTAATCTTCTCGCAACAGGTATTTCGCAGCGATGGCGTGACCAAGCATTAAGACACTACTCACAATCCAACATCCGGCGGGGTAGAGTGAATACACCCAAGCACCAACAAGACTGCCCAGCACCCCAAAACAGACACTCAGAGTCCTTTCGCGGGTGAACAAGTGGGTCTTGTAAGCTTCAAGCTCGACTCCGTTCATCTTTGTGTGCGCAAGGCTATCTACGAGCCAGGCTTCGAAAGCACCAGACACGCAGGTGCTACCAATTGCCAGTATCGCTTCGGCACAGGCAAATCCAAGAAACGAATCCGACAGGCCGTATATGACGAGGCCAAGTGACCAGAGGAGACTTGCCAGCACGTAGGAGGCTTTGCGACCAAAGGTGTCTGCGTAAGCTCCGGTCGGTATTTCTGCGAGAAAAAGCGTGCAGAAAAACACGACGTTGACGCTGTTGGCGAGGACGTAATCATGCAGGTGATGCATAAGGAAGTCCATGTAGACCGCGCCATGGAATGAGCCGCCACAAAACGTGCCGACTCCTTCAAGCATGAGATACAGTAGTCCGATCTGTCGAGGGGTGCGTTGTTTCATGATGATACCTATTTGGGTTGTCGAAGAACTACACGACCGCAAGAATTTCTTTGTCTTTCGAGTCGTACTGGACGCGGGATGAAAAATCCCGACTTTCGTCCAGTCGGGATTTGTCTAAATGGTATTGGTGTCAGTGATTACTGATTACAATAGGGATTTACACACATTGCGACTGAATAAAATGGGCTGTCGGTATCCTTTCGATACGCAACAAAGGCGCCGGAGAGGGTGGCGTTTGTTCCGATATTCACCTGTTCGCATGGGTAATGCATGTTTGAATAATAGCATAAGTAAAATATAAAGTCAAATTGAGCTGTGGCGAGAGAAAAGGTAGAATATGATGCCTATGGCCAAAAAAACAAAGCAGAAAACTCAAGTCACCCTCATTGTTCTCGATGGCTGGGGCTATCGCGAGGATAGAAAAGATAATGCAATCGCGGCGGCGAAGACACCGAACTTTACGCGCCTTTGGCAGACCTCGCCACACGCACTACTTCAGGCGAGCGGCGAGCATGTCGGCTTGCCCGATGGACAGATGGGCAATAGCGAGATCGGCCACACGACGATTGGCGCCGGCAAGGTGATCGATACTGAATTGGTGCGAATTGGAAAAGCGATCCGTATGGGTGAGTTTGACAACAACCCAGCTTTTCTTGCCCTCTTTGATCATGTGAAAAAGAACCATTCTACACTCCATGTGCAGGGCTTGCTTTCCGATGGTGGTGTGCATAGTCACCAGGAGCACCTCTACGCTTTTTTGAAAGCGGCGAAAAAGCACGGTGTCACGCGTGTTGCTATTCATGCCTTTACAGACGGTCGTGATACTGCACCACAGAGCGCTGCGAAGTATTTGAGGGATTTGGAAAAAGTGCTCGCTGAGGTGGGTGTCGGCTTTATTGCTACGGTGTCCGGCCGTTTCTATGCAATGGACCGCGACAACAATTGGGATCGTCTCGCCAAGGCCGAGCAGGCGATGTTTGAGTGTAAGGGAAATGTATGTACGGTGAGTGGCGACAACACTGTCTCGGCACATGTCGAATCCCTCTACAAGCAGGGCAAGTTTGATGAGCACCTCGAGCCGATTGTGTGTATGGGGTTGGATGGTGATGGCGTGAATGGCACCGCAAAGGGTTGTGCAATCGAAGAAAATGATGCGGTCCTCTTTTTCAATTTTCGTGCCGATCGTGCTCGCATGCTTTCGCAGAAGATGCTCGAAAAGCAGGCGAAGAACAATGTCTGCTTCGCGACGTTTACCGAATACTCAACTGAGTTTAAGTGTCTCGTCGCGTTTCCGCCGGCTCGCATCGAAACGACGCTCGCCGGCGAAATCTCCAAAGCCGGCCTCACCCAAGCTCACATCGCGGAGACAGAAAAATTCCCGCACGCCACGTACTTCCTCAATGGTGGGCGGGAAGAGCCGTATCAAGGCGAGCGTCATATCTTGCTAGCGAGTCGCAAGGATGTCCCCACACACGACCTTGCACCAAAAATGCGTGCCGAAGCTATTGCCGAAAAAGCGATTGAGGAAATCGTCGCTGGTACGGATTTTATTTTCATCAATTTCGCCAATCCCGACATGGTGGGTCACACTGCCAATGTCCCCGCGATTGTCGAGGCAATAGAAGAAACGGACACCCAGCTTGGTCGGGTGATAGATGCGATTACTGCTCGTGCCACGAAATCGGGGACGACGAGCCTCGCCTTCATCACGGCCGACCACGGCAATGCCGAGGTAAATATCGATCCTATTACTGGCACGAAGCACACTTCGCATACACTTAGTCCGGTACCGGCGATTTTGGCGGGAGCAGTGCAAAAGTCTGGAATTTTGCCAAAAATTCACGATGGTGGCTTGTCTGACATCGCTCCAACCGTTCTTGCGCTGATGCATCTTCCACAGCCTGTGACTATGACAGGAAAAAGTCTGCTATAATCTGTTCATGTCGCTACAAGCGCCGAATCGTTTACAGCTCAATTTTTTCTACGTTTTCCTTTTCGTCATCTCTGTCACGTGTGTGCTTATCTTCTTGCCGTATGTGAGTGCACTCTTTCTCGCACTCGTATTGTCGGTGATATTCAGCCCACTTTATTTGAAGATTCGTAAATATACTCTCGGCACCAACAGTCTTGCATCTTTTCTCACTGTCTGCTTGGTGTCGGTGTTGATTCTTGTGCCACTGGGGTTCTTGGCGTACTTCCTCTTTCAGGAAGTGAAGGCTGTGTACGGATATTTTACTGATGGTGGTGGTAGTGTTGTGTGGGCAGATTACCTCGGACGTGCGCAGGGCTGGTTGGGAAAGATTCTCCCGGACAATCTTGTGCCGGAGACGACTATTGGTGATTTGGAAAATTATCTCAACAATTTTTATCAATGGGTGGGTGACCATTTTCAGACGATTTTCAACAATGCCGTGAGCGTTGCCGGAAATCTTTTTGTGTTTATTCTCGCTCTATACTTCTTCTTCCGTGACGGAGAAAAGTTCAGAAAAATGATTTTGCGCCTGTCACCTCTAAACGACAATCACGACGAGACTATTCTCAAAAAAATGGCCGTCTCGGTCAACTCGGTGGTAAAGGGTTCTTTGCTCGTGGCGGTGTTGCAGGGTCTGCTCACAAGCCTCGGTTTCTGGATGTTTGGCGTGCCGTCGCCGGTGTTGTGGGGCATGGTCACTGTACTGGTCTCGCTTGTTCCTGGTGTGGGCACGGCGATTACCATTATCCCAGCGGCACTTTTCGTAGCTCTTTCGGAAGGTTTGTTGCCAGCCGTTGGTCTCTTGGCTTGGGGTGTGTTGATTGTCGGTACCATGGACAATTTCCTTCGACCTCTCATCATCGAGCGGGGTATCCCTATTCATCCTTTTCTCATCTTGCTTTCGGTGTTCGGAGGATTGGGTTTGTTCGGTGCTATTGGTTTCCTTGTCGGTCCGATTATCCTCAGTCTCCTCTTTGTGCTCATGGAAATCTATTCTGATGTTGTGTCTCCAAAGTCGCATTAAGGTGAGGCTTCTGTGTGTCGATGTGGTATATTGATCCTATGAAATGGTTTCGTCCAACTCGTATCGCCACCCACAGTGGCAGTTTTCACCCCGACGATCTCTTGTCGGTGGCAACTTTGCGTATCTTGCTCAAAAAACGTGGGGCTTGTCGTGTGAAGGTAGTGCGGACGCGTGAACAGGCAGAAATCGCCAAGGCAGATTTTGTGGTGGATGTGGGTGGGGAGTATGATCCCGCGCGCCGGCGCTTCGATCATCATCAAGCGTCGGGCGCCGGCGCGCGGGCAAACGGCATTCCATATGCATCTTTCGGACTCGTGTGGCAAACATTCGGTGCAGAGCTTTGTGGCTCAGAAAAATGTGCCGCTGCTATCGATAGCGAACTAGTGCAGTTGGTGGACGCTGTCGACAATGGGGTGGAAATCTGCTCTTCGGTGATACAGGAGGTGCATCCATACACTTTCGGCCATGCACTTTCGTCCTTTTTACCGAGCTGGAAAGAGCTCGCTGATGGCCGAGTGACAGCCGACCAGGCTTTCGCCAAGGCGCTGGTGTTTGCTGAAGCCGTATTGGCACGTGAGATTGCTCGTACTAAAGACGCTGAAGAGGGTCGTGTAAATGTTGAAAAAGCTTATCAGGCAGCACCTGACAAGCGTGTTGTTGTTCTCGATCACTCATATGTGTGGGGCGACGTGTTGCGTGCGTACTCGGAACCGCTGTATGTGATCTATCCGCAAGGGGGCGATAAGTGGCACGTGAAGGCCGTGCGAAATGATCCGAACTCGTTCAAAAATCGCAAAGATCTGCCCGTCGCCTGGGCCGGAAAAAGAGATGCTGAGTTTGCTCAGCTGACAGGCGTCTCCGATGCACTCTTCTGTCATAAAAATCTCTTTTTAGCGGTAGCAGGATCGCTCGAGGGGGCTAAAAAGCTCGCCAAACTGGCCATTTAGGCGTTTTTAACGTATAGTGTTGCCACTATGGCCTTTATCGACGATATCGTTATTCATTTGAAGGCCGGCGACGGCGGCCACGGCGTGGTGCGTTGGCGTGCTGAAAAAGGCAAGCCAAAGGCCGGTGCCGCGGGGGGTAACGGCGGTCACGGCGGCTCGGTGTATTTGCGCGCTATTCGAGATATCGGCGTGCTTGTTCGCTATGCGAGCGAGAAGAAATTTGAGGCAGAAAATGGTCTTTCCGGCATGAAAAAAAGCATGGATGGCCGCGGCGGCAAGGATCTCCATCTCGATATTCCGCTCGGTTCGATCGTCACCAATATGACGACTGGCGACTCGTACCAGTTTTTGAAGGATGGCGAGGAAATCTGCGTGTTGCAGGGTGGAAGCGGCGGTCTCGGTAATGAATATTTTAAATCTTCCACCAATGTCACTCCGCTCCAGCAGACCGATGGCAAAAAAGGGCAGGAGGCAGACTTTCATATCGAACTGCAGCTCATTGTCGATGCCGGTTTTGCCGGCTTTCCGAACGCCGGAAAATCGAGCTTGCTCAACGCGCTCACCAATGCCCGTGCAAAGGTGGCGAGTTACCAATTTACCACCCTCGAGCCGAACCTCGGCGACTTTTACGGCTTCATCCTTGCCGACATCCCGGGACTCATTGAGGGAGCTTCGGAGGGCAAGGGGCTTGGTCACAAGTTTCTTCGACACATTGCGCGTACGAAGCTCGTGTTTCACTGCATCTCCCTCGAAAACGAAGATATCATGAAGGCCTACAAGACCATTCGTGCGGAGCTCGAGGCATATAGCCCGGAGTTGGCTCAGAAGAAAGAGGTCATTATTCTTACCAAGACCGATGTACTCACCCCAGAACAGGTGGAGGCGGTAGTGAAGAAAATGAAGAAGCTCAAAAAAGACGTACTCACTGTGACCATTGCCGACGACGCATCTGTAAAGGCTCTGGCCGACAAGCTCGTGGCGATCCTTCGTGCCGAGGAAGCGGCGTTCCAAAAAACGCAACCTGTGAGAGAATAGCGGTATGACGAAGTATATCCCCACAATCGGCCTAGAGATTCATGCGGAGCTGGCGACGCGGACAAAGATGTTTTGCGCGTGTGCCAATGACACCGATGAAAAGACGCCAAATACCAACGTGTGTCCGGTGTGCATGGGTCACCCGGGAACCTTGCCAGTGATCAACAAGCAAGCTGTGAAGCTCGTACTCAAGATGGGTGCGGCGGCTGGGGGCAGGCTCGCAGACTTCACGGAATTTGACCGTAAAAACTACTTTTATCCCGATATTCCAAAAGGGTATCAGATTAGCCAGTACAAATATCCGCTGGTGCAGGGCGGGGAGATTGGCGGCGTGGCGCTGACCCGTATACACCTCGAAGAAGATACGGCAAAATCGACCCACGACACTGGGGCTGATAGCTTGGTAGATTTCAATCGTGCCGGTCTGCCACTCATGGAGCTGGTGACCGAGCCGGTGATTCACGACGCGCAGACCGCTTCTCGTTTTGCGAAAGAATTGCAACTCCTCCTGCAAAGCCTCGGCGCGGGCGAAGCCAATATGGAGAAGGGCGAGATGCGCGTGGAGGCCAACATTTCAATCGCTCCGGAGGGCGCGACGACATTCGGTACGAAGGTGGAGGTGAAAAATCTCAACTCATTCCGAGCGGTGGAGCGCGCGATCGCGTACGAGGTCGCACGACACACTAAAATCCTCGATGCGATCGCGCGCGCGAAGGCCGAGGGCACTGCTGCACCTGCGGAAAAGATTGTCCAAGAGACCCGAGGATGGGACGAAAAGACCCAATCGACTTTCTCGCAGCGTGCCAAGGAAGACTCTCATGACTATCGATATTTTCCTGACCCAGACCTGCCAAAGCTGTACATCAGCGAGATCCCAGAATTTTCCCTCGCCGCGTTGAAAGCTGAGTTGCCAGAATTGCCATGGCAAAAGCGCGAACGTTATCAAAAAACATACGGTCTCACGCCAAAAGAGGCCGAGATGCTCGTGGGGAGTCCAGAAATCGGCCGATATTTTGAAGCAATATTAGCCGACTTGTCGAAGGGTGTCGCGCTTGACCCCAAGCAGGTAAAACTCGCGGCCAATTATTTGCTCACCGACTATATCGGACTACTCAAGACCACCGCGACCGAGGGGGAAATCTCAGCCAAGATGTTGTCAAAGATCGCCCCTGGTGCGTTTGCCGAGTTGGTTGGCATGATCGCTGCCGGCAAGCTTTCGTCTCGCGCAGCAAAAGATATTATTGTCATTATGCACAACGAAGGCGGTATGCCGCAACAGATCGCTGATGCCCGCGGCCTTATTCAGAAAAATGATGAAGGCGAACTTGCCAAAATCATGACGGAGATTGTCATTCAAAATGCCAAAGTGGTCGCGGATTATCGAGCCGGCAAGGCTGCAGCGCTGCAATCGCTTATTGGTCAGGGAATGAAGGCCACAAAGGGTGGGGCAAATCCCGAAGTTTTGAGAAAGATCACCCTCGAACTCTTGTCGAAATAAAAAACAGTTTTTAGCTAAGTTATCCCCACTTTCACGGCCTAAATAAAAGGTTCTTTTTGCGATATAATAAGGGCAATAAGTTAATTGCTGCCACACATACATGAGCAAAATCAGCCATTTTATTGCGATCGGGATTTTGGTGGGAACGGGGTATTTTCTCTCTCTCGGCGTAGAGGGTCGCGCTCAAGTGGCTGGTCTGACGGAAGTGGTGGCAGACGGTATTGAGGACGTCTCGGTGAAAGCCGAACGACTCTCCGAGGATCTGGCAACTCTGGCCTCCAATCTCTCGTTCTCAAACGTGTATTCGGCCTTCGGTATTCTCACCGGTGCCATGCCTGAAATAGGTCCATCATCGGCCGCGCAAGTTTCTTCCGGACTTGTCGTTACTGAACAGGAAGCTGCTGTCTCCGCCATCGAAGAAGTTGAGCGCATCAAAAATGCTTTCTCTGATACGGTAAAGGTGCGTCCGGATGCATCAAAAAAATCGGGGACAATCACACCCGTTTTCAAGGGGGTCGAGGGGCAAAATTATACGTATGTCATTGTGCCGGTGAAGAAGTAAGAAAATGAAAATAATGAGATACGCCTACATACCAATAAAACAAGAAATTCTTTCCTCGCTCGCTCTGGCAACTATCGCGAGCCTCTTGTGTTACGCACTCTTCCCGGCAGTCGAGCCGATTTTGGCCGGCGCCGCCACGGCGAGCGATAACGTAGTTGTCACGTTAAATGTCGGCGCCGGCATCTCCATCACTTCACCGGCGGATGCTACCATGAGCACAACGATCGGTATTTCCACCACCAAAGCCATCGCCACCACCACTTGGAATGTGAAGACCAACAATGCGGCAGGCTACACCCTTGCCCTGAAATCTGCGACCTCCTCCACACCTGCCATGAAGCAGGATACTGATAACACAAAAGTGATTGCCGATAATACAGCAGGCGCAACGACGCCGGCGTTGTGGTCGGTGGGGGCGGATACGGCGGAGTTTGGCTATAGCGGCTACGGTACTGATGTCTCTACTGGCACCTACGGATCCGATAGTAGCTGCGGTGCTACCAGTACCCCTTCCACGGCTTTAAAATACACCTCTCTGCGCACTACAGATCGCACGTTGGCATCTCGATCCTCGACTACCACCGCATCAGGCGTGGATACTGTGGTTTGTTATGCTGTCGAGCAGGGAAGCAACTTCTACATTGCCTCTGGAACCTATACCGCCACTGTGACAGCTACTGCTACTACGCAGTAATTCGCCACCATGAAACGTACCATTTTTACAACGACGTTTCTCACCCTCCTCCTCGTTTCCTTCAGCACGGGTTGGGCATCTATTGTGCGAGCGGCAGAATTTCAGATTAGCGCAGTAAATGTCGAGCCGGTAGGGGACTTCGTACTTGAGCCGGGAAAGATTGATGTATATCTCGAGCCCGGCGAGACTGTGACGCGTACGATCTTTGTCACCAATCGCAATCCGTACAAGATCAACTTCAAGATTGAAACAGAAGATATACAAGGCAATCGTGATGCGGTAAACCCTGTGACGCTATTGGGTGATAAAGCCGGCCCGTACCCGTTTAAGGATGCTTTGTTGCCGCCAAAGACGGAATTTCAGCTCGATTTTGGGCAGAAAATCGCCATTCCGATCCAGATCAGGATCCCACTCAATGCTTCTCCTGGTGGCCATTATGCCGCAGTAATCATCTCCAATGAGCCGGATCGTACGCGGAAAGACGTTGGTGGCGCGCGCGTCGTGTCGCGGCTCGGCGCGCTCTTCTTTATTCGCGTGAAAGGCGAAGTGAAAGAGGAAGGGCAGTTGAAAGAAGTGCGCCTCGCCGGTCCATCGCGTTGGTTCCACGAAAAAGGCCCATTCACTTTTGAAATGTTGTTCGAAAATACCGGCACCGTACACCTGGTACCATACGGTCAGTTACGCGTCACCAACTTGTTTGGCGAGGTGGTGGGGGAGATGCCGATTGATGCCTACTTCGCTCTCCCGGGATCGCTTCGTTATCGTCAGGTCGAATGGCGATCGGGTCTCTTGCTCGGAAGATATACGGCCACTGTCCAGCTCTACCGAGGATATAAAAATTCTCAAGACATTGCCGATACTCAGAGCGTGTCTTTTTGGGTGATTCCAAAAATACTCCTCCTCGAAATCTTTGTTGCTCTGCTCGTCATAATCTTGATTTTCCGAGCTATTTTCAGCCGCTTCGAATTCCGAAAACGCGAAGCAAATTAAGGCTTTTATGAGAAAAACGACGTTCTCAATCATCGGCGCCTGCCTGCTGTCGTCGGCGATACCGCTCACCGTTTTTTCTGCAGTCATGGGGAGCAGTAACTATCAGATCGAGCGTGACTCGCTCAATGTTGGCGGGCTGGATTCGCAAAGCGCCAGCTACGCCAGCCAAGACACGATGGGTGAAGTGGGTAGCGGCCGATCCTCGAGCGCTTCGTATGCAGTGAATGGTGGATATCAACAAATGGCCGACTCGAGCATCTCGATCACGAGTCCGTCAGATGTCACCATGGAAGCCGTGAGCGGTTTTTCCGGCGGCACGAGTAACGGGTCTACGACGTGGCGAGTGACCACCGACAATTCCACAGGCTATTCGCTTTCGGTGAGGGCAAATAGTTCTCCGGCAATGCTCGGCCAGCTAAACGGCAGCTTTATTCCAAACTATGCTCCGGCTGCGTCCGATCCGGACTTCACCTTCAGTGTCGGAGCAAGTGCGGCCGCTTTCGGATATAGTCCGGAGGGTACCGATATTGTTCAAAGATACAAAGATAATGGTTCAAGTTGTAATACCGGGAGCGGGACAACGGAAGATGCTTGTTGGGACGGTTTCTCAACCTCGAATGTTGAAGTTGCTTCAAGCGCGCTTGCCAATGTACCCAGCGGTACAAACACTGTTATAAAATATCGGGTGGGTATTGGCGCTTCGCGGTTTCTTGATTCCGGAGTGTATGAAGCTACTATCATCGTGACCGCAACGACGTTATAATACACGTATGATTCGGTACGCATTTTTCACTGTTGCGCTCCTGTTTTTTATACACCCTGTTTTTGTTGTCGCAGCTACGGACGAAGTACAGGTGCAACTTCTCGTAAACAACGGCACCTCGACGAGTACCACCACTTCAGATACATCAACCTCTACTGCGTCATCGGGCACCTTCGGCAACGGCCAACCCCAAGGACCACTTTCGCCAAATGGCAACACCGAACCCATGCCGCCACTGCTTCAGGGTAATGTGGTCATTGTGCCCGATAGAACAGATTCCACATCGTTTTCTTTTCAATGGAAGACCAGTGTTCCTGCTTCAGCAACACTCGAGTGGGGTCCGACTCTTTTCTATGGATCTGGCAAGGTTTCAATTCCTATAAATGCCTTGCAAAATAAGGGTTTTGAAGGATATTTGTACGAGCAGAATATCCAACAACTTTCTCCCGGAGAACATTATTTTTACCGTCTCACCGTGCGTGACGAGACGGGGCGCGTCGCCGGCTATCAAGGCGTGTATGAGATCCCACTGTCGCCGCCAGAACACTTGCCGCAAAATATTTCCGGGCTGACGGTAGAGTCGGCCACAACGACACATTCACAAATACAAAATGTGTTGCGTTGGACGAATCCCGACGAATCAGATATCTCCGGAGTGCGGGTCGTCCGTTCGCCTTTCGGTTTTCCGAAAGATCCGCTCGATGGCAAGGTTGTGTATGAGGGGGCGGGGGAGACTGCCATCGATACGTTCGATCCTGGAGATGTCAAAACATATTTCTACACTGTTTTTGTGAAAGGCAAAAATGGCGAATACTCCTCCGGCTCGGTTGCGACAAATGTTGTTATCGAAAGACCGAGTCGACTGGTGGCGACCGTACCCGAGATTGCTCGCCTCACCGCCGAAGATTTTTTAGTGACACTGTATGATTCGGCAGATCCGGAATCGTCGCGCAAAAAAGCCCTGCTTCTTGACAACGGACGACTTCTTGTGTCCGGAAGTGAAAAAATGACCATCTCTGTCGATTTTGATAAGTTCCCGCAGATTCTGAAGACGATTGTCGTGTATATTACGCCATCAAGACTCGCCACGGACGTTCTTTCGGGGGCTACTGGGCCACAGAAAAATCTGCATAGTTTCTTACTGAGCGTCAATGCGCAGAGCACTGCTTACGAGGCAACATTTCTCGCGCCAAGTGAAGGAGGTGACTATGATGTTGAAGTAAAAATCCTTGACTATCATAATGAATTATTACGAAATATCACTGCTAAACACGTCTTAAACATTGAAAAATCAAAAACGAAGTTTCAAATTGTCTTGGAAAATGGAAAAAGTCAATTCTTGAAAGCTGAAAAACCCTTAATATTAGCCATTCTTACAGCATTGATTTTGTTGACCCTTGCGCTCCGCAAAATAGTGAGGTTTTTTTAGAAAACGCCCTAAATAATCCACAGTCTGAATCGGTAAAATACTGCTAAAATAAAGGCTAATCGGGCGAAAAAGACGATTAGAAATGAAGCGTGTTTTTCACACAATTTCTGCTGTTGGCAAAAAAGCTTTTCTGCTCTTTTTCCTACTCAACTTTGTCTTCTCGCCGACCTTCGACAACATCCTTCGCAGCTCCAATCTCAGCGCTTCTTTGGCGGCTCGCATTGCGGAGGCGGCCTTCAACCAGCAGATCAACTATCAGGGCAAGCTTACCGACACATCCAACGTCTCCGTGTCAAACGGCTCCTACAACATGGAGTTCAAGCTCTACACCTCGCTCACCGGCGGCTCGCCAATCTGGACTGAGACGTGGTGTAAGGGTACGTCATGTTCCGGTACTGGTACCGACAATCGCATCACGGTAACCAGCGGCTTGTTCAGCACCATGCTCGGCAGCACGACCGCTTTCACGAATGTCGACTTCAATCAGCCGCTCTACCTCAGCATCAATATCGGCGGTTCAGCAAGCACCCCGACTTGGGATGGCGAAATGTCGCCGCGAAAAATTCTCGGCGCCGTGCCAGCTGCTTTTGAGGCGAAGCGTCTCAACGGTCTCAACGACACACAGTTCCTCCGCACCGATACCAACAATTCCACCTCCTCAGCGAGTACCTTCATCACCCTCACACAATCGGGTGCCGGCAATATTTTGAACCTCGTCGGACAGAGCTCTGCGAGCGTCTTCACCGCACTCTCCAGCGGCAACGTTGGCATCGGCACCACCTCTCCAGGTCAAAAGCTTTCGGTAGCAGGGGATATTTTGGGGAACAATATTATCGGTAGCTACTTCACCGCCACCACCTCAACCGCCTCTGTTTTCCCATACGCCTCCACCACCGCCCTCACCGTTTCTGGTACCAACGGCCTCCAGCTTGCTACTGGTCTCAATGGTCCGCTTCAGGCCAACGCTGGCCTCGTCTCCGCGACTACTTCAATTGGCGTTGTCTATGGTGGTACCGGTTTGCAAAGTGTGGCCTCCTCCTCTATCCTCTTGGGTACCGGCGGCAACACGCTCCTTGCGGTTGCCACTTCGTCTCTCGGCCTGCTCGGTTCCTCCGTCACCTCGTCCCTCACCTCCAGCTATGTGCCGAAATGGGGCGGGTCGGCTTTCTCAAACAGTAACCTGTACGATGATGGGACAAATATCGGTATCGGCACCGCTAGCCCATCAGCAAAGCTCGAAGTCAATGGTGCAGCGAAGGCAAGTGTCTTTACGTCAAACGCCTACAACAGCGCCGACAACTCGATCAGTCTTATCAGTTTTGACGGTGGCACGACCAACCGTGTGTATGACGGTTTGGGAATTGTGAGGATCACGTTGCCTGGTACAACGGGTTATGTTGGTATCAGTACCACCTCGCCATGGCGAGCGTTTTCTGTGAATGGCTCCTCCGACCTTGGCACCAATGCTCTTGCTGGGTACTTCACCGCCACCACTTCCACCGCTTCGGTATTTCCGTATGCTTCTAGCACCGCCCTCACCGTTTCTGGTACCAACGGCCTCCAGCTTGCTACTGGTCTCAATGGTCCGCTTCAGGCCAACGCTGGCCTCGTCTCGGCTACCTCCTCCATCGGTGTTCTCTATGGTGGTACCGGTCTCACTTCTGCTCCGTCATACGGACAGCTTCTTCTTGGCAACGCATCGAGTGGCTACACGTTGAGCGCCACTTCGTCTCTCGGCCTCCTCGGTTCATCAACCGTTGCCTCGCTCACTTCAAGTTATGTACCAAAGTGGGGTGGGTCGGCGTTTTCAAACAGCAATATTTATGACACAGGGACGAATATCGGTATTGGTACTACAAGTCCTTCGAGCAAGCTTCACGTTTATGGCAGTGGAATAGATACAGAAATGAGAATAGATGCTAATGCCGCCAATCAGGCTCAATTGGTGTTGGCAAAAGATAATGTTGCAAAGTGGTATATGTATTCTCCGGGGAATAGCAACGACCTTCGTTTTTACGCGTCTTCAGATGTGCTCACTATCCAAAATACGGGAAGTGTCGGCATCGGCACCACTTCTCCCGCCACCACGCTCTCGGTCGTCGGCTCCGCTTACATCACCACAGGTCTTGGTGTTGGGAAGCTAAACACAACAGCAAATACCATTGATATCGCAAATACCGGTGCGTATAAGTTCAACGGCTCAAATGTCATTGTCGCTTCAACAACACTAAACAACTACTACTTTGCCGGAGCTGGGCCTTCGACGCTTAATACCACTGGCACTGGTTCGATCAATATCGGAATTGGTCCAAGTGCGCTCGGCAATGTCGGCATCGGCACTCAAAACGTGGCGATTGGTAATGGATCACAGGTTGTAAACAGTGCTGGTAATTACAACACCTCTCTTGGCGTGAATGCTCTCTATTTCAATGGGTATGGAGACGGCAACGTCGCGATCGGTAATCAGGCACTGTATCAAGCATCTTCATCAAATAATGTGGGTGTTGGGTACTATGTGATGGCTGGCGCGGTTACGACTGGTTCAGGCAACGTTGGTGTTGGTTCAGGAACACTCACAAAAAATACCTCCGGTTCCCGCAATGTGGCGATCGGTGGCGATGGGACATCTGCTGCGGCTCTTGGAGAAAATACAACCGGAGCAAACAATATCGGTATCGGTTATTCAGCCGGTATTACCAATACCACTGGTTCAAACAATACGTTCATTGGTATTTCTTCAAACGCAGGGTCGGCGGCCTTAACTAATGCTACTGCGATCGGCTATGGTGCTACTGTCGGGTGTTCAAACTGTCTGGTGTTAGGTAGTGCTGTAAATGTTGGTATCGGTACGACTTCTCCAACAGCAAAACTCTCCGTCACTAGCTCTGGTACAGGAACAGGTCGCGCGTTCACTGTTGCGGATTCTTCCAATGCTGATAAGTTCACGGTGCTTGATAATGGTAGTGTAACAATTGCTGGAGACGTTGCTCTCACCAGCGGCAACGTCGTCTCAACTTCTGGGATGAACTTCACTATGGGTAGCAACTCGAATATCAATTTCTATGGCAATGCTTCGAGTCCGTTGCTCAATATGAATGGTGCTAGTGGAAATGTGGGTATCGGTTCTTTTGCCCCATCAGAAAAACTCAATGTGCAAGGTACGATTGCGGGACAAAATATTATTGCAACATCGACGACCGGTACAAACTACTTCCTCTCGAACGTCGGTATCGGCACCACCTCTCCTGGTCAGAAGCTTTCAGTGGCGGGGGACATCCTGGGTAACAACATCATTGGATCGTATTTCACTTCAACATCAACCACTGCCTCTACTTTTGCGGGATCGGTGAAGGGTACGAGTGATGCCTTTATTGCCTACCAGAGCTACATTGGGAATACCTCGTACTCGGCTCTTTCTGGTGATGTTGGTGCCGGTCCCGGCCTAAAGGTTGTGTATACTGGCGGTACGACAAATCTGTATGGTTCGGTATACAACACAGCCGAGGCGATGCAGCTCCAGGTGGCAGGTTCGGAGAAATTGAGAATTACTACTGCTGGTAACGTTGGTATCGGTTCAACTTCACCCGCCACTACACTCTCGGTTGCCGGTTCTGCCTATGTTACCACCGGACTTGGTGTTGGGAAGGTGAATACGACTGCGAATACGATTGACATCGCTCGAACCGGTAGCTACTACTACAACGGCACCGCGCTCAACTTGGTAGCATCTTCGACTAACATTATCTTCGGTTCGCCGTCATTGAGTCTGACTACAGGCACAACCAATACGCTTATTGGGTATCAGGCTGGGCAAAATGTTCAGACGGCTAGTGGTAACGTAGCCCTTGGTTATCAGGCACTCAATGCTGGGACGAGTACGGTAGTCACTAGTAGTATTGCTATTGGCTATCAAGCGATGGTATATGCAACGACCAGCTACAGCTCTATTGCTATTGGTACTAATGCTCTTCAGTATGGTTCATCTGTTGATGCCGGATATGGTGGCAATACTAATATCGCAATCGGTAATAGTGCACTTGCAAATAATCGTACTGGCTACTCAAACATTGCGATCGGAAAAGCCCTTACGAACAACACTAGCGGTTCTTTCAACGTGGTTATTGATTCGAGTCCAAATAGTGCGATGCTAGCAAATACGACCGGTAATTATAATACAAGTTTAGGATACGCAAACCTTTCAGCGAATACCAGTGGATCAGCAAATGTTGCGCTTGGTAGCAGCAACTTAACGACTAATACTACAGGTACCTACAACATAGGTATCGGATATGGTGCAGGTGGAAGCATTACCACCGGTTCAAACAACTTTATGGCCGGTGAAAGTGTTGGTGGTGGCATTACCGGTGCAAGTAGTCGAAATTTCTTGTGGGGATCATGTAATACTTGTAACTCTGCAACTGCGGTAATTAACGATGTAATCTCAATGGGTTACGAAAGTATGCGATACGCAACGGGTTCTCAAAATATTGCGATCGGTACTCAGACGATGCGCTTTACCAAAGGGTCAAACAACGTAGCTGTCGGTTACCGAGCGATGTTTGATGTAGCTGGTTCAAATGAGGGTGACTACAACACTGCCGTAGGTGACAGTTCTTTGTATCAATTACTTGGCGGCGATGCTAACGTGGCTCTTGGTGCGCAGGCTCTTTTGGGTACTAACTATGCAACAAATACTGTCGCGGTCGGTTATCAGGCTGGATACGGATCTGCTGGAAACTATGCCAACAACAGTCTTTTTGGATATCGTTCTGGATACGCCTTGACCACCGGCTCCAATAACCTACTCCTCGGTTATCAATCTGGCGACGCTCTCACCTCTGGGTCAAACAATATTGTTATAGGCTACAATATTGATGCACCATCAAACACTGGTTCTTATCAGATGAACATTGCTGATGTGTTGTATGGTGCCAATCTGACCGGCTCTCAGGCGGGTATGATCGGCATCGGTACCACCACTCCTTATGCAAAGTTGTCGATCACTGGTACTGCAACAGCAACCACAACCCTCGCAATTCGTCCGGTGAATTCACAGACAGCCAACATTCTCGATATTTACAACACCTCCGGCACGCTCACTTCGGTAATTAACGCATCGGGAAATTGGGGTATCGGTTCAACTTCACCTGCGACCACCCTCTCGGTTGCCGGTTCTGCCTATGTGACCACGGGGCTTGGAGTGGGGAAGGTGAATACGACGGCGAATACGATCGATGTGGCGAGCGGTGGAAAGTACATGTACAATGGCACCAACCTGATTGTTGCTTCTACGACCCTTCGTAATACCTTTATTGGTCAAGCGCAGGCAGCAGGATTTTCAACTACGATAACGGGTACAGCAAATAATGCTATCGGTTACGGTGGTTTTGGCTCACTCACGACGGGTACTGCAAACAATGTCATTGGAGATCAGACAGGTGTTGGACTCACCACGGGTAGTTACAACAATGTGATGGGGCAGTTAGCCGGTTATGTCCTTTCCACTGGTTCGTACAACACCGCAATCGGTAATCAGGCTCTGTATCAAGCTACAAGCTCTTCGTACAACACAGCAATCGGTGCGAGTGCAATGGGTGGAACTGCCGCGGGTTATCGAAGTGGTGGTGTGAATGTGGCGGTTGGTGCGTACGCACTCTATTCTAATACAGCCGGTACAGACAATGTGGCTATCGGTGCTTCTACGGGTGGTGGCAGTGCTCCACTTTATTCCAACACTACAGGTATAGGAAACATCGCTATAGGATTTCAAGCACTGCAAGTAAATACCACCGGCGGTCAAAGTACCGTGGTAGGTTACCGATCGTCTGCTGTTTCTACAGGAGAGCTCAACTCTTACTTCGGTGC
>Ga0172367_10001781_pt1 | contig 30633 bp, 20 predicted proteins | sample Lak10m_FD_114542 | JGI IMG/M metagenome (GOLD analysis project Ga0172367, IMG submission 114542) | Freshwater microbial communities from Kabuno Bay, South-Kivu, Congo - kab_022012_10m | ecosystem: Environmental > Aquatic > Freshwater > Lake | place: Democratic Republic of the Congo: South-Kivu...
ACCTGCAAATGATTGTCCCCATCGCGATCGATTGGGATAAGGACGGCGACCTGGACCTCGTCGTAGGTGATGAAGACGGCCGCGTCGCCTTAATCGAAAATCTGAATCGCCTCACCCCCGATCACACCCCTCTGTTCAAACCCCCGATCTACTTTCAGCAGGAAGCAGACACGCTCAAATGCGGCGCCCTCGCCACCCCGGTCGGCGTGGATTGGGACGGGGACGGGGATGTCGACATCGTGAGTGGAAACACTGCGGGTTACATTGAGGTGTTCGAGAATCTCAGCGGGCCTAAGGTTCCGCAACCCAAGTGGGCGGCTCCGACAAAGGTGATGTTGGGTAATACACCATTTCGTATCATGGCTGGACCGAATGGAAGCATCCAAGGGCCCGCTGAAGCGAAATGGGGCTACACCACGATCAACGTCGCGGACTGGGATCAAGACGGTCGCGTAGACATTCTTCTGAATTCCATCTGGGGACGCGTATCCTGGCTCAGAAATGTGGGATCGCGAACTACCCCCCGGTTCGCCGAGCTACAACCCATCCATGTTGAGTGGCAGGGCAAACCTCCGAAACCATCCTGGACATGGTGGAATCCCGCAGAAGGGGAACTGGTCACCCAATGGCGCACCACGCCCGTCGTGCACGATTTCAATCAGGACGGACTCCCTGACCTTGCCATGCTCGACCAAGAAGGCTACCTGGCCTTTTTCGAACGAGCGAAGATCAACGGCCGTCTCATTCTGCGAGCACCGCGACGCGCGTTCCTCGACGAAACCGGAAAACCCCTCCGACCCAACGCAAAGTCTGCCGGTGGAAGCGGTCGACGCAAGTGGTGTGTCACAGACTGGGATGGCGACGGACGTTTTGACCTGCTCCTGAACTCCTCAAACGCCGACTGGTTCCGGCAAGTCGAGGCGAAGGATGATCACTGGGTCTTCAAACACGTCGGGCCTCTCGCCCAGCGAAACATCGAAGGCCACGATGTCAGCCCCGCGACGGTCGATTTCAACGGAGATGGCATCCCGGACTTTTTGGGCGGAGCGGAGGACGGTCGTTTCTACTTCTTGCCCAACCCAAGAACTCAGTTTTAGCGCCGAGCCTATCGAATGTTCACCGCAATCCTAAAATATAGAGAATCGCCCGTCCCCGAGCCGAGGATCGGTTCGGCGGTGCGATAAAGATCCGTCTCGCTTCCATCGGGGTTGGCCCTCGTCGCAACGCGGGCAAACCGATTCGTAGCCGCTTCCCAGTTTCGAAGATCCCGACTGCCCTCGACCACCACCGCGACTCCCTTCAGCCCTGTCGCTCGTCGAAATTCAAATGAGAGATACTGGCCTTTGACTCCGTTCTTCTCCTCCACGACAACAACCGGCCGCACCGGAAAATTCGAACCTGGGTTTAAGAGGTCCGATCCGTTCACGAACTCCATGAGATCATCGACCCCATCTCGATCCGAATCCTGATGCGGTTCCCCCTGGAACGTATCCGATCCTACCCCTGAGATACCGGGCGTGCCACCGAGCCTCGCGCTCGATGTCCAGCTGCTGGCCAAGTTAAGATTTCGCCCCTCGACCGGTTCACGAAGCACCAGACTCAACCCGCCGCTGATGCCCGTGCTCGGCCATGAGGTCCCGTTGTCATAGCGGAACTCGAACGACTCTAATCCGTCCTGGAACGTGAGCCCCAATGTCTCACCCGCGTTGTCCAGTCGACCTCGAAATGTTCCCAGCACGCGCGCACTCGGGACCTGAGGGTAACGCAAGGCAAAGGCTCGAGCATCCGCGACAAACACCCCAGAATCACCAGGGCCTAACCATCGCAAACCGCTTCCCCCCGCTCCAAACTCGAAGTCGATCCCCTCCACAAACCGCAAGGGGGCTAAATCGATCGGTTGGGTCGAGGTATTCCGGAGCTCCAGAAACTCGAACTGCGTCGCGTCCGTCAACCCCGCAGCCATCTCTTCGGTCGTCAGGGGTGAGGGGCGATAGAGGATCTCCGTAATCACAAGACGGCTCGAACCCGCTCGGAGGGGATCCTTGAGATAAGTCGCGGTCACAATAGGAGACCATCGACTCTGCGCATACAGCCTCGCCCGAACCGTGGTCGAACGATCGATCCGTATCGGACCCTGATACAGTCGCGCGGCCGCGCTCAACGAACCTCCCGGCAGCCGGGGGTCGGATCGGTCCGTCGTGTAGTAAATCTCCCCATCGGGATAGGTCACACTAGGCGTGACCCGGCTGAAGGGGGTCAAAGTAAGCGAGAATGCATTCGAGAATGCACCACCCGAGTGACTCAGCGTGGGAGGGCGATACACCACCGAGCCCACCCGTGCGCTCTGATCGTCCAACCAGTCCAAACGCGTGCGCAGCCAATCTTTCATATAGCCCACCTCCCCCTGCCAGGTCGTGATACGAGTCTCCGCCGGCGGGTTCGGCCAATCCCGCGTCCCTAACCGCGGCCATCGACGAAAGTGGCGCGCCACTGGGTTTTGGAGCGTCGAAGGAGCCCGGTTGCTCACGCTGCCTGCATAACCATCGAGTAAGGTGACCATGTGGGCGTCAATGGTTCCCAACACAGCGCCATCTGAAAGGAAGGTACGGCGCATCTCCCAATACCGATCCCAGTGCGCCATTTTGTAATCGGGATCGGCGTGGAGTCGCGGGTACCAAAGGGATCCCACACCTCCGGCCGTGTCATAAAGCCACCCTGTGGCTCGATCCCCAGAGGCATAGTCCGCATTGCCCAAAGAGATATTGAAATCCCAGAGTGGCCCCGCGCGCAACCGACCCGCACGATCCTTGTGGAAGTAGGTGCTAAAGACATACCCATCCACCTGTTTGGCAATTTCCAAAAACCACTGCGCATCAATAAAAGTGTCCGGATCTATGAACGCTCTGTAGCCCACTTTCGGATCCCGATAGTTACCCCCCGCCAAGGCCGTCTCGAAGGCACTCACGTAATTCCTCAGATACGTCAACTGCACCAAGTTCAACCGGTCCGGATCAAAGCTCTGCAACGGAATCCCGTATCGAGGCGTCGTCCAGTTGTTTTTCAACGTGTCGTCCTTGTCCTTACGAAAGATATATCCCCCGGTGATCAGTTGAGGATCGACCGTCTTATCGTTTAGCCCTTCGATCGGCACTCGATCCTTCCCGCGCTTGAGTTTCTCCATGAGCAGGTAGATCCCGCGATAGCTCGCATACCCTACTTTCCCTGTTGCTGAACGGGTCTGGTTGAAGAACAGCTCGATGAATTGCGTGCGTGGTGCCGTGCCATCATTCCCTCGCAAGGTCCGCATCCAGTCAAAGACCAGCTTGTTGCGCATGAAGGTCTTCTCGCTCCACGGGCCGTAAAGCACCCAGTCCGAATCCGCAGGCATGCCCAACAGGCTCACGTCGCGATCTCGATTCGTCTCATCCCAGATCTCCAACGCATAACTTTTCTGCTCAAACCCCGCCGAGCTCTCTCCCCGAACGTGCACACCCGCAGGCCCGGCGTAGTCGAATGCCTGCCCGAATCGAGCCCGTCCACTCGTGGAGTCAGTCGGTATCACCATGATCTGGCTCGGCCGAAACGGTCTCGACCCACCGCTCGACCCGTCCACGTCCACGCCGAAGCTGTCGACGAAGACCAAAGGAATGTTCGACTCAAAGACCCGGCCGCTCCCTACGAAGTTCGAGAGCGATGCATCCATCATGACAAACGTTCGACTCGTCACCCGTCCTGCCAAGTGCCCCGGAGCATAGGCACGTGCGCGCACCGTGGTGGTTCGAGTGATCTCGATCGGCCCTTGGTAAACGGGTGCATTGGGTCCCGGCTCGGCTCGATCTAACGTGTAGCGCACAACCAGTCCCTGCATCTCCGGCACCTGGAGATGCACGGTCAACAGATCACTCACGAACCCACCCGCATGCGAAAACCCAACCTCCGGTGCAAACGACGCGACGGCCGCCTCCACCGTATTCACCGCTCCCGGTGAGGGAGGAAACATAAAGCCACGCTTGCGCCCGGATCCCTGCTCACCAAACGCAACGCCCTTGTCTTGCGGTCCGTACTCATACTGACTCGCAACGGTCTTTCCATCCGGTCGAACCAAAGCCAGATACCCACCACCCCGCGCCATCACAAATCCCGCATGATTGAAACTCGTCGAACTCGACTGCCGATCCCTCCCCGATGCAAAGATGATTTGGTAATTGTAAGGGCTGAGAACCAAGCCGGGGATCTTCCATCGGGTCAGGTTCTCTTTCGAATCGGTCAGGTACCAACCCGCGAGATCGACCGTCGAACCCGAGGCATTCATCAACTCGATCCATCCGGGTTTGTCCGCGAATTCATCCTCAAAATCAGCGTTATTCACCACGAACTCTGAGATGATCGGCCCGCCCGCCTCAATCACCGGCAAGGCCTGCGTCGTGACTCGCAGATTATCCAGTCGTGTGTCCATCCCCGAATCGGTCGTCCTCGAACTCCACGCAAAAACATCACCAACCCCGGGACTAAACCCCGGAAGATTCAAATCCGCACAGATCACTCGCCCATCAAAACTTAAATCCAGTCCACCCTGATCCCAATGTGCCGACACCGCTCGGCTCGTGGCTCCGAAACTAAACGTCCGCGGAAATACGGCCACCCGAACACCACCGACCAGCACCTCGATCGAAGTCAACTCCCCACCGCCCTCACGGGTATCCAACGCGATCGTCAATCCACCTCTCAGCGGAGCGAACCCGCCCTCTCCTGTGCCGTTGTCATCCGGGATCCGCCCGAAGTTCAGGGACCATCCCTCACCAGCCACCGTCGCACTCCCCAGGTCCATCACGATGCCGAAGCTGATGTCGAAGCTCTTGATCACATTCGCAGGATCCAAGTTCGGAAGTCGGTAGGACCCCACCGCATTGAGAGTGCTGCGCTCGGACAACCACAGCGTCCCACCTCGCACTTCCCCGATGCCACCGACGCCGCTTTCGCGTTGGGCGTTGGCCCTCGAACCGTCCCCCAAGTCCACCGTGCCGTCGGCATAATCAAAGGTCTGGAGCTGGTTTGGCCCTGGGTAGGTTCCTCCGTTCGCTAAGCCACTCAGGACACCGCTGAGCACCATCCCTAGAATCATTCGTAATCTGCGAATCATCATCGTCAGTCCTCTCAGGTGAGCCAATCTCTCACCACTCGCCCTCGAACGTCCGTCAACCGCATATCCCGCCCACCAAACCGGAACGTGAGCCGTTCGTGGTCGATGCCTAACAAATGGAGGATCGTGGCGTGAATGTCGTGGATATCGACCGGATTCTCCACCGCGCTCATACCCATCTCGTCGGTGGTTCCATAAGCCATTCCCCCGCGCACTCCTCCGCCCGCCATCCAAATCGTATAACCGCTCACATGGTGATCGCGGCCATCCGAGCCCGCGCTATGCGGGGTTCGGCCCATCTCACCCGCCCACACCACGAGTGTTTCATCCAACAAACCACGCCCTTTCAAGTCCGCCAGAAGCGCCGCAACGGGCTGGTCCGTGATTCGAGCATTCTCCTCATGGCGCACCCTCAGTTCCCCATGCTGGTCCCAAGGCGCGTTGTTGCTGTGCGTCAGTGGGCATGTCACCTCCACAAACCGCACCCCCGCCTCCACCATGCGACGAGCTCTCAAACATTGTAGCGCATAAAAGCGCTCATGATCGTTCGTTCGATCAACCCCATACATCTTCAGTGTCTCAGCGCTCTCCCCCACCACATCGCACAAGCCAGGTACCATCGACTGCATGCGCGCCGCCGTCTGGTAGTTGGCGATCGCCGACTCCACCAAGCCTGAACTTTCTACCGACGAACCCACCGCCCCATCTTGTTCCCTCAAGAATTCCAATTTCAAATCCTGGATCATCTTTGGATCCGAAGGAACAATGTTGTCCACTGGCGTGCCCTTCGCACGAACCAAAGTCGCCTGGTGGGTCGCGGGCAGGAACGAGCTGGCAAAGTTTTGGAATCCCCCGTTTGGAATCCAATCGTTGTTCAGGAGCACATAGCCAGGAAGGTTTCGGTTCTCCGTCCCCAGCCCATACGAAATCCACGAACCCATACTCGGGGCTGCCGCGATCGATCGTCCTGTATGCAAGAGCAACGACTGCGCCCCATGTAAAGGGGTCTCCCCGATCACCGATCGCACCACGCACAACTCATCCGCCATCTGGGCCACGTGGGGGAACAGCTCACTGACCCAGAGCCCAGATTGTCCCCGCTGCCGAAATGCCCAGAGGCTCTTCAACCACTTACGATTCGCGCTCGCGGCTTGCGACAACCGCTCCGTGCGCCACTTCGCCGGTTCCCCATGTCGTCGCTCCAGCTCGGGTTTCGGATCGAATGTATCCACATGCGACACCCCTCCATCCATGAACAGAAAGATGACACGCTTCGCCCTCGGAGCGAAGTGGGCCAGACCTGCCGACGAGCTGCTACCCCAGCCCCGGCCGACACCACCGAACAGCCCCGCAAAGGCCATCCAACCGAAACCCATGTTCGATCGTCTCAAGAACTCCCGCCGAGTAAACGCCGGTCGACCCCGTCCCGGGCAGCCGCTTCCGCAATGGGATGTCGCCTCATCGGACATAGATAAACTCCTTTAAATTAAAGACCGCATGAGCTAGGTCCTGCCACGCTGGCTGACACTGCATGAGGTCTTCATTCGACGCTCCGTGGAGGCGCGCCGAGCGCTCAACAAGACCGACAAATCGTGCTACCTCCTGCCGACTGGGCTCCCGTGCAAACCCCGTCTTGAACACCTGCCGCACCCGTTGCTCGGGATCGGTGCTGGGATCCCGCATCAAACGTTGGCTCCACCGCTTCGCCATGGTCACCACGAATGGATCGTTCAACAACGCCAACGCTTGGTCCGGAACCTGAGTCACGTCGCGCCGTCCCTGTGTCATTTTAGGTAGAGGTTGGTTGAACAACGCCAGAAAGCGCGGCGGCTCCATCAGGGTCTGCTTAAGATAAATACTGCGCCGCCCCAATCCATCCAGTGGCCCACTCATCAATCGTTTCGCCGGATCCTCCGCCGCACGATAGGGATCCACCGGCACACCATACATTCTCTCGTCTAACCCACCCGCAACAAGGAGGATCGAATCTCGAATTGCTTCCGCCTCCAAACGTCTCAGGGGCATGTGATGCCAGGACCGGTTCTCTGGATCCACTTCCACCGCAGCCAAAGCCGCCCCACTCCCTTGTCTCCACGTCGAGGAAGAAACCAAGAATAGGATGAGTCGCTTGATCGACCAACCTTCCGCCACAAACCGAGTCGCCAAGTAGTCCAAGAGCTCCGGATTTGTGGGAGCCTCGCCCAGGTGACCAAAATCGTCGGGCGTGCGCACTAATCCCTCCCCGAACAGATACAGCCACACCCGATTCACGATCACCCGAGCCGTCAATGGGTTACTCGGATCAACCAAACTCCGCGCCAGCTCCAGCCGACCCGCCCCACCACCTGTCACCCGCCATCGGTCCCCCAGATCCAATACCCTCGGGTTGCCACGGTTCACCACATGTCCAAACTCGGTATACGATCCACGAACCCCTACGCGCTCATTCTGAGCCTCCGCCCAGTCCTCCGCCGATCCAACAGTCCGATCCGTTACCAACCTCCGCTGCAAGCCACGGTAAACACTCACGGCCCCCTCAAGCTCAGCGCTGAGGTGGATGTCGTTCGGCAACCAACCCAAGGCCAAAGCCTCGCCCAGTAGGCGTGCCGTGTCCGCATCACCCTCGCCCCGCCCCCAGCGCTCCACTGCGTCCATCACCAATGCCACGAAACGCTCGGCGCTATCCGACGATGCAGCCGCATTGCCATCAAACAGCGAAACGAACCGCCCCAACTCATCCAACGGTGGCCTTCCAGGGGGATGCTCCCACACTCGTGTCACACCAAACCAGGAGGCCTCATCATTCGCATCCTCCTCCTTCATCCCGCCATAACCCGTCCGCGGTGGAAAATAATTATTCAGGCTTTTCGTCACCAACTCGAGATAAACCCGTCTCACCGCTTTATCCCGACCGCCCTCCAGGGTATCAAACTCTCCCGTCTTCAACGTCAGCAAACCCGGCTCTCGTTGATTCAAGAACTGCATGCGCTCGGAATGAAACGCGTGGTCGACAATCATCGACTGCGCCGCATGCTTGCCGGCTGCGTATCGCACACTCAGAGTCGCGGCCCGCACAGAATCCAGCAATGGGCTGCGCACCGCCCCCGCCAACCGCATCGACCACCGATGCGACCATCGGCCCGCCGGCAGAATCTGCTGAACCACCGATCCCCCTTCCTCCGCCACCACGATTTCACCGTCTCGGGCCAACCCGTGCCGCATGCCCAACCCGTCCCACCGCCACCCCGGCGCGCCGTCCTCTCGCGTAAAGTCTGCGATTTCCTTCAGATGCGAGCGGTTCTCGCCAATGCGACGTTCCCGCTCCGGCAGAAACGACTCCCGCGTCACCGTATTGGTCACGGATCGCCCCCAAAAACCAACGAGCGTCTCGGGCATCCCCTCCAGCGATCGTTTGTCCTGGGGAATCGGTGTCGATCGAATCTTCATCAACACCCCGTCACGCGAACCTCGCCAAAGACGCGCGAGTTCCTTGGCGATGACCTGTTTCTGCTCCCGCATTCGTTCAATCAAAGCCGCATTCGGATCGACAGCCTCCACCCCACGCACATGCCATCGGGAACTCATGAGAACCCCAGCCAACGCGTAGTAGTCCTGCTGCGACACCGCATCCAGCTTATGGTCATGACACTGGGCACACGCCAAGGTGGTCGCCAGAAATCCTCGCCCCACTGTGTCAATCATGTTCGCCACCGCCTCTTGGGTCACCCCTTCATCCGCAGCGTTGTCCCCATGACGCCGTTCTCCCAAACGCAAGGCCATCGGCCCGATCAACGACTCGTTCAACCCGGTGACTGGATCGATCCTCGGTTCCACCAAATCTCCCGCGAGATGTTCCAAGACCAACCGGTTGAAGGGAACGTCCGAGTTCAGTGCTCGGATCAGATAATCCCGATACATCCATCCGTTCTTCGCCGGGGTGTCCCACTCGTAGCCATGGGTATCGGCGTAATGCACCACGTCCATCCAGTGTCGCGCCCAGCGCTCCCCAAAGTGCGGGTCGCTCAGTGTCGCTCGCGCGTAATCCTCAAATGCCAAAGGTGAACGGTCCGCAATAAACCGAGCCAAGGTCTCAGGGCGTGGGGGTAGTCCCGTCAGCGCAAAACTCAGTCGCCTCGCTAAGCTGTATCGGTCGGCCTCCAGAGTCGGCTTCAATCCCCGTTTCTCCAGCCCCGCCAAGACAAATCGATCCACCTCGTTTCTCGCCCAAATCGGATCATCAACTCGAGGAACCTCCTGGGCCCGGATCGGACGTAAACTCCACCACTGTGTGCGCTGCTGAAAAGTCGCTTCCCAAACCGGGTTCAAATCGCCATCGGCAACCCCTCTACCCAGCCCGAGCCATCCCATCACTCCAAGGCAAAGGATCCAACGGTTCATCCACCGCAAACTGCTCAACCGACGTGCCCAAAGGGCCGTCGGGATCCATCTCAGCGGATCATGAACTCGCAGTCTCATGGGCGACCGTCCACACACAGGGTTTCAAGGCTACGGTCGCTATGCCTGCCCTGCGTGCAAGAGGTCTCATGGGCGACCGTCCACACACAGGGTTTCAAGGGGCTTATACGCTCGCGATCCTAGAAACGAATCGTTCCCTCGTCAAGAGCGAGTTATCAACCACAACGGGCTTCTCATCCTCCACGGGTAACTCCGCTCATCCCACCCCATGGAGATCGATTCATGTCATCTGCGCCTCTGCCCCCTTGCGCCTTCGCGTTAAAACCCATCTGAAGCGTTTCGGCTAAGAGACACCTTTGCCGTCGGATTCTGCTTTTGCCTCGTCTCGCGCGTTGATACAAACCCCACATGAGTTCCATCATGAGCATAGGCTTCCTAGGTGCCGGCAAAATGGCTTCCGCCCTCGCCAAGGGCATTCTCAAGGCAGGTTTGATTAACGCCGATCGCGTGTTCGCCAGCGACCCGTTCGAAGCCTCTCGCGCTTCTTTCCTCCGGGATACCGGAATCCTCCCTAGCGCCGTCAATTCTCAAGTCGTCGATGCCTCCCAAATCCTAGTCCTCGCTGTCAAACCTGACCAAATCCCGAGCCTGCTTGCCGAGATCGCGCCCAGACTCACTCCCGATCACCTCCTGATCAGCATCGCCGCCGGAGTGAATCTCGCCAAGCTGCAAGCTCCATTGCCCGAACAGACCCGAATCGTTCGGGTCATGCCCAATACCCCCGCTCTCGTCGGAGCCTCCGCCACGGGCTACACTCTCGGCACCCACACTCGTCCAAACGATGGTGCCATCGTCCAATCACTCTTCTCCTCAGTCGGCGTCGCCTTCGAGGTCAAAGAATCGCTCATGGACGCCGTCACGGGCCTGAGCGGGAGCGGACCGGCGTATGTTTATCTCATGATCGAGGCGCTCAGCGATGGCGGCGTCGCCGCCGGCCTGCCCCGTGACACCGCGACCCGCCTCGCGGCCCAGACGTTGCTCGGTGCCGCAAAGATGGTCCTGGAAACCGGCCTCCACCCCGGCGCACTCAAAGACATGGTGACCAGCCCAGGGGGCACGACCATCGAAGGGATCCATGAGCTCGAAAAGGGGGGCTTGCGCGCCACTCTCATCTCCGCCGTTCGTGCCTCTGCTGAGAAATCCAAAAAACTGGGCCAAGCCTAACCTTCCGACAACTCGCGGACGGTGACGCCCCCAAACACATCCGATGGCATTCCCTCCTCCTAGCCCACGCCAAGCCCGAATTCTCTGGGCTTCCATCACCGCCCTCTCCATCGGTGTCATCGTGGTCTTGCTCGCGTTGCTCGCGCTCGCCTCCGGTTGGATCGTCAATCAGCTCTCGTCCGTCCTTCTGCCCCTGGCCGTCGCCGGTGTGCTCGCTTACATCCTAGACCCACTCGTGGATGCTGTGGAGCAAAAGGCCAAAGTGGCTAGAACCCGCGCGATCTTGCTCGTGTTTGCGCTGGCGGTTCTCGCTCAAATCCTCCTGGCCGCCACCGTCGTCCCCCAACTCATCGGCCAGACCAAACAACTGATTGATGATGCGCCCAGCCGCGCCGAAGATCTGAACCGCGTCATCAGCACGTGGTTTTCCAAATCGGAGTTCGGTGCTAAGGCTCGTGAAGCCTGGGATTCCCAATACGGTGCCCAAGCCAAAACCTTCCTCACCAAAGCCATCCCCGCAGCCTCTCAATGGTTGATCACCCAAGTCGGCCGTGTCGCGTCCTGGGCCGGCTTGCTCGCCGGTCTCGCTCTTGTCCCTGTCTACGTGTTCTACTTTCTCCAAGAGAAGTCCGGCATCCAAAAAACCTGGACCGATTATCTCCCGCTCCAAGAGTCCCGCGTCAAACAGGAGCTCGTATTCGTCATCTCCGCCATCAATGATTATTTGATCGTCTTCTTTCGCGGCCAAGTCCTGGTGGCCGCCTGCGTCGGTGCCATGCTGGCCATCGGGTTCACCTTCCTAGGCCTCAAATACGCCCTCATCCTTGGCGTCGGAGCCGGGATCCTCGGGATTATTCCCTACCTCGGCGTCATGATTAGCCTCGTCCCAGCAGTCCTGCTCGCCATCGCTCAGTTCCGCGACTGGACCCACCCCCTGCTCGTGCTCGCCATTTTCGGCCTCGCCCAACTCGCCGAGGGGCTCGTCATCTCCCCCAAAATCATCGGCGACCGCGTCGGCCTCCACCCCATGACGATCATCATCGCCGTCATGGTCGGAACCACACTGCTCGGTGGCATCATCGGCGGGGTTCTCGCTATCCCTCTCACCGCCGCGCTGCGGGTGCTGATGTTTCGTTACGTCTGGAAGGCTCGCCCCGGCGAAGCACATGCACCGTGATCTCGGGCGGACAGTTGAACCGTGCCGCAACCCCGCAACTGCCCGTACCCGGCGATGTATAACCTTCCATCCCCCCCAACCCTCCACGCCCCGCGAATCAGAGCCCGAGGCAACCCCCGCGCCGGAACCACCAACGCCCGACCACCCGGTAAACAGATCTGCCCTCCATGGGTGTGGCCGCTGAGCATCAAATCATAACCCTCAGCGGCCGCCGCTTCAGCCAGCTCCGGGGTATGGGATAATAGAATCCGACAGGCATCCCGAGGAATGCCAGAACCAGCACGCGCTAGATCGTGCGTGCGATAGAAATGCGCGTCATCCACCCCCGCGATCCAGAGTTCCTCACCACCACGCCGTATGACCGTGCTTTCATTTAGCAGAATCGGAAGACCGGCCGCTTCCAGCAACGGAACCATCTCGATGAAATCATGGTTGCCCAAGGTCCCCCATCGCTCCTTCGCCAACCCAGGAAGAATACGTGTCGTCAAAGCCACTGAGGCCGCAAAATCGTTGTCCGTCCCGTTGCGATAGTCTCCCGTGATCACCGCCGCATCGTGCGGAGCCGATGCCACCAACCGCTGCACCACCTCCACCAATGCTGGATCCAAATCAAGATGCAGATCCGTGATTTGCATCAGCCGAAATCCGTCGAATGCGCTCGGTAACCGAGGTAACCAACACTCGCGCTCCACCACTCGGACATCCAAAAAGTTCCGCCGCGCCCACCCCGCCAATCCACAAACCCGCAAGACCGCAGCGACAACAGCATCGATCGGCACCACGCGCTCCACCTGAAACACGCCCTCCCCTTGATGTGTCAATCGTGCCCAATGGGTCGCTTGCCGCAAAACACGGACCCCTAAACGCTCGCGTCCGATCCGCCGCGCCAACGCCGCATAGTGCTCAGGGAGATCCATATCCACGAGCCAAACTTCTATTCCAATCCGACCCGCTCAGCAACGCTCATTCCAAGCTTTGAAACAACCCCAGCATGCTCCTGTCGCCCCTGCTAATTCTTCCTTCCTCCCTCCAAACCCTTCCGTCATAGTCTCCGACGTGAACGTTACCGTCACGCAGCTCACGGAACAGATCATCGCATCCTATGCACGGGTAGGGGGCATCAACCACATTGATGGTAAGAACCTGCCTTCCAAGTTTGCCATCTCCCAGATCACCCTCGATCTGCTCCAGCTCCTTTTCCCTGGTTTCTTCCAAGATCGGCCCATCCATTCTTCCGAGATCAAAGTCGAGACCGCGACGCTCATGGACTCCATCGCCGAAAGACTCGAGGACGAGATCCATAAAAGCCTCGAAAGCTGCAAGCAACGAACCGCACGCCGCGATCAACTCCGCAAGGAAGCCCATCATCTCGCCATGGATTTCCTATTCCAACTGCCTCGCGTTCGAGAGATCCTCCAAACAGATGTCGAAGCCGCGTTCGACGGCGACCCCGCCGCGCTCAGCAAGGAAGAAGTCATCGTCGCCTACCCCTTCATCGAAGCCATCGCCGTCCAACGCCTGGCTCACGAGTTGTTCCAACGGGAGATCGCCTTCATCCCTCGAATCATGAGCGAATGGGCCCACAGCCGATCCGGCATGGACCTCCACCCAGGGGCTCGCATCGGTTCTCATTTCTTCGTCGATCACTGCACCGGGACCGTCGTCGGTGAAACGTGCATCATCGGGAACCACGTCAAAATGTTTCACGGTGTCACCCTCGGTGCCACCTCCACCTCCGGAGGCCAACAGTTGCGCGGTCAAAAACGTCATCCCACCATTGAGGATCGCGTGACCATCTACTCCGGAGCTGTCATCCTCGGAGGGGATACCGTCATCGGCACCGGCACCACCATCGGCGGAAACGTTTTCCTCACCCAAAGCGTCCCACCTAACTCCTTGGTGCTCGCCGACGACATGAAGATCAAAGTGGTCGGCAAACGCGAGCGCAGTATCGTCACCCTCGATTTCCAGATCTAATCCCCTCCCTTGCGTGAAATGGTTCTGCCAGGTCCTCTCGCTCTCGCTCACGGCCTGCTGGATCTCCATCGACCCAAGCGCTCTCGCCGCCGAATCTCTCCGTCCCTCAGCTCCTAAGGCTTCGCCCAAACCTTCCAAAGCCTCCTCCAAACCCCGGAATTCCGCCGCTCAACCCAAGCCCGCGATTGATGGCATCGAACGGCTCTCCGAACTTCTTCAGCCCTCGATCCTCACCGTCGCTTCCGCCGGTCGGAACGGCTCCGGCGGCGGTGAAGGCACAGCCTTCGCGATCGATGCCTCAGGTCTCGTCGTCACCTGCCTCCATGTCATCGGCGAAGGTCGGCCGATCACCCTCACTACCGCCGACGGCCAACGCATCGAGGTCACCGAGGTCCACGCATGGGATCGCAAACTCGATCTCGCCATTCTCAAGGTCAACAACTCGCACCTCAAACCCCTGTCCCTCGGCGATTCCGAAGCCGCAACCCAAGGCACCGCCGTCATCACAGTCGGCAATCCTCTCGGCCTACGACATAGCGTGGTCCAAGGTGTCATCTCCGCAAAACGGGACTTCAACGGCGTCTCCATGCTCCAGCTCGCAATCCCCGTCGAACCCGGCAACAGCGGAGGCCCGGTCGTCGACCGCGAGGGTCGTGTGCTCGGGGTGGTATCCATGAAGTCCGCCATGACTCCCAACCTCGGATTCGCCATCCCCGTCAGTTTGATCAAGTCGCTGCTCGACACTCCCAACCCCGTGCCCATGGCTCGATGGCGTCAGCTGAATCAGGTCGATCCCAAGCAATGGGCCACCCTCGCCGGGGGCACGTGGTCCCAGCGCCCCGGCCGCATCGAAGTCAGTGGCCTCGGTGCCGGGTTCGGTGGCCGCACGCTCTGCCTCCACTCGACCCCTCAGACCACCCCCCTCAGCGAAATGTCCGTCGAAGTCAAACTCGGCTCCGAGGAAGGGGCGGCAGGCCTGGTCTTTGGCTCCGACGGGGCCGACCGCCACTACGGCTTCTACCCTTCCGCTGGCCAGCTTCGGTTGACGCGCTTCGATGGCCCCACCGTCTTTACCTGGTCCATCCTCAGCCAACACAAATCGACTGCCTACAAACCCGGGTCCTGGAACGAACTCAAAGTCCGCCACGAACTCGGATCCATCACCTGCTGGCTCAACGGTGAACTCATCATCGAATCCAAAGACGATGGTCTTCCTCCCGGGCAGACGGGCCTGGTTGCATTCCGAGAAACCCCTGCCTCATTTCGCAACTTCCGATCTGCCTCCACACTCCCGGCCACCCCCTCCCCCAAACCACCCGACCTCAGCGGCTTGCTCCAAAATCCTACGGCCCAAAAGGTGGCAGATCTCGTCCATGTCCCGCTCGCCTCCGAATCCCTGCGGCAACGCGCCTCCGTCCTCGAAAAGGAAGCCTCCGTCCTCCGCGCCTTGGCCTCGCAGGTCCATTACCAGGGAGTCCAATCCGAACTCGTATCGCTGCTTCAAGGTCCACCCGAAGCCACCATCGACCTCGCCCACGCAGCGCTCCTGGTCGCCAAGCTCGATAACGCGGAACTCGAAATCGAAACCTACCGCTCCGAGCTCCTCCGCATGGCCCAAGAGATACTCAGCCGCCTGCCCACAGCCTCGAGCTCCAAGCCCATCTCCGATACCGCACGTCTTGCCGCACTCAATCATTACCTATTTCAAGAAAACGGATATCACGGCAGTCGATTCGACTACTACGACCGCTCGAACAGCTACCTCAGCTCCGTCATCGAAGACCACGAAGGAATCCCCATCACGCTTTCTATTCTCTACCTCGAACTGGCTCGCGGTATCGGTCTCACTAACTTGGTGGGTATTCCGTTGCCAGGCCATTTCCTTGTGAAACAGGTCACCCAAGACCCATCGGCGAAAGGAACCCTGATCGACGTCTTCGATGGGGGGCGTCCCATCTCGTTCGCGGAAGCGGACGAACTAGGCTCTTCCTCTGCGGGGATCCCGATCCGAAGCGAATTCCTCCCTCCCGCAAGCAAACGCGACATCATCGTCCGAATGCTCCAAAATCTCCATGCCTCCGTGCCCGCATCGGAGATCGGCCCCGACTCCCTTCGCTACCTGGACACGATCGTAGCCATTAAACCCGATTCCCACGAGGATCGGCTCGCCCGAGCTCAACTGCGTCTGCAGAAGGGACTCTTCACACCCGCCCGCGAGGATTTAAAATGGATCCTCGATAAAGCGCCTGAGCAACTCAACCTCGACCGTGTGGCTGAGCTCTATCGCTCCATTCCGACCCAATAGTCCCGTTTCATGCGACACATCGTGGTATTCAACCGCACGCATGCCAAACCCAGCCGCCGTTTCCTCTTGAATTCCACGGTCCCCCCCCGAAGCTCGACGCCAATGCTCCCCCAAGCCCATCGCCAAGCCAAAGCCCCGACGCCCCCGCTGGTTCTGGTGCTCGGAGTCCTCCTTCTGGCGCTCATCGCTCCCCAAGCCGCCCAGCCCTCCTCCAAATCGCATGCTCCGACCCCGCCCAAATCCCGCGCCCCCTCGGCCAATCCCAGTTCAAAGGGGTTCGAACGTCTGCAGTTGTTCGGAAAAACCTACATCGACGCCTCCGAGTGGGCCCGCGCCAACGGTTGCTCCGTCCGCTGGCTCAAACCCAAAGAAGAATTCCTCATCTCCAATGACAAAATCCGGCTCCATCTCACCATCGACGGCAAACGCGCCCTGCTCAACGGGGTCCAAGTTTGGTTCTCTTCCCCCATCGTCCCTCACAATGGCCGCGTCTGCTTTTCCGAGGTCGACCTCCAAACTCTGATCCACCCGGTTCTGTTCCCAAACCGACGTGAACGCCCCGCAAAAACCATCGTGCTCGACGCGGGTCACGGCGGCAAGGACCGCGGCAAAGTCGCAGGCCCCTACGAGGAGAAAACGCTGACTCTCGCCCTCGCGAAAGAGTTGCGAGCGCTGCTCGAAAAACAGGGGTTCCGTGTCGCACTGACACGAACGGATGATACCACCACCGAACGCGACGACCGTGCAGACATCGCCCGCGAGAAAGGCGGAGACCTATTCCTCAGCCTCCATTTTAATTCTGCAGGCGAAGCTGGCCCCAGCATCCGAGGCGTGGAAGTCTACTGCATGACGCCAGCCGGCGAGAACTCCACCAACGGAACCAGCGATCCCTCCGAACGTCAATACGCCCCAGGCAACCGCTTCGATGCCCAGAATGCCCTGCTCGGATATGAGATCCAACGCGCGATCACACGTCGATTGAATATGGAAGATCGCGGCCTTCGACGCGCCCGTTTCGCCGTCCTACGGGTCGCTCACATGCCCTCGGTTCTCGTCGAAGGTGGCTTCCTGTCCAGCCCCGCCGAAGCCCGCCTCGTCTCCAACCCTGCGCATCGCCGAAAACTGGCAGAAGCCATCGCAGCCGGCCTCAACGCCTATCTCGAACACACCGAACCCAAACCTTCAGCCAATTCCACGGAACCCAAATCTACAAAAGCAAAACCTCGAACCAAACAGCCCCCGAGCCACCCTCCGTCTCACGCGCCTACACCGGAGGCAAAGTAACGCCCACGATGGCCATCACCACCTGCCCGCTGTCCTCAATCGGCCGCACCTGGCAGCTCACCACGATGCGTCGGCCATCCGTGTGAACCAACAAGGCCGGCAGCTCCTTCAAGATTCGATTCTCTCGCATCGCCAGCTTAACCGGATGCTCCGGCCACGACCTCCATCCTTCCACCGGAGTCAGTAGTCCCTCCAGTTTGCGCCCCACCGCCCCTCCGCTGGCCAGCCCCAAGGCCTGCTCCCCCGATGGATTGCTGCGATGTATCAGACCGGTCGTGCCCACTAAAAAAATCGCTTCCGCTAACGACTCCACTATCAGTTCCCCGTGCCGATAGTTCTTCTCCAAGGATACATAAGCCCACTGACGTTCGAGGTTCTCCACCTTCAACGCCTCGTTGGCCTCCGCTAACGCGCGCGTTCGCTCTACGACTCGACGCTCCAAAAGCTCGTTCTGCCCAGCCAAAAACGCCGCCTGCGCTCGTCGCACTTTCAAATCATCGCGCACCAAGAAGTAACCACAGACCAGAAGCAACGCGTTCAACCCCATCCCCGCATACAATACAAACCGAGTCGACCGCGCGTTCGCGACCGAAGCCTGATCGCGTTGAAGTAAAAGATCGTTCTCCTCCCGAGCCATCTTGGATAACCGCGTCCGAATCTCGGCTACCGATCCCGCCCCGTCACCTTCCACCAACAAGCTGCGCCCGGCTTCGACACCGTTGGCCTTCCGCGCCTCCATCAAGCGCTTCGAGAACTCCATTCTCCTCCGAACCAAGGCATCCACTTCCCGCAGGTGCTGCACCTGACGCGAGTTATCCGCCGTCAAGGCCTTCGCAACTTGGATGTGCTCCTCTAAATCCGAATAAGCGCGCTGCCAGTTCTCATGATCCTCGGGTCGCCCCCTGAGCACGACGCTTGAGTGCGCTGATTCGAGCGCGTTCACCGCCGAGAGAATCGCGGACGTCTCCAACAACACCGCGTGGGTGTTATTCACCCAAAGGCTCGTCTCGCGTGTTCGCAGTGTGCTCCGCACCGCCTCCACCACGATTACCGCCAGAATCAGGAAGATAACCGCGAACCCCGCCGCTAATCGCCGCTCAAGATTCTCAGCCAGTGGACTCTCGTGACCCAACCCGGCTGAAGGGCTCCCCCCGCTCCGCTTCCCGGATGATTCATCAGCAGACACGACCGAACTTTAGCGTCCGAGCTCCGCCACGCAATCTTTTGATCAAGGAGCCCTGACCACCATGCGCCGCCCCCTCCTGGCCCCGTGCACTCCCCACTCACCCCTGTAGGCCGTGTGCCATCACACGGCGCTGCCCTCTCGCCTCTAGACTTCGAGACCGCCCTACCCAAGCCTTACACCCGTCGCGTTTGACTTGCCTCCATGACCCCCTAGAGTCACCTCAGTCGATCACAACCACCAACCCCGCAGCGGTCGCAACCGAAAACGTGCTACGACAAGGCGCGCATCAGCCCATCCTCAGCCCCCTAAGCCTCGCACTCTTACTCGGCGCGATCGCTCAACTGCTCGCCCTCGAACGTGTCACCCTCGACGACCTCCGCAACGATCCAAAACTCACACCTCAAAAGTTCGCCCGTTACTTTTCCGACTTTGATTACGAATACCGCGATCAGATCCAACCCCCAGATGAGTTTCTCGCCGCGCGCAAAGGGGACTGCGACGACTACGCAACCCTCGCCTTCGCCGTGCTTGCCGAAAAGGGATTTCATCCCCACCTCGTCATCGTCCGGATGCCCGGTATGAACCACGTGGTTTGTTACATCGACGAAATCAAAGGCTTTCTCGATTACAACCTGCGCACCTACAGTCGACGCACCTCCTCTTGCAAACCCCAACTCCGTGCCATCGCAGAGGAAGTGGCCGATACCTTCTCGGCCAACTGGACCTCCGCCTCCGAATTCAGCTACGCCGAGGGCGTCAAGTATCTCATTTCAACCACGACCAAGGCCCACCGAGGATCGAGCATGAAGATCGAATCCAAATCCCCACCCCCAGGCCAAACCGCAGACTTCAGCCCGCTGCTCACAGATTAGATTGCCTCGAAGCTGGAACCTCGCGCAGCAGGCCCATAGAGGTAGGGACGTCCCGCTGGGACGTCCCCGTCCGGCCAACGGCCGGACGGAACGGGGCTTTGAGTCATATCGCATCTTGGTTTCGGGGGAGGCTCGGAGACTCGTGTCCCCCGAGAGTCCAGCCGGCGCCGGACGCGGGCGTCCCATCGGGCTTCGCCTTGACTTCGGTCGGAGGATCAGCAAGACGTCCCGGCCTAGCTGAGGGGGTGGGGAAACTTCGCACACCAACCAGTCACCCCTATACACAATGGAGATAGATTCAATTCCTCTGCGCCATTGGCCCTTCGCGCCTTCGCGTTAAAACCCTTCCGAATGGTTACGGCTGAGCCGCAACCCCAGCGGCTTCCGGCTTCGGAGTGTAACCAATCTCCTCGTCGGTCAGATAACACGCCGGATCCGGAGCCCAGATGTCATTGTGGACTTGAACCGCGCGTACCCGAAATCCACCACCACACATATTTAGGAACCGGCACCCGCCGCAGCGGCCCTTCAGGTGCTCCCGACGGTTGCGCAACGCCTGGAGCAACGGATTGTCACGCCCCTGCCAAATCTCACTGAACGGACGTTCCTTCACGTTTCCCAAAGTCAACGATTGCCAGAACTGATCCGGATGCACGTTGCCCTGCGTGTCGATGTTTCCAATCCCAGTGCCCGAGCTGTTGGTCCCACCCCCGTTCCACTCCAGAAGCTCCCGCATCTTCTCCGCTTTCTCAGGATCCTCGTTCAGAAGTCTTAGGTAAATGTGCGCTCCATCCGCAGGCTGGTCCACCGTCAACACCTCCCGGTTCGACCCCTCCGCCGCCCACTTCGCCGCGCGATCCATGATCATCCCGACCGCTCGACGGGTCGATTCATGCGGAACCTCAACCAGATGGCTGCCACGACCGCTATAAACCAAGTGATAGAAGCAAACTCGATCAATGCCCTCCTGCTCGATGAAGTTCAAGATCCCTTCCAGATCACCAATCGTGCTGCGGGATAAGGTCAACCGGAGCCCTACTTTCTGCCCCACCGCCTTGCAATTCCGAAACGCGGCTACCGCCTTATCAAACGTCCCAGCGCGGCCCCGGAAGTAATCGTGGGTCTCGCCAATACCGTCCAATGAGATGCCCACATACGCAAAGTTTAGCTCCTTCAGGCGTTTCGCGACGTCGCGATCAATCATTGTCCCATTGGTCGAAAGCGTCACCCGCATGCCCTTCTCTCGCGCATGCGTCGCAATCTCAAAGAATCGCGGATGCACCAAGGGCTCCCCACCCGAAAGCAAAACCCCCGGAACTCCGTACTGAGCCAAGTCCTCAACCACGCTATGGCATTGTTCCGCCGTCAGTTCTCCCGGATACTCGCGCGCTTCAGAGTCCGAGTAGCAGTGTATGCACCGAAGATTGCAGCGCCGGGTGATGTTCCAGACAACAATCGGTTTACGTTCCGACGCGCTTTTCGGCGCGCCCATGCCTTGGCCGTAACGGAGGTGATCCGCAGGTTGAGTGATACCACAATAGAGTTTGCTTACGTTTATCATAAACCGTTCCGTTGTTGCGGCTCATTGAAAACGTTTCTGCGCCAAGGTGAATCCCCGCGCTTGGCAATCCCTCCACATTTCTTGGCAACCGCCGCGCAATCGCGGACCGATACCCCGCCACCCACCTCATTCCTTCCCCGGTGCTCTTCCCAAGCTCGGCCATCAACCAGCCGGAAGGTTTCACCCATCAATCACAGGCTTCTCGGCTCCTTCAACCGGCCGCCCCGCACGCATGCGGGCGTAGGCTTCCAGGGTCCGCTCGCGCGAGATCACCAACGACACCAGCGGTTCAGGATAATCTCGGCCCAAGCTCACTCCCGCTCCGCGTAACACCTCCGACGGCGCTTCCCACGGCCGATGAATCCACGGTAACTCCAGCCGGCCCAACTCCGGCACCCAACGGCGCACATACTCCCCGTTCGGATCAAATTTCTCTCCCTGCGACACCGGGTTGAAGACCCGAAAGTATGGAGCCGCATCCGCTCCACACCCGGCCGTCCATTGCCACCCCAGCGTGTTGCTCGCCAAATCCGCATCCACGAGCGTGTCCCAAAACCAACGCGCCCCCGATTGCCACGGCACCATCAGGTTCTTCACCAAATAGGACGCCACCACCATGCGAACTCGGTTGTGCATCCACCCCGTTCTCCAGAGCTGCCTCATCCCCGCATCCACCAAGGGCACCCCCGTCCGCCCCTCACTCCAACGTTTCAGCAATTCCGTCTCCTCGCGCCACGGAAATCTCGAAAACTCATCGCGCAATGGCTCGGTGGGTGTCCGTGGAAAATGGAACATCAAGTGATACGCAAACTCCCGCCAACCCACCTCCGTCAAATACGTGCTCGATCGCCACTCCGCCTCCGCTAAGCCAAGCTGACCCGCCCTCTCCTTCACCGCCCACCAAATTTGTCGCGGTCCAATCTCCCCAAAATGCAGATGGGGCGAAAGTCTCGAAGTCCCCAATAGGTCCGGCCGATCCCGGTTCGTCTTGTAATCTCTCCACGGCCCCGCCACAAACGTGCTCAAAAGCCCCACTGCCCCGTCCGACCCAGGTGTCCACTCGCCTCGAAATCCTTCATCCCAGCCGATGCGCGGCAATAAGCCAAGCGAACCAATCTCCACACCTATCGGCCACGGGTGCGGAGCTGCAAATCGCGTCGGAGCCACCCATGGGCGAGACGGCTCCGACATCCCCATACATGCCCTCCAATAAGGCGTAAACACCTGATATGGCCCACCGGTCTTGGTCGCTACTTCCCACGGCTCGCGCAACAATCCGGCATTGAAGCTCTCCACCCGCAGGCCCCTTTGCCTCAAACCCGACTTGATCCCCGCGTCGCGCGCCACCGCCAAGGGTTCATATCGACGGTTCCAAAACACCACCGACGCCCCCGTCTCCGCAATCACCCCGTCCAACGTCGCCGCACTCGGACCTCGTCGAATCAGAAGCCGATTACCTCGGGCTTCCAGAGTCTCTGCGAGTCGACTCAACGAATGATGCAACCACCACCGCGTCGCACCCCCGGGACTCCATTCACCCTCCTCCTCCGGTGCCCAGATAAACAGAAAGATGACCGGCTGCCCCGTGGCACACGCCGCCTCCACAGCCGGGTTGTCGTCCACCCTCAAATCCTGCCGCATCCAAACGATTACAGGCGTTCGTGTCATCAGGTGCGCACGCTAGCACCAATCCCTCGTTCAGCAACCGAACTTCTCCCCAACTCCAAAATCGACAACTCACAAGCAGATGCGTTTAATCTCCGCCGCGTGGTTCATACCAGGCCCATCAGCGCATCATGAAGCATTTCGCCAACATCACCGTCATCGGTCGCGACCGCACCGGAGTCGTCGCCCGCGTCACCAACTTCCTCTTCGAAAAGCACTCCAACATCGAGGCGCTCGAAGAACAAGTGACCCGCGGCCAGTTCAGCATGACCATTCTCGCCTCGTGGAAAGCAAAGGACTGGGATTTGCCCAGCCTACGCGATGGCCTCAGCACCCTGGGCACCGACCTCGGCATGGAAATCAAACTCCGCTTCGCCGAACCCCAGCGCAAACAGCGCGTCGCCCTTTTCGTCACCCGCGAATCCCATTGCCTCACCAGCCTGCTCCAGGGCTTCTCAAAAGGCACCCTCAAGAAAGCCGAACCCGCCCTCATTCTCTCCAACAGGTCCGACCTCGAACCCATCGCCAAAAAGCACGGCGTCCCCTTCGTCCTCGTCCCATGGAACGAACGCGTTCCCGCCGAACGTCAGGCCATCGAAGCACTCGAAAAGCATGACATCGACTTCATCGTGCTCGCGCGATTCATGAAGATCCTCTCCCCTGAGTTCGCTTGGCGTTACAAGAATAAGATCATCAACATCCACCCCTCCCTGCTCCCCAGTTTCCCCGGCGCGCAAGCCTACCGACAAGCCTACGAACACGGCGTCAAAATCATCGGCGTCACCGCGCACTTTGTGAACATGCACCTCGACGAAGGCCCCATCATCGCCCAAGGCTGCTTCCACGTCACCCCAGGCATGTCCCTCCCTCAAATCGTCGCCAAAGGCCAAAGTCTCGAATCCAAAACCCTGGTCAAAGCCGTCCAACTCTACCTCTCCAAACGCCTCGACGTCTTCTGGGGCGTCGTGAAACAGGTATAAGGTGGGGGCATCCCACCGGGACGTCCCTACCTCCACGCGTTCCGCAAAAACCGCACAAAGTTCCCGTGCATGATCTTGTCGATGTCCGCCGCCGAATAGCCGCGCTCACGAAAGAGTTCCACCATCGTGTTCATGTCGGCGATCGTGTCCAAATCCCCAGGTGACTGTTCCCGCCCAAAAGCCCCATCCAAATCCGATCCAATGCCCGAATGATCTGCATTTCCAGCCACCTGACAGACATGGTCGATATGGTCGACCACGTGCCGCATCACGACCCCAGAGTTCTGAGGGGTTGTTGTCCCTCGAATCCACCCAGGAATCAGCATCCACGCATCAAACGCTCCTCCCATCACCACCCCACGCTGGATCAATAACCGAATCTGCTCATCGCTAAACTGGCGGTTGTGATTCACCAAAGCCCGACAATTTGAATGGCTGGCCCACAACGGTCCTTCGTAATGATCCAATGCCTCCGACAAACTGTCATCACACAAATGGGTCACGTCCAAAATGATCCCTAATCGCGACATCTCCTTCAGCAACTCCCGCCCTCCAGGTCTCAGCCCCCCTGTTGCATCCGTCCCCATCGCATACCGCCCAGGTCCATAATGCGCCGGCCCCACCGCGCGCAGTCCTTGCTCATACGCACGCTCCAAATGCCCTGGCGTCAGAATCGAATCCGCCCCCTCCAAACTCAAAATATACCCCACCGGCGCGTCCACTGGCGCCACGCCCTCCCACACCCGAACCTGGGCATCGAGTTGCTCCCGGTTCCGTATCTGAATCATCTGCCCGGCCTCCTCCATCGCTCGATACCACGCCAGTTGCCCTTGCGTCTGAGCCCACGCCTGCTGCGGCGAATGCCAACCCGGTAGCGGATTCTCCGGGGCCACATACCGCGCGATCTGTGTCGCGACACAAATCCCTACCTTCCCCCGACGCATCTCCGGAAGCGTGATCGTCCCTAATCCCCGGTCCGGCTTGTCCTTCATCCCCGCCTCTCGTCTCCGAACCTCCTCAATGGGTCGTGTCAAATCCCGGTTCCACTCGATGGCGTTCATCGACAGATCCAAGTGCGCATCAAATATCCACATAGCTCAAAACCTCACGTTCGTTCACAACTCCACCCCAAACACCACGGCCCGCGCTCAGACCGTCAAAAAACGAGCCCGCGCCGCAACCGACCACTTCGTCTCCACCCGCCCCCCAACCACCGCATAAGCCTCCGAGTGCAACGCCACCGTCGGACACACATGCCTTGGAATCGCATAGATCACGTCCCCAATCCGATACTTACCGGCTAACTCCGTCTCAATCACCAAGTGCTCCTCACTGTGCATCACCGGCACCGCATCTTCTAATCCCATCAGCCGCGCTCGCGGTTGCGGGTTCTCCGCCGCAATGGCTTTATGCCCCAAATCCAAACACAACCGATTCGCCGCCGGTTTGCTCACCACGCGCGTCGCCACCACCGCCGCATACAAAAACGGCAGATCCAAAAACTTGTCCCCATATCCAAAGTCCCACAGCACGCACGTCCCAGGACTGCACTCCACCGTCGAATCCTTCGCATGAATCGGAAACGTCGGAGTGCCTCCCGCGATCACCACTCCCACCGACACCCCTCCACGCTCAAGCTCCATCCGAAACTCTCGCACCTCCATAAACGCATCCAAACACCTCGCCCGCCTCACCTCCGCATCCGCATCGTGAATATGACCATCATACGCATGCAATCCCGCGAACCGCACTCCTTCCAAACTCCCCACAAATCGACACAACTCCATCGCCACCGGCCCCGGTGCAATGCCCGTCCGATGCATCCCGCAGTCGAGATCGACATACACATCCAGCACCGCACTCCCCCCACGGAACGCGCCCGACAACTCTCGCGCCGGCCCAGCATCGTCCACCAAGGCGCCAAACCGCGTTCCAGGATACAAGTCCGCCAACTGCCTCAGCCGCCTCGGCCCCGGCCCCGTCGGCTGATACGCCAACACCACATCCAACGCCCCCGCTCCCGCAGCCACCTCCGCCTCCGCAATCGTAGCACACTTAAACTTCGTCACCCCAACCGCAACCTGTGCACGCACCACCTCCGGCAATTTGTGGGTCTTAATGTGCGGCCGCAACCTCGCTGTCCCCCCAGCCATCGCGATCATCCGACGTACATTCTCATGCACACGATCCACATAAACCAACAACGCCGGCGTCGGAATCTCCGCCATGTTCGAGACCTCCGCCCATTCCCATCCCGTTTCGGCTGTCGTTCCCATAAGCTTCTTCAAAACCGCGCCCCACTCCAAACCCCATCACACACACAGCTCCAGGCCCGATGCGTTCAAACCCTCCGCGTGATCCGCGTGTTCCGCGGTTAAATCCAATCCCCCCAGATCTCCCGCACAATCCGCAGTCTAGACCAGTTCGAAAATCGCCTCAATCTCCACCGCGATGTGTCCCGGCAATGTGTTCAACCCCACTGCGCTCCTCGCCCCAATCCCGTTCTCTCGCCCAAAGACATCCGCAAACAGCTCGCTGCACCCGTTGATCACCGCCGGTTGCTGCGTGAAATCGTTCGTGCTGTTCACCATGCCCAGCACCTTGATCAGTCGCTTCACCCGATCCAAACTCCCTAACTCCGATCGAAGTGTCGCCAAAATCGCCAAACCCACCTGCCGCGCCGCCGCCTTTCCTTGCTCCAAATCCAAATCCTCACCCACACGCCCCGTAATCAAAGTCTTGTCCGATCGCAAAGGCCCGTGCCCCGACACATACGCCATGTTCCCCACCACCACCAACGGCCGATACACCGCAATCGGCTTCGGAGCCGGAGGAAGTTCCAGGTTCAGTTCGATAATACGGGCTTCAGCACTCATGGTTTCTAGATCGGGGTTGAATTGAATTGAATTGTATCGAATCGCGTTAACCGAAGAGGAAATGAGATGAGATGAACTCAAATCCAGCAGGGTAACTCACCGTATGGACCAAGACCAGAATCGGGATCCGCTTGAAAAAAAATGGTGGTAGGAACTGGATTCGAACCAGTGAAGGCGTAAGCCAGCAGATTTACAGTCTGCCCCCGTTGGCCACTTGGGTATCCTACCACAGCTCGACCGCACCAACAGGCCGCCGATTAAAAACAAGTGCCCCCCACATGTCAACTGGCAGCCCGAAAAAAATTCATGCCAAAACTTCCCCTAGCCCCCTACGCCCACCCATCACCAGCACGCTTTGGGATCGGGATAACCTCGCAGCCTGCCCCGCAAATACGCTCAACAGGACAAAGGCTGCGCCCCGACGGTCAGAGAGCGCCGCTCTGCAAGGTGCCCAAGCCGACTGGCTATGGGCAGAGCCAATACATGAGAAGCTTCCCCTCCAGTCATTCCTGATTCCGTGTGCTCCGCTTAATCCGCAGTGATCCCCAACACCTTCGCGGCAGCCCATCAAAAAAACCAGGCCGGGTAACCCCGGCCTGGTTCGCATTAACCCTTCAAATGGCGAGACGGATCACGGGGTGCGTACCCGGTAGAAGCCGGTGCTACCCCCCGTTCGCGTGGTGTTGGTGTCCGTCAATGTCGTGGTGTCGGCGTTCGCCGTCACCTGCCCCGCATTCGTCCAAGTCTTGTCGTTCACGTTCTGCTTGTACTCCAGGATGTAGGTCGAGCCCGCTGTAGAGCCAAACGTTACCGAGAAACCCGTGGCGTTTCGAGCAGACTTGGAGATGGTAATGGGTTTCGCCACCTGAGCCTCCTTGATCACCTCCAGCGTGAACCCATCCAGAATGGCGTTTGTGTCGTTCACTAGATCTGGAGTGGCGGCACGGGCGGCAGGGCCGTCCCCGACCACCACGAGCTTGTCGCTGTAGGTGGTGAACTCAACCACCAGCACGGCACCCGCCGCCGAGTTCGCCACACCTCCCTGAATCTCCGCCGGCAGGAAGCTCTGCGCCAGCTCGGTGCCGTCGGCGCTGATGTTGAACCCGCGTCCGGCGCAGCATTGCTCGTAGAACAGGAGTTGGAGCTTGTAGGTGCTGCCCGGCACGAGGTTCGCCAGTTCCACTCTCCAGACCGGAGCGTAACGAATCGAGGAAGTAACTTTGCCCACCACCAGATCCGCCGGACTATCGCCGTAGGCCGGAGTTGACCACGCTGGGATGTTGTTCGCCGCAGTGACTTTCACACCGACCGCGTTGTCGGCGGTGAAGTCCGCGTCGTAGGCTTTGCCAGCCGCGCCTGCCGAGCTGACATTCACTGCGTAGACGAACTTGCCCTGGAGATCCAACCCCTCGCCTGGATCGCCCCCGGTGAAACTTCCCACAGTAACCTTGCCGAATTCGGTCGGCTTGGTGAACTTCAATGGATCGGTGCCGCTGGCAAGCTCCTTCCCATCATCAATACCATCCCCGTCCGTGTCCGCTTTCAGCGGGTTGGTCTTATGGATGCGGAGCTCATCTCCGTCGTTGAGTCCATCCGCGTCGCCGTCGGCCTTGATCGGGTCGGTCTTGGTGGTGTTGATTTCGTCGAAGTCCGAAATCCCGTCGCCATCGGTGTCGCGAGCCGCTGGGTTCGTGCCTGCGACCTTCTCCGCTCCGTCGTTGAGCCCATCGCCATCGCTGTCTGGGGAGTTCGGGCTGGTGCCGAGTTCGAACTCCTCAGCGTTGGTCAAGCCATCCTTCTCCGGATCAGCTTTGCCGTCCTGGGAAAGGTTCCCTAAGACGAGTTTCTCCCACTCGTCTGGGAGACCGTCGGCGTCGCTGTCAACTTTTCCAGCCAGCTTCTCGACGGTGATGGCGTTGAATATCGCATTGTGGTCTCCAAACGCCGTGGTTGCGGCACGTCCATCGAGTCGAATAACCACGGTCTTGTTCTTGGCGAACATCAGCTGCGTGAGTAGCGCCTCCATCGTGTGGTTGCCCGATCCGCCGTGGATGCGCCCAGGATTGAAATCCTTGGCGACAAGCTTGTCGTCGAAGAACACATCGAACCCGCGATCACAGCACTCCTCTCCGAACATGAGCTGGAATTTGTAGAAACCGCCCACCTCAAAGTTTTCCAAGGTCAATTGCACGTAGGGAAGGTCCGCGTCGGCTGCAGGGCTCCAACGAATACTGCTGGTCGCGGCAGCCAGGGCCACGTCGTTGGGAGAATCCCCGTAATTCACGCGGTACCAATTGGCGATCGAGTTCTTGGCCTGGAGGGTCGCCCCCGCGACCTCCGTTTCCATCAACGGCGCGAACTGGGCATCCCGGATTTTGACGTTCGCATCATCGCCCGCCCCAAGGGCCAGGGCATAGAGGAAGTTGCCGTCCAGGTCCAATCCCTCGTCCACGTCGCCGCCCTTGAATGTGCCAATCGTGGTCAGGATGGGTTTGCTGTTCTTATCCAACGCGTTAGTGCCAGCACCCAGCTCGCGACCGTCGTTGGTGCCATCCCCATCCGTGTCCGCCACAGCCGGGTTGGTCTTGTAGAGGGTGACCTCATCACCGTCGCTGATCCCGTCCAAGTCGCTGTCCTTCAAGGTTGCGCTGGTCTTGTACTTTTTGACTTCCTCACCGTCGTTGATTCCGTCCCCGTCCGTATCCGCCTTTTTGGGATCGGTTCCGAGCGTTTGCTCTTCTAGGTTGGTAAGCCCGTCGGCATCGGCGTCCTCGGAGCCTATCGCCGCTAGGTCTCCAAAGTATTTTTTCTCCCAATCGTCCTTGAGGCCATCCTTGTCATCATCCGTGACCGGAGTGATCCGCTCGAGGGTGAAACCATTAAGAATGGCGTTGTGGTCGGTGATCTCTGGGGCGTCGGCTCCAGGGCCGTCACAGAGGAAAATGAACTCATCGGACGTCGCCTTGAAGGCGTGCGTCACCACGGCACCGCCTTTGGTTTTGTTCGCAGCAAAGTCCTCACCTTCCACCTGCGTCGGACCCGGCTGGAAGTTGGTAACATCGGTTTTTCCGTCGAACACCAAGTTGAACCCACGGTTCGCACAGCAGTCCTCCGCGAATAGGAGCTGGAGTTTGTACTCGATGCCTTTCTCCACCCTCAGCTTCACGGTCACCACTTCGGGGGCCGCCGACCAACGGATCGACTGCATCACTTTCGCGATGTTCTTGTCGTTGTCCGTGTCGCCGTAAGCCGCCGCATGCCAACCGCGGATCTCGTTGTTGGCGATGATGTTCACACCAGCGGCGTCATCCGACGTGAAGTCTGCGTCGCGCACCTTCCCAACGGCACCAGCCGTACCGACGTTGACCGCATAAAGGAAGTTGCCGTCGAGGTCGAGTCCCTCACCAGCGTCACCGCCGGTGAAGCGACCAATAGTTGCAGCCTGGGCAAAGTGGCCTATCAAAAGGCTCGCTACAGCCAAAGCCCAAGAAGTGGATCTCAGGAGTTTTTTCATAGCAAGAAACGGGGATTGATTGGCTTTGTCCGGGATCTGTTTGTGTTTGACAAGTATTTTTCGATTCCATGCCGCTTTTTTGACGCGGTAGGGTTACTCCGCTCGAGGGGCAGTGGGAATAAGGCCAGAGAGATAGCTTCGAAGGCCAGCCCACGGGGTAGGTCATTTCACGCGTGAAGCGGCATGAATGCGGCGCGCCTAGGTGCGAGATCACGCTCTACATGGCGTTGAAGTTACACCTCCAAAAATACGCAGTCTTTTGTTTCGATTACGCACGATTCAAAGGAGTATTATTAACAACCAATGATACCCTGCCCATGAACCGACGTGCAATCCGCTTCTAAACAACCCAAGACGATGCCTCCAGATGCCGGGGACAGACCCCGAAGCGTCCGTCAGCGAGGTAGGGACGTCCCGCCCTTCGTCCGACCGAAGCCAAGGCGAAGGCGGATGGGA
>Ga0172367_10001782_pt1 | contig 30632 bp, 32 predicted proteins | sample Lak10m_FD_114542 | JGI IMG/M metagenome (GOLD analysis project Ga0172367, IMG submission 114542) | Freshwater microbial communities from Kabuno Bay, South-Kivu, Congo - kab_022012_10m | ecosystem: Environmental > Aquatic > Freshwater > Lake | place: Democratic Republic of the Congo: South-Kivu...
ACCCCCGACTCCCACCAGCTCCGCCGGACATCTCCCCAGCGGGTCGTGTCCCTGTCACGATCCACGTCCTCGCCCGGAGTCACCTGACGGAGCCAGCACCAAGTCGGCCATCTCAGCTAATCGTCACGTCCCACCGCCACGGACTCGTTACGGCAACACGTCACTGGTCGGCCCTGGTCGTCGAGATCGCCGGGGCGTCGTCGAGCTGGCCACCTGCTCACCCACCCCAACCCTCTCCGAGCGGCGCGAGCCTCCGTTACCCCGACACGATCCCCGTGCGCCCGTCCTCACCTGGCGGACGTGAGATCTGAAGTCACTTCCGTATGCCTGACACGAGCCAAAATCCACATCCCTTCCTCCACCAGCCCCAGGCCGCGGGCCTGGCACTGCAGCGATCCGTGCTTTCACCACGAAGAATCCCCACCCGTTACCGGCTCACCCGTACCCGGCTGACCGGACAAAAATGGAATCAGCCGTCTACGAGATCGCAGCCACCCCGCCGGGCCGCCCCTGGTCGGCCCGGAGCCGTGCCTTCACCACGACAGAACCCTGTCTTCATCAGCCAGGCTCACCTGGCGAGCCCAGCTCGCGCTCAGTGCTCCGTGATTCCTACACGACGGACAGCAACACGTCTTCCGGCCGCCGGTCTTCAGCCGACTGCGGCGGGAAGTCCTCTGGCGAGAATCCCGGATCGCCCTCCTCAAGCCGGTCCTCGGGTGCCGGCACGGTCGTACTGTGTGTTCCGACCCCGAGTTCTTCGACATCGACAAACGCGCTATGGCACTTCCCGCAGATCACCTTCATCTTCGGGCGGCCCCACACACTCGTTTTCGGACAGTTCGGACACACGTACTTGCGCCGAGCCGCCGGTTGTTCCACCACGGGAGGCGCCAGATTCACGCCGGCCGCTTCGAGATCCGCCGCCGACACGCCTTCCACGGCGCCGGCCACCACCTGCGCGAGCTGCTTTGGATCGGGATGGCGATCGCGCCACGTGATCCCGAACCCGCGCTCCAGCAACTTCACCATCGCCATCTCGAACGGCCCGCCCGGGATGATGTAGTCGGCCATCTTCTGCCCGGTCCTCACCCCACCCGGCTTCCCGGTGGCGGACGGCATCAACCCGATCTCTTCCATTTTTCTCGCAAACTGGCGGTTGTGATAGCCGCGCCGTCCCGGCTTGCCGAAGTGGGCCTGCCACAGATGCACCTGCTCATGTGCCATGGTCTGCAGGATCTCCGCCAGCGGCACCACCATGAAGAAGGCCGGATTCACCGCCAGCTCGTCCGTTGTCCCGCCACGGGTATCGACGAACTGCCGCCGGGCAAAAAAGCCGTAGCAGTTCCGCCGCCGCTGGAGGGTAATGAGGCACGGCGGCAGCCGGCCCCCGAACAGCTCGCGGTTGAAGAAATCGAACGCCGTCTGCAGCTCGGCATACGCCTGCTCGGTCGGATTCGCCATTCGACTTCCCCCCTTTCCAGCCCGGCTTTGCCGGGAATAATTTGTATCGTATGATCCAAAACTGACCAATGCAACCCCCCTCTGCCCGCCCCGCATCCGGCCACACCGTCGCCCGCAGGGTGGCACTTCATTCCCACAGGGGGGCACTCCGCCACCACCGCCCAACGGCAAAAGCGGCCGGCGCAAAATCCCGCCGGCGGCCCGGCGATCGCAACGGCAGATTTGTGGAAAGGCACGCGCAATCGCCGGGCGGCCCGCGGAAATTGATAGAGAGGAGACAGTGCCTGAATGGATCAATTTCCGCGGGCGCAAGGGTGACTGTCCTTCGGCCAGAAAATAGGAAGCGGGTTTCGTGCTGGACGGAGCGCGTAGCGCGAACGGCCAGCGCGAAGCGCGGCTGCGAAGACGCCACCGGCGTCTGCAGCTTTATCAGGCATGCCTCGCCACTCGACACTGGGCAGGGCGATCCCGGAGGGAGGGATCTCCGTGCGCAGGGGGGGGCGGGCAGTCCATCGGGTCACGGCGGTAGGGGGGACCGCGGTGCCACCCCGCCGTCCTTCCGGTACCGGCCGACCAGTGGATCGAGGCGTTTCCTCCGTGGCAGCGCAACGACTCGACCGACCGGCCGACGGCCCGGCACCAGGCCCGACCCGCGTGCCAATTTTGTCGGGTGAGCCGGACATGGGTAGTCCGGACATGGGTGAGCGTGACCAGAAAGCGGCTTGTGGAATGACACGCACGGGTGAAGTTGAGGAATGACACGCAAAACGGGGCAGAACCGTGCTTCGGTCGTGCCAGGCGTTCCGATTGGGTGGTTTTGCGCGATTCCGGCCATATTGGAGGGGAATCGACGTGCCGGACGTGGATTCATGGACCGGAATCGCCGCTTCCGGGTGTGCCGGCCTCGATAGAGGGCGGTTCGAGATCGAAACGGTGCGCCCGCTGCGGGGTTTGGGGGAGGGGAATGGCGTGCCCTCCCCCGCAGAGCCTTGTGGAATGGCACGCCGAGGGTAGGCGGCACGGCGTTCCCCCTACCCACGGACTTGTGGAATGACACGCTGGGTCGCCGCAAACCCGCACAGGGCGCGGAATCAGGCCGAACGCCAAGACCGACGGCATACGGTGCGGCGGCTGCGGGGTTTCGACAGGAGGAATGACGCGCACCTGCCGAAACCCGCGCTGGGCCGACCACCGCTTGTGGAATGGCACGCCGGGGGGAGGGGGAACGCCGTGCCACCTACCCGCGCTTCGCTCCGGGCCACCAACTTGAGGAATGACGCGCTGGCGGGTGACCCGCCTCAGCTGGCCCGGTTGAGGAATGGCACGCAGAGGGCCACCATCCCCCGGAAATCCGTATATGGAGAACCCACCGATGGAGCCTTGAGGAATGGCACGCAAAATCTCGCGAAGTCGGGAGCGAGTTTTTTCGTCCGGGTGTTGCACCGACGCGCGGCTTCCGTGATTCCGACACGGCACCGCCCGCCGGAGATGTCGCCAGGCGGAGCTGGTACGCGCAGCCGTGTTCCCGTCACGACGCTCGCCGCTGGCGAGCCGGGCCGACGGACGACCCGATGGCCCCGCGTTCGGGGTGGCGATCGACGATCCCCCGGCACCGACGCCGGGCTTCCGAAGCGATGGGCGGCCAGGTTTCCGTGTCCTAGGTACGGCAGCACCCGGCCACCGCAGCGACCTGGTCGCGGAGGTGGCCGCCTCCCCCGGTAAGTGTCCCGGGAACCGCGGCGTCGCCAGAGCCGTTCCGCCGTAACGACTTGAGTTGAGTGACGCACTCGCAGAGGTGTTCTACTCAACTCAAACGGCGGCGGCAGGTGCCATGCGTAAATATTTACCACGGTCGCCACCGTCGGGTCCTCGGATCGGCTAGTTAGTTTCACTCAACTGGTAATTATTTACGCGCCGCAGAAGGGGGACGGACTAGGCTGCGTAATTATTTACGCATGCGGAGGCGGGCGGGAAGGGTGCCATGCGTAAATAATTACGCATTGCCGCCGGAGGTGGCCCGGCGATCACTCCTCTTCCTCGAGTCGCCGGAACTCCTCATAGGTGTCGGCGTCGAGCACTTGCCCGTCCTCGATCAGGTTCTTCGCGGCCCGGTACCACAACCCGTCCAGGAACCGTCGCTCCTCCTCGATCTGGCGCTCCAATCCCTCCAGCTGGCCAGCCATCTTCTTCATCCGCCAGATCTTCGAACGCAGCTTGTTCCGCTCCTCGGCCCATTGCTTGAAATGAGAGAAAGCCCGCAGCGTCACTTTTGAGTTGAGTTGAAACTTGGGATGCTTCGCCAGGCTGACCCGTTGTACTACCACCGGCTTACTCTTCTTCAGCTTGGTCGGCATCCAACGCACGCCGAACGGGTCGCGGTAGCTGCCTGTGCGGTCCTTCCACCACCGAATGTCCAGCTTCCCGAACATGGGTGGCTGGCTGATCCTCAGGACCTGGGCCATCCGGTCGATGAGCCCGTCGATCTCCGCAAGGTTCCGGTAGACCCGGTCGATGCGTCCTACAAGGTCACCACGGTCCGCGGCGTAGTCCGCCTGATTGGCCGCCCGTCCGAAGTCGCTTTTTAGGTCATCGTCCTTGCCATCGGCACTCTTGTCCATCCCGGCCGATGCCTTTCCCCGGGTATCGGTTCCCGAAATCGCGGGCCGTGTTTTCGCCCTCGGACTCACCTTACGGTCGACCATACTCGGATATAAAAGGCTATGTCCACCCTCCCCATACTCCGCTTTACGTCGTCGGCCCTGCTGGTCCGTTTTGCTGCCATTTCTGCCTTGTGCCTCCCTGGTGGGTCTGCTACCTTACGAATATGCGCCATTGTATTCCGAAAGCTGTTTTCAGACTCGGGCCGCTGTCCGGTTCCCTCCATGGGCCGTCCTGCGCCTCCGTGCGCGCCATGCTCACCGCCTGCCCGCTGTCGCCCCTACCCGCTCCTCGGCACGTTCCTCTTCTCCCACCCCGGCCCGTCGCCCGTTCCCCGGCGGCCACTGCTGCCACCTCCGCGCGCCTGGGCGTCCGCTGGTATTGCGCGGCTCGGTCTACCGGCCCGCTTCCCGCCTCCTCGGCCTCGCTGGCTCATCGCTCCCATCTCCCGTCTGGTCGCGCCTCGTGGTACCCATTTGAGTTGAGTAACATCCGTCGAAGCACGTTTGCGCCCGCCCCTGTCGGTCCCCGATCTGGATTGGCTCGGCCTCCCCGGCGCTCAACACCTGCGTCTGGTTTGGTTCGTCACACGGCTCACTCTCGGGTTCCGTTTCTCTACCACGGCGCTGTCATCCCTATCCGGCCTCCGGTAGGTTTGTCCCCTCTGCCGTCCACGCTTCCTCAAACCTTCCCTACCTCGTTCGCGCCGTATCGGCTTCCGTTGCTGACTCACGGCCGGCGTCCTTCCACACCTATCGTTCCCCACCCCAGCACTCCGGCAACATGGCGCCCACCTTCAGGATCACGGCCCTTCGCACTGGCCTAGCAGTTGAGTTGAGTTGAGTGAGTTTCGTGGTTGCCCGTATTCGCCCCCTTCCATGTTGAGTTGAGTAAATCGAAATTCGCCGCCATCACTTCACTCATTTGAGTTGAGTTAATGGGATTGAGTTGAGTAAATGAGTGATTGAGTTGAGTTGAAATTGCCGAGGAGACACCATGCCATTCACCCCTTCTGATGCCAGCACCGCACCACTGTCGCAGGCTCGCGTGATACCCTTCGCCCGCCATATGAACGAACCACTGCCCGTGACGACTCCAGATCAATTCGGCATTGCCGATCTCTCGCCGTGGCAGCGACTTCGCTTTGCGATGGATTGCCTGCGCTCACCCGATCAGGGCGTGAGCCAGCGTGCCTACGTGTGGGCGTTTCAGGAAACGGTCTTCCACCAGGACAGCCTAGATGCACTGTGCCTGGCGCTCGACATCAATTCCGTTTCTTTCCGGCGGGCGCTCCTTGAGCGCTTTCCGAACGCGCGGCGGCACCACGCGCAACGGCGGCTGCCGCCGGTCAGCCGAACGGGCTAGCCTTCCCGTTTCCACGGCAGCGCCCTTGCGGCGCCGCCGCTGCAGGCGTTAGTCCAGGCCCAGTTCGTCGACCACTTCCTGCGAGAGGTGCGTGCGCGACAGGTATTGGTTGCCCGTCACGTGCTCGAACAGCAACGCCAGCATGAGCTTCATTCGATTGCCGTCGTCAATCGCATCCCACTCTTTCTGATCCGGGCAGTACGGCCCCCAGTCCGGGTGATTGCGCATCGCCAGGTAGAGCGTGCCCAGTTCCTTGTTCAGGGTTGAGCGTGCAAAGAAGTCAGCCGGCGACAGCGCGCCGGCCCAGATGTAGACCTGGGCCACGGAGACGTCGAGGTAGTCCGCAGCCAGCACCAGCTTTTCCCGTTCCATCGTCGCCGTCGGACGGCTGCCGCGCATCAGGGCCATCAGGTACGGATAGCCGATCCCGATCTTGCTGGCCAGCTCGTGCGGCGTATCCCCCCTCGCCTTGGCCGCCTCGGTGAGCATTTCCATTAGGACCGGCTGACGCGTCGTGACCGTGTCCCGGGCCGGGAGTTTCTTTTTCTTGAAACCGGCCTTTGGGCCCGGCTTTTCCCGCCGCACCGCGACCACGATTTCAACGGGTGCGGGTGCCTTCGTCGCCGCTGCGCCTTTGGCCGGAGCTTTCGTTTTGCCAGTTTTGTTCATTACTCTCTCCAACGGATACTATTGCGCGATCAAATAAGAAAAGATATTATCAATACGCGCAATACAATTTCAAGGAGCAAACCATGGGTCGCCGTCGTAATCCGTATCGCATGAAATTCGTCAATTCGATGACCAACCTGTGTCACATGGTTGGCTTCGTCCGCAATCCAACCTCTACCGGCTACATTATCCAACAGACCAACAATATAGAGCAAGGCATCCCTGTCAGGATACCTGCAGGCCACCGCCCGCCCGCGGAGGGAACGATGATCGATGCCACCTGCCATATCTTTGGTGAACGGATCAATGGCGAGCCGAATTGCGTCTTATCAGTAATCGCAACAGAAGCGCCATCGGTGCGTCACGGGCTCACGATGACCGCGTGGCGTTCGGGCGGAACCAAGGGGAACGACGATTTCCAGCCCTTTCTTTCCACCGGGAAGTTGCGCAAGGAGATCGAGGCCGGGCTGGCGAGGGGCGACAAGCACTCCGAGACCGACAAGATGATGCTGGAACTTCTCGCCGCCTCCGGCAACCAGCTTGACTCCGGGCTGGGGGTCAGCGGCAACAAGGTGCTGATCGCCGGCTTCGTCGAAATGAAGCGCTTCGTCGAACCCAACCCCCACCAATCCCACGGCTACGGCGAAATCTACCTGCGCCAGCATCACGACCTCGAGCGCCTGATCCCGATCCGGATCTACAACGAGGATGTCCGCTCCATCCTCAACAAGACAACCCGCCTGCTTCCAGTCTACGTCGAGGGGACCATCCGCATGAAGGTACTCCCCGACGATCAGGGCAACGTGCGCCACAAGTCGCTCCATATCCGCTGCGAGGATCTTCACGCCGGATTGCGCGACAAGCACATTCTTCAGGTGCCGGACTGGTGGCGGACCGAACAGCAAACGCTTGTTGCCGAACGCGCCGCGCGTCAGGCCGCCGCCGCCAAACTGGAAGAGGCCCGCAAGAAGGCGCTGGCTTCCCAGCTCGTTCCGGTCGATGATGCCCCTCTCGTCGTCAGCTGATGGCGCTTGATGTCCGATCCTGGCGGCACCTGCGTCTAGGGGGGGCCGCGGACAACGCCGCGATGCTCTCGGCGGGAATTGCTGCCCTCGCGCAGCACCCTGCCGCCCTGCATCTTGGCGGGGCGGCTATCGGGGCAGCCGGCTTTGGTCTCTCCGCCTTGGCGGGCCACTGGCTCACAGGCCGGACGCGGACAGCACGTTTCGCCCAGCTTCAGCATTCCAGCGTCCGCATCGCTTCCGACAATCCGCTATTTCCCTATCCACGTCGCGGCGCATGGGACGGCTTCCTGCTCGGCTTCTGCGTCGACACCGGGAAGCCTGTCGTCGTACCGTGGGATACCTTGATGAAGCATTTATCGATCATCGGAGCCTCGGGGTTCGGCAAGACCATCCTCGGCGAATGGATGATCCTCCAGCAGATCTTGGCCGGAGGTTCCCTGCTGTGGATCGACGGAAAACTGGACTCCGACAACATCGCGATGCTCGACGCCATGTGTGCCTGGGCCGGACGGCGGAAGGATCTCCTGGTGATCAATCCCGGCGATCCCAATTTGTCGAACACCTACAACCCGATCCTGTACGGAGACAGCGACGAGGTCGCCGGCCGGGTGCTTTCGCTGATTCCATCGTCCTCCAATAACGCCGGCGTCGATTACTACCGGCAGGCTGCCAACCAGGGCATCACGACGCTGGTTGGCGCGATCCAGAAGACCGGGCTCGCCTACAACTTCATCGATCTCACCATCCTCCTGCAGAACCAGAAGGCCCTGCAATGGCTGGAAGGCATCATCCCGCCGAACTCCGATGCCGCGCGGCAGTTCCGCATCTTCATGGAACAGTACAAGTCGCCGAACCGCGACGGCGCGGTGCAGATCGACCTGAAGAAGCTGCGCGAAACCTTCGGCGGCGTCGGCGGGCGCATGCACACCTTCGGTTCCGACAACTTCGGGAAGATCACCAACACCTACTCACCGGAGGTACGACTGGACGAGGCGTTGCAGACGGGAAAGGTCTGCTACCTGGCCCTCCCCACGATGGGCAAGCCCGAGGCCGCTAGCAACTTCGGGAAAATGACCCTCGGCGATTACCGCACCGCAATCTCGTGGGTGCAGTCGAAACCTCGTCCGCAACGCCCGTGGCCACCGGTGTTTGGTTTCTTCGACGAGGCCGGAAGCTACGTCAACGAATCCTGGGCCCGCCCCTTCGAACAGGCCCGAGCTGCCCAAATGATCATGTGTCCGGCAGTGCAGACAAGGGCCAACTATGACGCTGTCGACGAGGAACTGCGGGAAATGGTGACCGGGAACGCCAACACCAAAATCTACTTCAAACTCGGCACGCAGGACACGGCGGAGTTCGCCGCCGATCTCATTGGCATGGAGAAGAAGGTCACTCTTTCCGTGTCCGAGTCGGGCGGTGGCGGCAGCCAGGGGCGTGCCGGAGAACCCGTGTCCGCCTCCTCGTCCGAGACTACGTCGGCCGGCGTCACCGAGCGCGAAGATGAAGGGTACAAGGTCAGCATGGAAATGCTGAAGGGCCTCGAGGCCGGCGAGTGTGTCGTCACCATCGGCAATAGCCGCGTGTATCACGTCCGCGTACCCAAGATCGATTTCACCGATGACTTTCGCCAGCAGATTGGTTCCTTCTCCATCAACCGTGTTCCGCGGCCGTACGTCAGAGGCCTGGACATCTTCAAGGACGTCACTCAATGGGTATCGCAGAACTGACGCGCGACGCCGGCGGGACCGCCGTCGCTTCCCCCATTCCGCCGCCGCTGCTGGATGATGAAGACTTCATTCCCGAGCATCCGTTCGACTTCGACGGACTCGGGCTGGCGCTCGAAACCTCCAAGCCATACTACGCGCAGGTCCACGTCCCCGATGTTACCGAGGACGACTATGCCGGTGATCAACTGCCGATCTACACCGAGTTGCGCAAGACCATCCGCACGGCGGTCAACATCAACACCAAATGGAAGCCGCGCCGCAAGGCGCTCGAATGGTGCTTCGTCCCCGAGCAGCAGCTGGCCTCGGGGGTGGATTTCCGCAACGCCTGCCTTGCCCTCGGCGCTCGCCCGCACGTCATCCAGGCGCGCATTCAGCATCAGCTATTCACCTCGAACATTGCTCTGCCCGAACCGCTTCCTTTTCTCGCCATTCCCTTCCCCGAGGCGTTCACCAACGAAGTTTTGATGACCGCTTGGGAGCTGGGCCTGCGCTTTTGCAAGTACCTCTGGACCTGGCCGGGCATTCGCGCCGATCTGATGCGCGACATGCTCAGCGACGTGAGCCTCGAAGACTTCCGCGACGCCGCCGACAAGCTGGAAAAAGCGGGGTTGATCGGGATGCGCTTGGGCTGCTGGTTCTTCATCGCCCGAGGTCACGATCGCATGGCCCGCCGCAGCTTCTCATGGTCGAAAAGCATCCTCGACTGAATCATGGCCCAGAGCAACGCGAATCCGCTGCTGAGAAGCTGGCTGGTGGTGATCCTGTTCTGGTGGACGGTGCTGTTCTTCATCACCGACGCCGGTTTTGACCAATACGCGCCGTCGCTCGGCCGCGCCATTTTTGTGGTGCTGGTCGGCCTGATCTGCGGGGCGGCGATCCACCTGATCTACCACTTCTGGAAAATCGGCAACGCCCTCTGGTTCATCAACGGCGAGACCCGCCATGGCGCGGTCGTCACGCTGGGCCGACTGCCGGAAGCTCCGGACCTTCTTCCCAAGCAACCCCGCCGCTGGTGGCCGTTCGGTCGCAAGGCGAGCACTCCGTCCGATTTCCTGCCCTGGTTCGGGCTCTACGAGTCGCGCCATCCCGACTATGCCGTCGCGTTTCGGGCGGTCTTCGATGCACTGGCCGCCAGCCCTGACCATCCGGCCACCGTCGCCGAACGTGGGCACGCGGACCTGAGCCTATTCAAGCATTCGCTCGGCGTGGTGGAAGCGATGATGGACGTGGCGCCATCGTGGCAATACTACGGCCGCCGCAAGCGCAACGGCGAAATCGTGATCCCGCTCTCCGACCCGAACCTGCCCTTCCACTCATTTGCGGCAGACGATCCCCTGCTGCCACTGGCCGCGCTCGCGCACGACATCGGGAAATTGATGTCTTACCAAAGGGGCGAGGATGGGCAGTTCATCGAGATTCGGCCCACGCATGGCCCGGAGGGCGCTAAGATTCTTCGCGGCATGCCCGCCGTGCGTCAGATTCCTTTTGCGGACTGGACGGCGCTGCTTTTCGCGGTCGAGCTATATCATCACCCCGGCCAGATGCCGCAATCGGCATGGATCACGGATCGCATGCGCAGCCTCACCGAACTGCTGCTGCACGCCGACATCGAGGCGAGCCGCCGCGAGGGGCGGATTCCCGGCCCGGCCGCGTCGGCACCTGCCCCGCCACCATCCGATCCGCCCGTCGCTGAACCGGATGGCTCGCCCATACAGCCGCCCGAACCATCAACTCCGCCGAGCGAATCCTGCCCGGTGCCGGCTGCCGTGACGCCCCCACAGGCTTCACCGAATGACGAAGAGGTGGTTGATGCCCCCAGCCCGCCGGCTGTGCCACCACCTTCGATCGCCGAACAGACCCTCACCGACGAAGCGGGTGACGACAACGGGCCGGACCCCATTGATCTGGCCGCAGACGTCCTCAACAAACCGGATCGCATCAACGGACGCAAGAACAAAGAGCGTATTGCTTTCAAGCACGGGGAGTGGCTATATCTGGACGAGGAACTCCTACGTCTGAGCATTTCAGAGGCCACGAATAGCAACCAATACCTTACCTCCAAGGCACCAGGCGTGCCGAAAATTCATTCCTACACACAAGCCCTGCTGGAGCAACTTCACGCCAAGGGATTGTTGCGCTGCCCGGCCGGAGCGTTTTCCGCCGAAGCCGCGCTCTACCGCACCCGTAGCCAAGTTGACGGAAAGTCCCCTAAGGAACGTGATGCGGTAATCATCGTCCGTACCGACGCCTTTCCTTGGACCAAGAACATTCCGGACTGCAAGGCCTGCCCGCAGGTCATTGAAGCCAGCCCGCTGCCGGTCGCAGCGCCGCCCCAGTGTGATACAGTCGCGGTATCGACAGATACCATTGCGTCAGATACTAATTCCGAGGCCGACGATCCGGTGAATACGGAGATCTACAGGGTGATTTGCCAAGGCATTCTCTCGAATGACATTCCCCACCGGACTGAAACGGTCGGCGGGGAGAAGTGCGCTGTGTTTTCCGCCCTCAATCTTCCGCGTATTGCGCCGGGATACGACCATGCGAATCCTCCCAAGCGCATCCGCATCATTCTCAACACAAACAATATTGAGCAGGCCGTCCTGCCCTACCCCACGCCAGAAGACGCTGGCTTCAAAGCATGATCATCGATTACGCCGACGCCCTCGCCAAATCCGACCCGGTGGCGCTTGCCCGGATCATGCCGACCCTGCGGCGCTGCGCCAGGGCCGGCGCGACCAAGGTGGGCGGCGAGCACCTGGCCGACGATGTGACGCAGGAACTGACGCTGCTGGTCACCACCAAGCTTGCGGCCAAGTACAACCCAGAGTACCAGATCGAGCCGATCCTGATCGAATCCGCGCGGCGCATCACGCTGGGCATCCTGACAGCTAACCGCGAGCTGCTGCGCGAATCCGTCGCCTCCGTCGAAGACCCTGACTCCTATAATGATGGCTTGGTCGGTTACGAATTCGACCCTCAGAGCCACGATCCTCACGATGTTTCGGTGGCCGCGGTCGACCAGGCCAACGCACTCGATTTCCTGAAAGCGCAAATGGAGAAAAACATGGGCTTTATTCCGGGCATTACCATCGATCCCAAGGGCACGCAGCGCGCACAACCAACCGCGCGCCTGGGCACGGACCCGAAGCGCACAAAGGAGAAGACGAAGAAGCTCAAGGCGCCGAAGGAAGGGCTCACCGCGGACCACATCGAAATTCGCACCATTCGCCAAGCTATCAATAAGTCGCAGGCCGAATTTGCCCTCGCCCTTGGTGTATCCGCCGCGCTAATTGCAGCGTATGAATACGGGCGAACGCGAAGCGTGCAGGAAGAGGTGCTCAAAAAGGCGCGGGGGCTCCTGAAGAGCAACGGCGAAACGCTTGCCCTGCGCGAGCGCTTCGATCACATGAAAATGAGCGATATTCTCGTCATGTGGGCAAAACGCATGATGGCCGACCCGACGGACATTAAGACCATCGCGAAACACCTGGAGCTGCAGATATCCACGGTATCCCGCTGGTCGAAGAACGAACAGCGGCCCATGCTGGAGAAAATGCGGGTATACGACGAGCGGGCAACCAAGAAGGCGAAGGAACTTCGGCAAGAAAACAGCGCGGAGATCCGCAAGGCGAAGCGCATAGCCGCGAAGCTGGCCGTCTAGCAGTCCACCACTCTGGCGGGAATACCCCAAAAGCAATCGCCCACCGATCAATGACCAGTGGGCGATTCTGTTTCAGGCCGCGAGCTTGATTAAGCGGCCCATCAACTCGTCGTTCAGATCCTTGCCCTCGAAGGGCACAGAGCGGAACCACGGCTTGCCGGTACCGTCAATCACCGCCGCAATCTTGTCCGCGGCAGCGTGTCCCGGCTCGTCGTTGTCGAGCGCTACTTCCCACCGCGCGTTCGGGTAGGCCTTCGCGCCGAGCAGGAACCACTCAGCCTTCCAGCTTTGGACGCCTGGGATGCCGACCAGCACCTGCCCCGGATTCAGGCCCATTTCGATCTTCGAGAGGAAGTCGATCGGGCCCTCCACCGTAGTAACGAGGGTCACGTCCTCTGGTTTGCCTTCCCGGAGTGACAACGGCGTGCTCGTCACTCCGTAACGGATGGACTTCGGCTCATCCCCCTTGGGCGGGTGGATGATCCGCGCTTCCAGCCACGTTCCGCCAAGGAAGAGCAGCGGGCGGTAGGCCAGCGCCGTCATCTTGGCGTCCGGCTTCATCAGCCCGGACAGCTTGAGCCAGGCTTCGCCGGAATGCTCGGCGTCCCCCAGCACGTCGCACAGGAAGCGGTGCGCCCGGTAGGGTTCACCCGGCAGCGTCCGCAGGATGCCCGCCCGGCCAACGATGCCCACCGTCGCGCCGGTGATGGCCCGCGACCGCAGGTAGGCGAGTACCTGTTCGTCGGCATAGCCGCCGAGGCCGCGCAGCCGCTGCAGGACGTGGCCCATGGCCCGCGTCTTTTCGGCGGCTTCCTCGGCATTCTTCACCAAGACCTCCCTCGTCATGGCTGGCGCCGGCGCCTGGGCACCGATGACCCCGCCCACGGCCGCCTTCGCGGCCTCCAGCGCCGACATATTGCCGGATACGGCGATCATCCAGTCGATCGCCGTGCCGCCCGCGCCGCAGGACTGGCATTTCCACCGCCAGTAGCCGTCGTTGCCGACGAAGACCGACAGGGCGTTCGGGGAAGTCCCACCCCGTCGGCACTCCGGGCAATGCTCGGACTTGGCCGCGTAGCGGTCCGTCCCGTTCTTCCTCAGGTTGTTGGACCCGATGTGGCGCTCCACGAGGCTGACCAGCATGGCGCCGCGCCTGGCCTCAGCCAGGATCTTTGCGTTCTGGGGGTTCCGCCCCGCGGTTTGATTCACACTCATTTGTAGCCCCTTTGCAGGACATCACCGGAAGCCGTCGCATCTGCGCACGGCGAGCAGTGGCGCCCGCGTTAGTTGAGAAATAGATGCGACGACCCTTCGATGTTTCGGGTCGTTCATTTCAGTTGCAGGGGCCCCACTTGATAAAAACCCGTTTGCGTCACTTGATAAGAAAGTCGCTTACAAAGGTGCGACCGTATTGCAACAGTAACGCAACCGGGATACTATTGCGTATATAGATAATTTAATCCCTTTCCTCCGTGAGCGCCATTTTTTTCCCCTCCCCGTCCGCCAAACTCAAGCGCGCCGCCTTGCGGCGAATCGACGAACTGAAGCTGGTTGGCGACCAGAAGGCCGAGGTCGACCTGCAGATCACCGCCGCCGAACGCGAGGGCTGGCGCCTGTACTCCCGCGCCTTCAGCCTCGACGACGGGCACTCCGCCACCTTGCGCCGGGGTCGTGCCGAATGACCTACGCGCCCTGGGTCGAGGAACGCCGCGCCGGCTTCGTTTTCATCGGTGCCGCTGCCGCCAGCGCCGCCGGCGCTTGGCTGGCCCTTCGGCAGGGCTATGTCGCGTGGGCGGCGATGGCTGTGCTGGCACTCGTGTTCTTCGGCCTGGGTCTCGCACGGCTCAAGAGCGCCCGCCACCGCGAGTTCGGCAAGTCGTTCGAGCAGGAGGCCGTGTCCCGGGCGATCCCGGTGCTCACCCAGCTGTCCCTGTCGGCCCACGCCAATCACGCCATTGCCTACGGCGACATCGATCTCCTCGTCCGCGGCTGCCGCGGCGCCGTCCCCGTCGAAGTCAAATCCTTTGTCCAATGGAAACGGCACTGGATTCTTTCGGGGGCACGGGAGACCAAGGCGATTCATCAGGTCGGCAAGCAATGCAGTTCCGTAAAGGCGGCAATCGGGGTGATCTGGCTGCCGCAGGGACGTCCTTCGTTCCTGCAACGCCTCCTGCCGTCGCTCGCTGGCGCGCAGGGCGTGCAGGTGGTGTTTGGCGACGAAAGGAAACTGGCCAATGCGGCCCGGCGACTTGTTGGCTAGCGGACAGCAAACCGTCACCGGGACGATTGAGCGGGTGGCCTTCCACAATCCAGAGAACGACTGGTCGGTTCTCCGCGTCAAGCTGTCCGACCCGCCCATGCGCGAGCCGCAGACCGTGGTCGGCCATACCCATGCCCAGCCGGGGCAGGACATTACCGCCAAGGGCGCATGGCGCACCGATCCGTCCTGGGGCCGACAATTCGCCGCCGCCTCCATCGTCGCGGCGACTCCTACCGGGATCGAAGGCATCGCCCGCTATCTCGGCTCGGGGATGATCCCCGGCATCGGCCCGGCGGCGGCCCGCCTGATCGTCAATGCCTTCGGCGAGGACACCCTGCAGGTCCTCGACAATGCACCGGAGCGCCTGCTGGAAATCCGCGGCATCGGCCGGAAAAAGCAGCAGCGCATCGCGGCGGGCTGGGCGGAACAGAAGGCGGTGTCCGAAATCATGCTGTTCCTGAGCGAGCAGCAGATTCCGCCCTACCTGTGCAAGCGCATCTACAAGCGCTACGAGGGCAAGGCCATCGAGGTGCTGCGCGAGGATCCTTACCGTCTTGCGCTGGAAGTCTCGGGCATCGGCTTCAAGAGTGCCGACGCCATTGCCCACAAGTTCAATATTCCGCTCAATTCGCTGCAGCGCGTCCGCGCCGCACTCGTCTTCCTCATGCAGGAGGAATCCGGTTCCGGCAGCTGCGGCATCGCCCGCGACGATCTTCTGGCGAAGGCCATGGAACTGCTGGGTGTGGCGAAGCCGATTATCGAGCAGGGGCTGGCCTTCGATCTCGGCATGTCCGGCGCCCACGACGCGCCGGCCGACCGCGCCATGCTGGTCGAACACGACGGCGTGATCTACCTCGCCTCGCTCGCCAGCGCCGAAGAAAGCATCGCCTCGCGCCTTGCCCAGATGGCCACCGAGCGCCCGCGCTGGACGCTCGATGTGAATGCCGAGGTGGATGCCGCGCAATATCACCTCCGCGTTACCCTCGCCGCACAGCAACGCGCGGCGGTGGTGATGATGCTGACGAACAAGGTCAGCGTAATGACCGGCGGCCCCGGCGTGGGCAAGACGGCGACCCTCAAGGTACTGCTGCATATCCTGCGCCAGCGTGGGCTCACGGTCGCCCTGGCGGCCCCCACCGGCAAGGCGGCGCAGCGAGCCACCGAGGCCACCGGCGTCACGGCCACCACCCTGCACCGCCTGCTGGGCCTGAAGCCCGGCGCCCCTGCCAGCACCAAGATCGAAACCGACGCGTTGATCATCGACGAAGCCTCGATGCTCGACGTGCCGCTGACCAGCATCGTCATTCGCGCGCTGTCCAGCTTGACCGCAATGATCTTCGTCGGGGACGTTGACCAGTTGCCGTCCGTCGGGCCGGGGCAGGTCCTGAACGACCTGATCCGCTCGAAGCGCATTCCGGTGACCCGGCTTACGGAAGTGTTTCGGCAGGCGGCGGGCAGCCTGATCATCCGCAACGCCCATTTCATCAATCAGGGCGAACTCCCCGTGAAGGGCGAGGCGAGCGACGACTTCTTCGTGATGGCGATGCCCGAGAAGAACACCGCCGGACAGCGCATCGAGGTTGGTGCAATCGCCCAAAGCGTTGTCGCCACGGTCGCCGACCTGGTGGCTACGCGCCTTCCTTCCCGCTACGGCTTCGACCCCTTCGCCGACATCATGGTGCTCTCGCCCATGAACGGCACCATCAGCGGCGTCGCCAACCTCAACTCCGTGATTCAGAAGCGCCTGAATCCCTCCCCCGCGAAGTTCGTCGAGCGCGCCGGCATCCGCTTCGGCGTCGGTGATCGCGTGATTCAAACGCGCAACAACTACGATCTGGACATCTTCAATGGCGATACCGGGCGCATCCTCGATATAGACACCGAGGACAAAAACGTGCTGCTCGATTTTGGCGGCAACGAAGTCCGCATGGGCTTCGATGACATGGACGAGCTGCGGCTGGCATACGCCACGACCATCCACAAGGCGCAGGGCTCGCAGTCGCCGGCGGTGGTGATCCCCGTCACGACCCAGCACTACGCCATGCTGCAACGCAAGCTGCTCTATACCGGCGTCACGCGGGCCTCGCGCCTGGTGGTGCTGGTGGGCATGTGGCGCGCTATCGGCATCGCGGTCGCCAACGACCGGGACGTGCAGCGCGTGACGCGCCTTTCCCACCTTCTCTCGACCCACCAACACTTCCATCCGTCCGCGAGGGCTGCCTGATGATTCCGCACCTGTGCCATTCGGTCATGAACGACCTGCGCGACCCGATCGTGATTACGGACGCGAACCGCCGCATCGTCTATGTCAATGACTCCTTCGCCGAGACCATGGGCTACCCGCGCGAGCGCCTGATCGGCGCGTCGCCGCAGCTCTGGCAATCGGGGCGCCACGACCGCGACTTCTACCTCGCCATGTGGCAAAGCCTGGCCAGCAACGGCGAATGGACCGGCGAGATCTGGAACCGCCGTTCCAACGGGGAAGTATTTCCGATGTGGGTCTCGATCAAATCCCTCCTTACCGACGGCGGCCCGCACTACTACGCCACCTTCACCGGCATGCTCGATCCGAAATCATCGGACCAGAAGCATCACGCGCTGGCCTACTACGATAACCTGACCTCCCTGCCAAACCGCCACCTTTTCAAGGCCCTGCTGGATCAGGCGATTGCCGAAAGCACGCGCACCGGGCGTCCGCTGGCCCTGCTGTTCATCGACCTCAACCGCTTCAAGCCGGTCAATGACACCCACGGCCATACCGCCGGCGACGAGCTGCTGAAGCGTGTCGCCGAACGCATCCGGCGTACGCTCCGACCCTCCGACTGCGTCTGCCGCTGGGGCGGCGACGAGTTCGTGATCGGCCTCTTTGAGATCGAGAAGAAGGAACACGTTGCCTACGTGGCCGCCAAGGTGATCAAGACCCTTGAGACGCCCATCATGCTCGAGGCCACTGGACTGGAGCATACCGTCGGCGCGGCCATCGGGATTTCGGTGCTGCCCGCCGACGGCGAGGATGCCGACTCGCTGATCCGCATGGCGGACATGGCGATGTACCAGGCGAAGCGACGCAAGGAAAGCCACTTCGTCTTTTCCGACCCGGCCATGAACGTCCACGCGCGGCAGGCGCAGGCTCTGGAGGCCGATCTGCGCAATGCGCTGGAGAAACGCGCGCTGGTCCTTTACTACCAGCCCAAGGTATCCATCGAGACCGGCAGGATGACAGGGGTGGAAGCCCTGATCCGGCTGCGCCATCCGGTCCACGGCATCCTCCCGCCGAGCGAGTTCATCCCGATTGCCGAGGAAACCGGCCTGATCGCCAAGATCAGCGAGTGGGTGATCGGCGAGACCACCCGCCAGTTGCGTGCGTGGCGACGCAGCGGCATCGAGGTGCCGGTGGCCATCAACCTGTCGGCGCAGGACTTCGGCTCGCCAACCTTGTGCGAAAAGCTCATGAACTCGTTGCAGAAGCACAACGTCCTGCCCGAGCATCTTGAGCTGGAAATCACTGAAAGCATGCTGCTCGATCCCAATCAGGAAACCGCGCTCACGATGGAAACGCTTGTGGGCTGCGGCATCGCGCTCAGTATCGACGACTTCGGCACGGGCTATTCAAGTCTTGCCTACCTGAAAAACTACCCGATCAGTACCATCAAGATCGACCGCCGCTTTATCACCAACCTCAATACCGACGTCCAGGATCGCGCCATTGTGGCGGCGATCATCGGCATGGCGCGGCACCTCGGTTGCAAGACGGTCGCCGAAGGCGTCGAAGACCCCCAGCAGTTCGCCATCCTGCGTGACCTCGGGTGCAGCGAAGTGCAGGGCTACCTCTACTCGCCGCCGGTACCGTCCGCGGCCATCTCGAAGATGCTGCGTAGCGAGATCGCCGCATGAGCGTGCGCCGTCTAGTCCCGCTGCTTGCGCTCCTCGTTCCGTTGAGTGGCAACGGCGCGGCAGGGCATCTGCTCATCGGCGCAGCCCATGCCGGACTGCTGAAGAAGACGGAGCACTTCGTCTGCGAGACCAACACCGTGCCCGCCGGCCCGAACGTCGAAGTCGGCTTCTCGCCCGGTGCCGGCGCCTCGAACGTGATCATGCGCGCGATCAACAGTGCCCGGCGCGAGCTGCGCATGGCTGCGTATTCGCTCACCCACAAACCGATTGCCGAGGCTCTGCTGGAGGCCGCCCGCCGCGGCGTGGACGTAAAGATCCTTGCTGACCGCTCGCAGCGCACCGAACCCTACTCGGTGGTGACCTTTCTCGCCAACCAGCGCATCCCCGTTCGCATTGACGCCACCCACGACAAGCTCCATTCGAAGTTCATCGTGGTCGATGGCCAGCACGTCCAGACCGGAAGCGCGAACTACTCCGCCTCCGCCACGTCGCGGAACGAGGAAAACGCGATCGTGCTGTGGAATCAGGTTCCACTCGCGCGAAGCTACCTTGCCCAGTGGGACGCGCACTGGGCGCACGCCGAACCATTGAAACCCCGCTACTAGGACGATCATGGAAGAGACACAGAGCGAACACTGCGCCGACCCGAACGACCTTGCCTCGCGTACCGAAATCGCCTTCACCACCGAGGCGATCGCTGAAGTGCGCGCCAGGCTTGCACCACAACATCACGTCGACTTCGATGGAACGCATTGCCTTGACTGCGGCACGCCGATCCCCCGCCAGCGGCTCGCCACCGGGCGCATCCGCTGCGCGCCGTGCGAAACGGTGGTCGAGCAGATCCGCAAGCGCTACCGGTAAGCGGCCATGACCAGCAGCGTCTTTCAGATCGCCAGTCACGCGGAGCTGCCCGACGCTTCCCTCTCTGGCAAGGCCGCGAAACGCAAGGCGGCCGGCATTACGCTGATCGAACAGCAAACCGGGGTTGAGTCCCTTGTTGACTCCCTGTTCTGGATACCCACCCGGCTCATCAAGAACGCCATTCCGCTTGATCCGCCACCGGAACCTGAACCGGGTACCTACGACGTAACCTACCTGAACCTGGTTGTCCGCACGCCACCGGAGCAGGTTGAAGTCTCGCCACCGATGATTCGCTTTCTGGCCGACGGGAAGTTTCGTGCCAGCTCGCGCAGGAACTCCGCCGTAGCAAAAAAAGTGGTGGGCGTATTCATCTACGGCCGATTAAACGAACACAAGCCGATATCCCGCATCTACATGGGCGACGAGCTGGTGCTCAAGGGCTTCATCCGTCGCGCCGCCATCGGTTCCATCCCGGAAATTGAACTTCATGCCGCCGAGCCGGTGACCCGTGAGGATCTGGTCGAGTTTGACGTCACCTATTCGGCAAAGGGGAATTCGGCGCCCAAGCTTCTGCACAAGGCCATCTACAACGCACTCTCGCTCTGCGTCACCCAGGCCTCCCGTAAGCTGCGCGAGGCCGTGGAATTGCCGGACAACGAAACTCTGCTGGCTCTGACAAATCTTGGCCTGAAGGAAGTTGAGTTCTCCTCCCTTGAGGCCTTCTTTTGGGCGCTGCATCTGCCGGAGTCGGAAGAACATCACCAAGCGGCGAAGATGGCCGCCCGAAACCTTGGCTGCGCCGAGATCATTCGACGTGCGTCGCGGGCCGCTCATCAGCCCGAGCACCCGGCTTCCGTGATTCCATTGGATCGTGATCGCGCCAATCGCCTCGTCAAGCAGATGGGGCTCAAGCTCACCAAGGACCAGATGCAGGCGATGCGCGAAATTTACGCGGACATGACTTCGAACCGCGCCATGCGGCGCCTCCTGAGTGGCGATGTCGGGTGCGGAAAAACGGCGGTGTTTTCGGTGCTTTGCGCGGCCGCCCAGGAACTCGGGAAACAGGTCGCGGTGTTCATTCCGAACGGGATTCTCGCCGCGCAGGTCGCCGGCGAGATCAAGCGATGGTGGCCGCACATTCCGGTCCGGCTTGTTACAGCATCACAGAAGCCGACGCCGGAAGAACTCAAGGAGCGACCGATTCTCGTCGGCACCTCCGCCATCCTCAACTTCTGGGAGGCAAACAATCTCCCGGCGCCTGATCTTCTGGTCGTCGATGAACAGCAGAAAAGCAGCCGGGAACAGCGTGAACGTCTGATGGGCGAGCACACCAACCAGCTCGAAGCCACTGCGACGTGTCTGCCACGAACGATGGGCCTTGTCGAACACGGCGCCCTGAATATCTCGATCGTGCGTGAGCAACCCGTCAAGAAAACGATCACCTCCAAGATCATATCCAGCGATGATCGTCGCGCAGTCTTCAAGGAGATCCGCGACCTGGTGGCGAAAGGGGCGCGTTGCGCCATCGTGTTGCCCGAGGTCGAGGCCAAAACCACCGGCGACCCTGCTGCCGACGAAGCGGCAGAAAAGCGTGCGGTCACCACCGCCCTCCAGCATTGGGACAAGCTGTTTCCCGGGCAGGTCATAGGCCTGCACGGCAGGATGAAGGAAAGCGAGAAGATCGAGGCGCTGGAAAAGGTCAAGCGTGGGGACTTCCCTATCGTTCTGGCGACCAGTCTGATCGAAATTGGCGTCACGGTACCGGATCTACGTCTCGTTCTCGTCGTGCAGCCGGAGATACACGGCGCGACCACCCTGCATCAGTTGCGAGGTCGGCTGGTTCGCAACGGGGGCGTCGGCGCGTTCTATCTGCTGGTCGAAGGCGAACTGAAGCCGAAGTCGGAGGAACGCCTGAAGGCGGTATGCGCGACAAGCGACGGCTTCGAGCTGGCCATGTCGGATGCCGAAATGCGGGGCTTTGGCGACCTCGCGGAAGACTCGAGCGAGCAAAGCGGCACGCCGGTCTGCATTTTTCGCAACATCCGGATCAAGCCGTCTGACGTCCAGCGCGTCGTTCGCCACATTACGCCCGTGGCGGCGACAACGGAGTTCTGAGGCATGAATACCATTTCAGTCACCGAGTATCAGGAACTGCTACGAACCAAGGCTGGCCGCCGAACCCCACGCGGCCGCCGTCGCACCTCCGAGGAGGAGGAGCTTCAACGCGACTGTGCGGCCTGGGTTGCCCTGAACACGCGGCGATACCCGATTCTTGAATGGATGATCCACGTACCCAACGGTGGTAAGCGCCCACGCGGCGAGGCCGGGAAGCTCAAGTCCCTTGGCGTCAAGAAGGGCGTGGTCGATTTTCTTCTTCCCTTCGGCAACGGCGGCTGGCGCGGTCTGGACATCGAACTGAAAAGCGCCACCGGCCGCGTGACGAAGGAACAGAAGCGCTGGATTGAGCGGGCCGACGAAGATCGGCACTACACGGCAGTCTGCCGATCACTCGATGCGTTTGTCGATGCCGTGCAGGTTTTCTTGCGCGGCTAAGCCGCCAAACTGAGGAGGCGAGCATGTTGCTGATTGCCCAAACCAGACCTGAACAGCCGATCCATGTTCTGAGCTCGCTCCCGGCTTCCGACGCGGAAATGCTGCGGCGCTACTGGCGGGTGGGTTATGGTCGCCTGGGCGACCAGGCGGACGCGCTGCACCGCCTGCTTGCCGGCGTGAAGGCGCAACACGCTTGGATCGCCTGTGACTGCCGGCAGACCGCCAGCGAACCGCCGCCGGTGGTTTTCCCGCGCGAAACGGCGGACGGACGCTACTTCCTCGCACGCAATGGCCGCCGCTCTGCGCACGATCCATCGTGCGTCTTCGCATGGGAAGAAGGCGAACTGGGCCAATCGGCACCGTCCGTATCAACGGAGCATGACGCATCAGCGGCAACGCCGCTGCAGCGGCGCCCGTACCGGCGCGCGGCGGAGGGGCTGGTCTTCGGTGATGCGGTCCTCGCAACCGGAATCACCGCGCACCTGCAAGCAGTCGCGCAGCAGGTCATCATCGCCGCCAAGCTCAACCAGTTCGATGGCACGGGGCGCCCTGAACGGCAGGCTGCCGCATTGAAGGACGCCGCCCAGACCCTGACCGCGGACACGGCGAACTGCCCGGTCTGGATCAGCCTTGCGTTTCTGCACAACGGCTGGGCACACCAGTATTGGCAGCGCCATCCGGTGACCGACCCCTCGGTTCCGGGCCAGGGCTATATCCTGCTCCGCGTTCGCGCAATACGCGAAGACGCCGCCTTGGTAAAGGATCAGTGGGTCGACCTCGGCTGTCCGCTGATCACGAAGCACGGCGCCTCCCCGCATGGCGAGACCGCCGGTAATTTTCTCGTGACGATGGTCATCGTTGACGACCCCGAGGCCGGGATCGCGCGCCCGCTAATCGCCCTCGCCCTTCCCCTTGCCGCCCGCACCTGCTGTCCGGTCGATGTCGCCGTAGAGGCTGATTTGATCACCGTGCTGGAGCAGTTTGCCAAGGAAACCTCGCTCCGGCTGCCCGATCTCTCGCCGCCTGTCGTGGTAGCCGAACGGCCTCTTGTTCCCCTGCCGGACTGCGAGGGTACCAATCCCTTTCTGGTCCGCGCCGCCGGCTATCAGCTCGTGATCGATTGCATTTCGGTTGCCATCGAAGGCGACGAACTGCGGCGCCGGCGCGAAGCCCGTGACGCCCTCGGGCGCTATGGCCCGGTATTTGTCGATCACCGTGCCTCCGTCCCGCCGAATGTGGCCAACCGACGCCTGTTGCAATACCTCCACGGCTGGCTCGGCGCAGTGGAAGTAGCGCAGATGGCAGAGAGTTAACACGCTGTTTTTTCCGGCCTCACCGATCAACCCTACCGAAAGGATTATCATGTTCCGCAATCTCCAGATCTACCGTGTGCCCGGTGGCCTGCCGCTTTCTTCCGACGCTCTTGCCGAACAACTTGCCACGGTGTCTTTTCAACCGTGCGGCGCTTTGGATCGGCACTCTGGCGGGTGGGTTCCGCCAAGAGACGATACTGGTCTGGTGTTCGCCCAGGACCGACAGTACATCCTCTGCGCCCAATTCGAGTCCAAGGTGCTGCCGGCGAGTTACGTCAATCGAATGGCAAATGAACGGGCCGCCAGAATCGAGGCCGAGCAAGGTTACAAGCCTGGCCGCAAGCAGATGCGAGAAATTCGCCTGCAGGTCGAGGAGGAGCTGCTTCCCAAGGCCATCACGAAGCTCACCCGCGTACCGGTCTGGTTCGACAACCGGAATGGCTGGTTGGCCATCGATGGCTCACCGGCAAGGGCTGACGAAGTGATAGGGCTGTTCAAGAGGGCACTAACGAATTCCCCCTCCATGCGGATGCCGGAAACCGCGCAGTCGCCCGCGGTCGCCATGACGGCGTGGCTCGCCGGTGCGGAAGCGCCAGGCCTGTTGTCGATCGACCGTGACTGCGAACTCAAGGCGGCGTCCGCTGAACGAGCCACGGTTCGCTATTCCCATAGCAATCTGGATACCGAAGAAGTTCGTGGCCACATTGCCGCAGGCAAGGTCGTGACGCGGCTTGCGCTGACCTTAAACGACCGTGTTTCCTTTGTTCTGACCGACGACTTCTCCATCAAGCGGGTTGCCCTGCTCGATGTCGTCCTGGAGCAGGCCTCGAACGATGCAACCTGCGAAGCCGACCTTTATGCGGCGAACATCGCCCTGTTCACCGGGGAACTTTCGCGCCTGATTGCCGCGATCATCGAGGCCTGCGGTGGTGAGGTGAAAAAGGGAGAATCTGTCGCAGCTCAGCACCAGGATGAACGGAGGGCTGCATGAACACATTGAGAAGGCTTGGCTGGGCGTTGTTTGTTTTAGGCGTACTGACCTTCCTAACCGGGGTCGGGGTGCTGCTCTATGGGTGGATCACCGATACCAAGCAACCCGGGTACTGGATCTTAGTGCCAGCCGCCGGCGTAGGGGTGGCGGCATTCCTGCTGCCCTTCCTTGCTCCGAAGGTGGCCGATCTGATTCCCGGCGATGCCGCGCTGGAGTCCTACCGCTTGCGTATGGAACTGCGTGAACGTGAGGAGCAACGCGATAGGCGTGAGCAGCGTTCCCGTCGTCGCCGGCCTCGATCCAGAAACAAACAAAAAGAGGTACGTGAATGATCGTCGTCGACAACCGGGAAACGCGCAGCGGCATTCCCGACATGCTGCGCCAGCTTGGCGTCCCCACCGAGCATCAGGAACTGCCGCGCGGGGACTACCTGATTGCGGGGCGGATCGAAGTGGAGCGCAAGGAAATCAACGATTACGCCGCCAGTGTCATGGATGGGCGTTTGTGGGCGCAAGCCGAACTGCTGGGCGGCAAGGACGGACTCGGAATCATCATTCTTGAGGGCTCGCTGGCCTCCGTGCGCTCGATGATCGATCCGGAGGCATTGGCCGGGGCACATTCCGCGATCGCCCTGATGTTCGACGTTCGTATTCTTCCCACGACCGACGCCCGGCAAACCGCGGCCGTGCTTTCCCGCATGCACAAGCACGCGGAGTCGGGACTGGGCTACGAAATCAACCTGCGAACCACCAAACCCCGAGGTGCCGCCCTCGCCCAGTACCTCGTCGAAGGCCTCCCCGGCGTGGGCGCGGAAACCGCCCGCAAGCTGCTCCAGCATTTCGGCAGCCCGCGCGCCGTATTCGCTGCAAGCCCGGTCGAACTGGGCAAGGTAAAGGGGGTGGGGCCGAAGACAGTCGCGGCGATCCAGGAGGCGCTGGACGACCCCAACACGCATTTCCGTGTCAGGAAGACGGCAGGCTGATTTGTTGAATCAGTAACCGCGCGGCCAAACACCATTGCGCGACTTAATAATCTTGGTTACGATGTAGGCATAGAGCACTCAAGGGAGAACAAATCAAATGAAGATTCTTATCGCATTGGCCGCTGTTGCAGCCCTCACCGCAGGGTGTGCGTCGAGCCAGAAACAGAACGTCTATTCCACCGGCGCGGTCCAGCAGAAAATGAAGGTGACCCTGGCCACCGTGATCGACGTGCGCGAAGTCGAGATTGAGGCGAAGCCTAGTGGGGCCGGCGCATCGAGCGGGATGGCGGCAGGCGCAGTCATTGGCGCAGGCGGCGGGCGGCCGCTCACCACCACCGGAAAAAACGCGATTGTCAGTGGCATTGCCGGCGCAGTGATCGGTGGTGTGGCCGGTACGCTGGCTGAAAAGGGCCTGAACTCGAAGAAGGGCCAAGAGGTCGTCTTCAAGATCGATGGCTCCAGCGAGGTTCAGGCATTAGTGCAGGAACTCGACGACAACCCGCTCAAGGTGGGTGATCGTGTTCGGCTGATGGAAGGAAGCTTCTCCGCCCGCCTCGTCAAACTCAGTAATGCGCTCTGAACTCCTCTAGCCCTGACTGAGGCATTCCGTGCCGCCGCAAGGCGGCATTTTCTTGTCTGTGGAGCAAATCTCAAATGAAGCTTCTTGCTGTTCTCCTCTTTGTCCTGCTGGGTGTCGTAGCCTTCGTCGTTTTCAAGTTGCAGCGAAGAGACGCGCAAGTTAATAGCGATGACGGCGAGTGGCCGTTCTATGCAAAAAAGCCACTCTCGGAACCCGAGCAAGTGCTGTATCACAGGCTCGTCGCTGCATTGCCCGAGTGCATCGTTTTGGCCCAGGTTCAGCTGTCCCGAGTGCTTGGCGTCAAAAAGGGATTCAGCGTCAATGAATGGAATAACCGCATCAATCGAATGAGTCTTGACTTCGTGGTGTGCCTCAAGGACTCGACTGTCGTGGCCGCAATCGAGCTCGATGACAAGACACACGGGGCCACTTCACGGGTAGCTGCCGACGCGAAGAAGGATCGTGCGCTCGCGGCTGCGGCAATCCCGGTTGTGCGGTGGAACGTCACCTCGTTGCCGGACGAGGCCACGATACGTAGAACCTTTGCCTCGACCGGGCACGAGGCGCCACCGACGCTGCCGAAAGCCTCGTAGCCGATTCCCGCGCCCAAACTCAAACGAAGCTGCGCTGATTCTAACTGGCGACGATCATCGCGGGCGCGCTGATGTAGGTGGTCATTGACATGACTTCCTTGAGCGTACCTCAGGAAACGGAGCGCTAAGGCGATCACTCCTCCCGGTTGGTGCGCGCCTTATTTTCCAGCGTGGGATAAATCACGGCCCGTGGCGCGAAGTTCTTCGCCACAACCAAATGCGCCCGTACCACCGCGCTTCCCAGCGACCACAACGGGCGCAGGATTCCCTTGTCACCAAAGAGCGCGGCCAGTATCGCGCGGGTCGGAGCGAAGATCAGCGCGGCCCCGATAACCACGGCGGCCATCAGTAGGTAGAACGAATAATCGGACACGACGCACCGGCGGATTACAATATCCGGCAATGGTATCCTAAACTTCGTAAAACGTCACTTGATAAGAAGCTTCCCAGAACTTGAAAGCGCCGTCGCTGGCACACGGACGATCAGCCGCCCATCGCTCTTAGTCTCAAGCTTTAGATTGACGGGCAGTTTCGCCGGTGCAAACGACGCAGCGCTATTCGCAGACAGGATCTGTGGAGCAAGTTGGGGATCCTTGGCTAGCGCCTCGATCTTCTTGATGTAGAACGTGATGCTTGGTGCGGGGCTTTGCCCGCCCGCCCCGGATTTGGCCAAGGCTCGTGCGGTCGCGATTGCCTCGTCGGCCCACGGAACCCCCGCGAGTATGGCTTCGCGGGCATGAAATACCGCAGCCGCTGCAGCATGATGCGTGGCAAGGTTTCCACGACGCGCGAGCTGAATGGTCTGATCGTATAAGGCCCGGCCGGTTTCCGTCTGCCCAAGCCGATAAGCGAGAAGACCAAGATTCGCCAACGCATGAACGGCGTTGTGGCCACCATCCTCGACGTACCCACGCAGCTCCATCGCGACGTCCCTGACCACACGGATCGGCACTTCGTCATCATCATCATCGTCGTTGTCGTCGCCAACAATATGCTCGCTGCCGCGGAAGATCTCTCCGCTGCTGATCCATGCGTACAGAAAGTTGTTGCGCAATGACACGTCATTGGGATGCACATGCCGGCAGAGTTCGGCGTGTTCCATCACCGTCTTGTAATCGTCCATCAATCCGCCGATGTGTGCGACTGCGGACGCAGCCAACGGCGAGAACGGCTCGACATGGAACCAGTTCCGCGCCGCCTGAAGTGCTACAGCCATATCCCCGGTGTTAAAGGCTTGAAGCGTGTTGGCCTCAAACGCATTCTCCACAACCTGCGGTCCAGTCCGTTCCGACGCAACAAGCTCCATTCCCATGCGTAACTCAGCCCATCGCGCCTGTGCCAATGAGTTCGCCGTGGGTCCGCGCAGTCCTTGCGCAAACAACTTCCTCGCCTTTTTCCGGTTGCCAGACATCAGCTCGATGGTTCCAATCGCCGTTGCTAGTTCCGATAGGTGAATGGGGGCCACCGTCGCGCGGTCAAGAAAGTCCTTCCCCTTGCGCCAATGTAGTGGCGGACGGCCCACTTCCTGGCTCAGCGCGATTTCAGCCGCAATCAACCACGGATCGGCCTGGGTTCTCACCGCGTTGCGAATAAGTGAATAGGCCCGATCCTTCTCCCCCACGAAGCAAAAGAAGCGCGCGGCCGACCGTAGTACCACGCGATTCTGCGGGGCAAGTGTCAGAGCTGCGGCAACGGCGCGAGCCGCCTTGTCGCGGGACCCAAGCGTTACGAAGTGACGGGCGATATCCAGATGGAGAAGCGGACTTTGCGGGAAAGCCCGCAACAACTCCCGCAGCTCTCGCACCTGGCCACCATGAAACATGCGAAAGCTTGGAAGAATCGGCAGTTCATTGGACGTGCGGCCAAGTACCCTGTCGGCGACGTCAACAACCGGCTTGGGTAGATCGCTACGCTTTTCGTCAATGATCGAAGCGGCAGCCGAAGCCAGTTCTCCGTCCGGCGCCACCAAGGCAACATTCAGCGCATCGACCGCGACACCAATAGAACGCGTTCGGTTGAGTTCTTCCCGAATGGTCTCGACATTGACAGTAAGTGAGGGCGACGATCGAGGTACAAGAGAACCAGCCTCGCTACCAAGTGCCCTTGCCTTCGAGTCGTGCCATCCTGGGATGACTTGGCGATCGAAGCGATCAGAAAACGATTTCATGTCGCCGGCGCGTTCACGGCCTCAAAAAGCGCCCTGCGTTGGGCCTCGATGCGAAGCACGTTCAAACGGGAAATGAATCGATCGATACCTAGCGGCTTTCCGTGTTGTGCGCGCGCCCTGGGATCGCCTCGGCGGTATACATCCGGGTCGCATGCGAGCTTGACGAACTGCTCAAGCTCCGGCCGCGCCCAATCGGGAAATGTGTTTCGCACTCCCACCAGATACCGCGCGAACGCATGCTGAAGCATGGGAAGCACGTCCTCGTAGCTACCCTTCCACTCTTCTGGGCGAAGGTTCGTCTCCAACTCGTCGAGGATCCCGGCCGTCGCATTTTTCGCCGAGAACATGAATGCAACCAACGAACCGAGCTGGAAAAGGTCGACCGCCTCACGACGTTCCCGCCAATCCGCGGCCTGGTGGGCATACAGTTGCTCGGGGGCAGCGTACGCCGGGTCGCCCGCGAACCTGAAGTTTTCGTGCTCAGCAAACACCCCGCGTTTCAGCGCGCGCCCGAAGTCGGCAATCTTTGCACCCGGATCCTTCTCGAATATGACCACGTTCGACGGCTTCAAGTCCTGATGGGAAATCGACGCCTGATGAAGCTGCTGGATGCCGACAGCGACATGATGCAGGTATCCGAACTTGACGGCGTCACTGATCACACCGAAGCGACTGAATACGTCCCGAATGTCGCCGCCGTCGGCGCGTTCGAAGATGATGTAGAAGAGGGGGACGGTAAAGCTCGGGTCGTGGGCCAACGGAAGCGGTACAGGAACTTCACCGTTGGCGAAAATCCTGACGATCCGTGACATCCGCCCTGTGGTGCAGAGATCGAGCAGGGCCTTCTCGTGGTTGTAGCTGCCTCGAATCGTGTTCAGCTCGTCAATAAAGTTCCGCCCGGGCCCGAAGGCGTAGATGATGTCGAAAACCTTGAGAAACGCTTCCTCGCCATTCTTCTCAACTTTGTACCCGACGGAAAACGTGCCGCCAGTCTTCCCTGTCTCGGCGGGATCGCGCGCTTGCGCCAACCGTTCGACCACATTCCAGCCATCGACGCTTGTCCCAACAAGGTGCCACGCGGCGAGCCTGGGGTCGGCCGCAGGCGGTGTTGATGCAGTGCTCATGACGTCCCTCCAATCATGCTAATTGTATCGCAGAGACCATTTCAGTCCGGCGCATCCGGCCACCTCCCCTGAAATTGGTGGCACAACGCCATTGCACCACCTGACCGGCTTCGGTATGCTGAATATGTTGCTCTCTCTATGCTCGACAAATGTTCTCTCTTCTCCGATCCCTTACCCCCCTTACCCTGATCTTCCTTGCTGGGTCGGTAGCGGCCGGCATGGGTATTGACCCTAAGACCATCGAATACAAGGACTGGGGCGGCGCCAAGCCCAATGTCACGGTAGTTTTCGCCCACACCGGTCAGAGGCAGGCCCTGTTTGGCAGCCATACGACCGGCGACTTCCTTTGGGAAGGCAGTCCCGAGATGACCCAGCTCGGAATGGCGCTTTACAGCCGCAACAACTGGACACCAGGCGACCAATCCAAGGAAACCGGCTTCCTGCGCTATGCGGTAATCGTCCGCGAACGATACCTTGGCCAGCCCGACGGCCTGCTGGCGGTTTTGCGCCCGGATTTGCGCGGTGCTGGCCCGCAGGCGCCGCTGTACTTCCTGAGTCACAAGGATGTTCGGGACATTCCGTTCGGGGCCAAGAAAGTGGCCTACTTGTCGATTGCTATGGGCGCCATTCGCCAAGGCACCGAATTGATCGTCGTTTCATTCGATGACATCACGGACAGTGACATGCGTCGAATTGCGTTTGAGGAAGGCGTGCTGCGTCACCTCAAATATCGGGAAGATTGAAC
>Ga0172367_10001783_pt1 | contig 30627 bp, 21 predicted proteins | sample Lak10m_FD_114542 | JGI IMG/M metagenome (GOLD analysis project Ga0172367, IMG submission 114542) | Freshwater microbial communities from Kabuno Bay, South-Kivu, Congo - kab_022012_10m | ecosystem: Environmental > Aquatic > Freshwater > Lake | place: Democratic Republic of the Congo: South-Kivu...
CCCCGCCACCCTCCTACATACCTTACAACGCTACAAATAAATTATCTCCATGGACAAAGCAAATAATTGAACGCGCTAGCTTTAGAACCAACAATATGTACAGAAGCAATATTACGTTAGTTCAACCTCGCGATTCTTCATCACTTCAAACAACATGCCACGGCACTAATTTGGTAACAGATGAGGGGTATTTTACTAGAACAGTAAGTGAAATAAAGAAATTAGTCGTAGATAAATTAATTTCTTCATTTAAAAACGAGATTAAAATTTTATTACGTTATTGTAATATTAATGATAATGAAGCTATAAATTACCAAGACCCCAACGTTAATCTCTCAAACGTCGATACATATGTTTTTAACTTAGACGTGGAGCGTGTTACCGAGCAAGTTGATTTACTTTCAGACAAAATACATTATTTAAAAAACAGAATAATTAATGATGAAGTTTTATCTACAGAAAAAATCTCTACAATAAATTTAAAAAATAGAACAACAGAACAATTGGATAAACTATACAAAAATAACTTAGTAACTAGATTAAATGAATTAGATCCTAAAACATTCTTTAGTTCAATAAGCAAAGAAGAAAAAGCTAACAATAAAGTTGAAGAAAAAATAAAAGATGAGTCTAATATAGATAAAGAACCAACAGAAGTTACAAATCAACAATCTTCAACACAAATTAAAACAGAAGGCGAAAATGCAGCACAAGCACCCGTTTCTTTTACTCATTATGATAATACTATTCCCTACCCGTCTTATCAATCGCCAGCTTGGGGTCAAGAGATAGCTAATTGTATAGGTATTGGTAGTGCTTTAAGTATTTTTGATGGAGCAAAGGATCCATTATCTAATGCAGATGCTGATAGTGAAGATTTTGATTTGTTTGCACAATTAAGTAAGCTAAACCCCTTTAACCTTACATTTACCCCCGACAGTAACACTGACATGACGTCATTATTAAATTCTATTAATGGTATAGATTTTTCGCAAATTTCTAACTTATTTAGCTCTAGTTTCCCTATACCACCCTTTAACCTTGGCTCCTTTTTTGATATACCAGGTATTGCAGGTGATTCACGTGAAGACGCGTTAAAAAATGCTACGGATTCATTACTCGACACCCTTACCCAACAAACTACAGAATTATTAAATGGGTTGGTTTGTGGTACCGCTCAAAGTTTCGGAGCTAACGGGTGAGCTATTTATTTCGATAACCTCGGCATTTTTTATTAATTTTTTAAATATTTCTTCTCTTGTACTAACTAAAGCTTCTGTTGCATCACCTATTAATTCTCTTTTTTGCTCGTGATCCATTTTTTTTAATTCTTTTAATGTTTCGCCCTTCTTATTTTGAACTAAAATTTTATTAAGAGATTCAATTGCAGATGATGTTGCATTAATAAGCTCAGCATACGCGGATAAATCCTTTGCTTCTGGTGCGGCATTTAAAAATACGCCTAAATTTTTTATTAAATCAACCCCTTCATTAACTATTGAGCTAGCGCTCTCAATAACGTATTCTTCTAAATTTTCTTTTGTTGCAGATTTTCTTATCTCTCTTTTTAATGCTGTATTCTTTTCTTTTAACGCGTCAAGAATGTTGTCAATATCATCATTATTCGGCTGTTCCATAAAGTTATTTATCTTGAATTCTATAAAGTTAACATATAATAAGGTATGAGCTGTTTAAATTGTACTCAATTTTCTTTTTTTAAAACGCATCCGGATGCGCAATTACCAAGAAAAAATAACGCTACAGATAGTGGTTATGATGTTTTTTGTGTTGAAGATAAGATTATACCACCATTAAGCTCTGCTGTAGTTGATGTTGGGTTAAAATTCGCTAGCATACCACATGATTATTGGATAAAAGTAGAGTCAAGAAGTGGCTTGGGATTCAAGCATGGTATACTTGCGCACCCTGGCATAATAGATACAGGTTATAGAGGTGACGCTGGTATTAAATTGTATAATCTTACTGACAAAGAATATAAAGTTAATAAAGGTGATAGAATAGCACAGTTTGTTTTGTATAGTAGAGTCGGCAATTTTTTACCTACATTTACTGATAAAATAGAAGAAACCGAAAGAGGTGAGAAGGGTTTCGGGTCTTCAGGTAAATGAATTTTAATAATCTCTGGGTTGAAAAATATAGACCCAAAACAATTGATGAGATTGTTGTTACCGAGGATACTAAAAAATTAATTCTTTCTTTTAAAGAAAAGAAAGAAATACCTAACATATTGCTCGCGGGTATTCAGGGTATCGGAAAAACATCTCTTGCTAAAATTATCGTTAACGATATTTTAAATTGTCAGTATCTGTATATTAATGCAAGTGACGAAAACGGTATAGATACAATACGTAATAAAGTTATTAGTTTTTCTAAAACTAAAAGTCTAGACGGTAATATAAAGATAGTTATTTTAGATGAGGTTGATGGTATAAGTTTAGAAGCGCAAAAAGCTTTAAGAAATACTATGGAAGAATATGCATTTAATACGCGTTTTGTATTAACATGTAATTACAAGCATAAGATTATACAAGCACTTATCAGTAGATGTCAAGAGATAAACTTAGTACCACCACTTGAAGGTATTGCAAAAAGACTTCTATATATTTTAAAGTCTGAGAGCATAAAACTTTCTGATACACAGAAAAAAGATTTAGTTATATTAATTAAAAAATTATACCCTGATTTCCGCAAAATTATAAATGAAATACAAAAATTTAGTAATGACGGTTTTCTTACTATACCTAATATTGCAATTAATAATGAATTTTTAATAAAAATTCTCGACCATATTAAACAAAAAAGAACAAATACATGTAGAAAATTTTGGATAGAAAATGAAGAAAAATTTCAAGGGGATTACGTTATGCTTATAAGAGATTTATTTAATTATGCAAATGAAAATTTAAATTTTAACTTTGAGAAAAATAAAAAAGCATTAATTATAATAGCTGAGCATTTATATAGATGTAGTTTCGTAGTTGACCAGGAAATTAATTTTTATAGCTGTTGTTTAAGCTTGGAAGAAGCAATTAGCTCTTAGGAAGATAATTATGTGTATAGCTAGTTACAGCGGGCGATTTGGCTGTAACATCGGGTGATGCAGGTATCTTAACATTTTTATTAACTAATTTTCTATCACCTTTAATTAATTTGCCTTTACCGTCATCAGAAGTTACTGTATGTTGAATCTGCTGCTCATCTTCAGGCTTTTCAACTTCAGGTTTAATCTGTACCTTGTCTTGTCTTTTTAACGAATCAGGTATTTTTGGTAAATTAATACCGTTACCATAAGGCTCTAAGTATACACCTGGAACTGTTAAATATACAAAAAATCTACCTGGAGCAATTTCTTGAGTTATATCTACATCAAATTCGCTTCCTGTAATCTCTGCATTACCTGAGCCCTGTGTCGTTGGTCTTACAGGCTTAACACCCGCTACTCTTAGTAATAAATCTGAATCGGCCCAGCTTTTAACTACATCCTTATATTCTTGAGTTTGATCTTTAAAAAAATCTGATTTAAAGAAATCATCCTTAATTTTAACTGTTGACCCATATAGAAAGCCGCCTCTAGTGAACTTATCGAGATATGTTTCTAAAATAGAGTCAAACTTCTTCTTCATTATTAATATTTATGTTTCTAAAACCTTTTTTGTATATACTAATTTGTACTAAATAATATTAGATGAGTATAAAGATCGATAGTATAAAAAACGTTATTAATACAAATGACGTTAATTATCAAGACTTAAGATTAGATTTTGAATATACATATACAAGAAATTCGGAATTTCTTAAAAGAGATGAAGTAATTGATTTAAAGGTAGATAACGATTTAAATGCCATAAAAAACAGTATAAGAAATATGTTTTTAACTAATAGAGGGGAGAAACTATTAAACCCATATTTTGGTATAGGTCTAAATGGGTTTGTATTTGAACAAGTTTCTGAAACTACAGCTAAAACAGTAGGTGACTTAATAGTAGACAATATTAATACTTTTGAACCTAGAGTAAAATTACAAAAAATTAATATTGTTGCCAATGAAGACGATAATAGCTATACAATTAATCTTATTATAGGCGTGCCTCAACTTAAAATTGATTCTTTAAATTTAAACGGTGTATTAAATAATAACGGGTTTAACTTTATTTAACAATGAGTACTAAACAAGATTCTAATTTCTTAATAAATCAAAATGGTTATACTGCATTTGATGCACTTTCCCTTAAACAATTAATTATAGAGCGATTAAATGCAAACAGTACATTTACAGATCAAAATTATGAGGGTAGTAATATGTCTGCGGTTATTGATATTGTTGCCTATGCTTATCACGTATTGTTATTTTATTTAAATAGAACAGCATCAGAAACTCTTTTTAGTCAAGCTACCTTATATGAAAATATAAACAAAATTGTAAAAGAATTAAACTATAAGCCAATAGGTTATCAAACCGCATTATTGAGTTTTGTTGCTACTGCATTAAAAAATTTACCAGTTGAAACTTATACAATAAGAAGATATTCATATTTTACAATTAATGGTATTGTGTATAGTTTTAATGGTGATGTAACTTTTATTAAAAATAATAATTCTGATGAAGAGCTGTCTTTGTTTAATCAAAGCAACTTATTATATCAAGGATCTTATGTAGAATACCCAACATATGTGGCAGCAGGAGAAGATTACGAGCAGATTACTATTACTTTCCTAGCTAATGAGGTAGATCAAAAAATAGATCATTTTAATGTAGATGTTTATGTTAAAGAAAAATCTACAGGCAAATATTTTAAATACAATGAAACTGCGTCTCTGTTTCTAAACGATTCAAATGCTAGAGTATTTGAAAAGCGTTTAAACGAAAATGAACGTTATGAAATTAAATTCGGTAATGGAATTACCGGTAGAAAATTAGAAGAGGGAGATGAAGTTGCGATATATTTTCTTCAAACTGACGGTTCAAAAGGAGAAATAAGTATAGGAGTATTAGACGGTAATAGGTTGTTTTTGTATGAGTCAGTAAGATACAACCAAATTCTAACTGATACTATTTCAAAAAATTTAAACTTACTTGAAACTGATGAAACAAAATTCTTACAATTTGTTAATACCGAGCCATCAACAAAGTATCAAGATAAAGAATCTGCTGAACAAATAAAAACAAACGCGCCAAGAATCTATAATTCACAATTCAGATTAGTAACTGCGCAGGACTACGAAACATTTGTAAATAAAAACTTTGCCAACTTTATAAGCTCAACTAAAGCTGTAAACAATTGGGATTATCTGAATGGGCATTTTAGATATTTTTATGATCTAGGCTTAGAAAGGCCTAATAATGATTCTAGAGTTTTATTCAATCAAGTAAAATTTGCAGATACTTGCGATTTTAACAACGTATACATATATGGTGTACCTAGACTTGAAAAAATTACATCCTTAACACAAAGAACAAATTATCTCAACACAGCTCAAAAAGAATTAATCCTAAACACCTTGCAAAACTACAAAACACTTACTGCAGAAGTTTTAGTAATAGATCCAATTTATGTTTCGGTAGATTTTGGCATACGCAGACCCGGTGAAGTGTTGTCACCAATAATAGCAAATCAATCAAAACTTGTTATTACAAAAAACGTATTAAGCCAAGTAGACAATCAAACTATTAAAAATACAGCTTACAATATATTAAAGTCTGCATTTGATTCAACTCAAAACAGCTTAGGAAAATTATTTGATATAAATGATCTTACAACTCAGCTCTTTAATATTGCAGGTGTGGAAGATTTTTATGTTGAGAGAACTGATGAGAATGGTACGTTTATTGTACCGGGGTTAAATTTTGTAGTATTTAATCCTGTCTATGATGTTGATACTATTATAGTGTCACAAAATTATCAGTTCCCCTATTTTAAATACCCCTTTCTTAATAATCCTCTTGACTTCATAAACAAAATAGAAGTAATTTCTACAACAACAGTAAATACAAAAATTGAATATTAAAAATGCCCTACATAAATACAAATGAACTTTATGTTGATGTTTATGATTTTGCCGGAAGACCCAGCTTATCAACATTTGCTCTAGAACAAACACCTCTTTATTTTGTTCCAAATTATTCTATTGTACAATTATTATCTACATCTACATTTATATCACCATTAACATCTTATACTAATACTTTCTATATACCTGATACTAATGATTACTCTGATACAAAAATTAGATGGGATTTTGGTGACGGTACTTATCAAGTAAGTCCAACAGGGGTACACTCATATAAATGGCCAGGTCAATATTCTGTTAAATTGTATCTTATAAATCAAAACGGAGAAAGCTTTTTAAATAGCTTTGTTGCTAATGTATATGTAAAAAATTATATTGAAGATAAATGGGTTTTTGGTCCTGAACCTCATTTTATAATTGATATACCTGCAGGCAGATTATCTGATAAGTTATCCATTAACAGAACAAATAGCTGGCAAAATTATAATATGCTTTCTGCAACCGGGTATACATTTAAATTATTTTCTAGCGGCTCAGGTACTTATTATTATGATGTTGATAATTATTATAAAGATAAATGGGCTCATCTAAAGAAATTTTTTAAGTTTGTACAAAAACAAAATGTAAACGGCAAATTACAAGACGTTATAGTTGACGAAATTATTACTGATAATAAGGAAATATATGCTAAGATAGACGGTAATGTGGTTAGAATATGCGATAAAACCGACACAAATTCATTTTTAGTAGGTACGTCAGGTACAGCAGACTTTTACTATACTGACGATAGTAATAAAAATAATATCTCAAAGGCAGACCCAATATTTTTATTTGCTTATTTAGATACTAGTAAATTTTACGATTTTACATCATTGACAGAAAACGCATATAATAATCTCGATCCTTTAGAATTAAGTTATCTAAATAATGCGCCTATCTGCTTGCCTATCATAAAAACAAGGTACAACCCTGCAGCAATTGCAACAATTACAACCAACGGTCTAGACGGTGAAGGTAGTGAAATTATTAATGCATTTAACATACCTAAAACTAGTTTTTCATCTACTAAAATACCTTTTGTATTAAAACTCAAAGACCAATCTAATTTTACAACTAAAAGCTACCCCTACCTCTCATCAACAAATACATTTCCTGCAACTTCTTATTATTTTAAAATAGTTTTAGTAGATCAAAACAACAATCAAGTACCTTGTAGTTTTTACAAAACTAATTTCGAAGATGAAATATCTGATTCAGGTGGTTTTTATAGAGGTTATTTTGAAACTACAACATCTCTATTATCTGCAAGATTATCTGCTATTGTATTTTTAAATGATATACCTAACTTCGAGCAAGACACAGCATTTATTCTTTATTCACAACCTTACAGTGAGTATATAGCCAGGTATTTTACCGCATCTTATCTTTCAGAAAATTTTGGTAATACTGTAATTAATAATTATGATTTTGTTAATACTGTAGGAAATAGAAGTATTTTTACTATTTCACAAATAACATCTTCAAATAATAGTCTTAATGACTATTGCTTCTGGGCAGGAGACAGCGACACCGATACATTGTTAAAATACGACTATAAAGGTATAAACTTGCATACAATAAAATTATCATCTGTAACATTATTTGATAACACAACAGCTAATTTTCTTAATGATGATGGTAGTGCTTCCCCGTCCTGTATTGCTATAGATAGCAATAATAACGCGTTTGTTACTTTATTTGATAGTGGCTCAGTTATTAAAATAGATAATAATACAAATAAAGTAACAAAATTTAAAGGATTAGGCACTAATCTATATCTAACTTCTTCTGATTATATTTCATATAAAGGTTATGTTGGTGAAAATGTAATATTGCCTTCTTATGTAGATATAGATAAACACAATTATGTATATGTCGTATTAAGCCATCCGCTTTGTTCACGAATTGTAAAGCTTGATAATGATCTTAATGTTTTAGATAATTTTTCGCAAAACAATTATTATTTCCAAAAAATAATAATTGATAGAAATAATAAAATTTGGGCAACATCATATAGTAATACCGGAAGCACTTCTGCATCTAAATTAGTTAATAGAAATGATAAAATATTCTTACTTGATACCAATTTCAATATTTTAACAACTTTTAATAATTTTTATTTACCCGGTGATATAACTGTTGATGGCAGCCAGAATTGTTGGGTGCAACACGGTACAGATTTAATTTCAAAACTTAACTCTTTAGATTATACTGTAACTACTTATAATATTGACGAAACATTTAGCAACGTAACATCTTACATACAAAGTGTTGAAGGAATGTCGTGCAATTCAAATAATCAAATATTAGTCATAAATAATTTTGATAATAAAATATACTTTGTACCTGCTAACGTTACATCACAATTTTTAATCTCTTCTTTAGAAAGTATTAACTTTAGGTCTGCACCTAACAATTTTGCTACATATCCAATTTCAGCTTATTATGATAGCAAGTATCAAGCTGATGGTGATTTTTTAGGATTTAAATGGATTAATAAATTTTATTCAAATGCATCAAACTTAAAATTGTTGTCTAGTATAACGCCGTTTTTCAATCTTTACGCGCCTTCAGGTAATAATATAATGCTTAAGATAAATGAAGATTTTGATGGTCAAGAAATGTATAAGAGTTTTGCGCTTTCTGAGGCATTACAAGATAAAAACGTATTTTTTAATGATTTCTTAGGCACAATAGTTGGTAATAATAAATCTAATTATAATACAGCTTTGTTAAAAAAGATGTACGAAAAAATTGCTAATTTTTCTGATAATATTGCAGATGTTGATGTATGTAATGTTGAATCGTTAATATCAAAATGTGAAATGTTTGGTGTTATATATGAAAATTATCAATACCCTTACCCACCCTCTCTTGAAAGAGTTATGGATTTAGCAAGTATAAAGAGAAATAAACTTTTTGGTAACAAAAATTCAGTTTCTTATAGCTTTGATAACTTAGAAAATTTAGGTACACTTATTAATGTTTCTACAGATACATTCTCTGCAACAGAGATACTTGTAGCGAGGGAAAAGTTTTCCAACGTATACAAACCAGTAAATACAACTCTTATTAACGGCTATTCATCTCATGAAATAATACCATTTTCCATGTTTAACTATTATTGGGGCTGGGGGTTAGTATGCCCTGTTTCTATATCAGGTAACGATATTTCGGCGTATTATGATTTTTATAGGCTCAAGACAACCGATCAAAAAATATACAACAACTTATTAGATTTCGACAATAAAAATACTAATCTATCTTTTAGCCTTAGCAATAGCAGGTTATTCTATGGCGATGATGGGGTAATAGATCAAAATATAGCCTATACATTAGTTAATGGGTTGAACCTTTTCTCTAGTGCAACGAACGTATTTTATAATTAAATAATATCGTCATGTCTGATATTTTAGAAAAAAATACAGTTCTTATAACTGTACCTGAATCCATTATAACCGGCAAAACTTTTAATGCTATTGACTATAATGAGCCTTTAACGTTTTTAAATTTTATTGTTAGAACAAACCCAACTGAAACTGATAGCGCTTACCTTGTGCAGCAATATAGATTGTATTTGCTAGAATGGTACAAATATAAGAAAATAGATAAAACAGATAGTACTGATTTTGTAAGATTATCTTTTATTACGTTTTTAAGGGAAGTATTGCTTAACTTTTCATCATTAGAAGAAAGAAGATTTGTTTCTAATGCTAACTATTCTAATGATTTAGATCTATATTCAGTACTTCCTTTTTTTACGAAAAAAATAAAAGAAATATGTAATTATTATTCACTTCTCAGACAAAATGTACCATTTAAAAAGTATGAAAATGCACTAAAAGGTTCTCAAACAGGAGTAGTTACATTACTAAAAAATGAAATATACAAAACTCTACAAGCTGTCGAAATAGTTTCAAATCAAACTAATTTATTTAGCTTATCAGCTATAAAAAATAATTTAAGCATAGAAGTTAAAGAGCTATTTGATGATTCACAGTATTTTGATCTTAACCCTAACTATGATTCCGCAACTTATAATAATGCTATAACATCTAATTTTTATTCTTCAAATTTAAACGATTTTAACTCAACGTTGTTTACAGATTTTGATACGACAATAGTGGATGCAATTACTACATACCCATTTTATATTACAGATTTTAAAACTAGCTATTCTATTAATTACCAAGTTTTTGCTGATGATTTACAATACTTGAAAGATAGAGATTTTATAAATCAAATAAACAATCAGAATAGAAATAATTTAAATTTAAATCTTGAAAAAGAATTAATTGAAAAATTTATAGGTACTGATTATTATTATTTGAGTACGGGTAATACTATAAATGATATAGTTTCCGGTGTACTTTTTAAAGCACAAGACAAATCGACAAATTTGCTTAACAAAAGATTTCCTTCCACCGCATCTTTTCAGAATGAAAGTAATTTAAAAAATATAAGACAGATCGGTGGGTTTTTCTTACCTGATAAATTAGGTGTCTTACATTTTAATAACTTTAAGTATAGCATAGATGTTGATAAAAACATACTAACGCCAAATAAGCTATATGTGTTTCCTGACCCACATCACCAGGGTAATATTTCTAACTTATCACTTACAGATTTTGATTCCCCAATAATTTATGAAGAAGACGTTTCGTGGATGCATTATAATAGAACTGCACAATACCTATTTGCAAATGTTGTAAGCAATCCGTTATATAAAAATTTTTATGCTTATCACAGTAGAAGCGAAACTCTAGGTTATCAACCGATAGGTATGTCGCGTGATGTCGATAGTACAGAGTTTTTTACAGGCTCAGCTAAATCTATTTGGGATAATTCTGATGTATTTCCTGTAACAGATAATGAATTACCTATAGACGAAAGACAATTTAATTTATTAGCCGTTAACAAGACATTAACAAAATATAGAAATGATTTATATGGTAATAACTATGGACTTTATAAAGAAATAAATCCTGTTGGTGTAGGTCTAGACGGAACCAATAGAGGAGATTTTATTTCTCAAGAAGAATTAGATTTTTTTAATTTTACCGGGGGTAGAGCAGGGCTGTATGGTACTGGTAGAAAGGGCTTAAATTTAAATCAGTTTACAGCGTTAAGAGTTAAACCTTGTTTGTTGCTTGATGGTTATCTTTTTTATGATTTTGACAAAGGGTTTAATATAGATCTAACAATACCTAACCCAGATAAAGATATATCTGGTGTTACAACAAGAACAGTAACTCAAATACCCCCAGGTTCGGGTTATTATACAAGAATTAATGCTATAACCGCATCATCAACACCTTTAATAAACTATACTTTTGCATTTCCTTATTCACCACCACCTACATTTTCACCTCTACCTGCACCTATTCTTGTAATAGCTTATGGTAACGGTCATTTTTGTGAAAATACTCCCGAGGGTGATTGTATTGATACGTATTGTGATATTTTTAAAGTAAATTATTGTTTATTGCTTGATTGTTTGACTTACCTGGATAGTTTAAGCAATCAAAGATTAGATTTTTCATCTGATAGCCCTCAGTGGGACACAGCAATACCTGTGTATTATAGCGAACTACTCGAAGGTAGCTTAACTAACACTTTTACTAAACCTAATAACGTTGATAGAGCTACATTCTCATATACTTTTGCACCTTCAGCACAAGTTATTGCGGAATTAGATGCATTTAGATTTAATCTTGGTGGGAAAACTCCTTGCGCCATTACAAATACAATAGAATTTCCATCGCCTGAAATTTTAAACTATAATAATGATGTTTCGCAGTTTGTTAATTTAGCAGTACCTGAAAATTACAAAACATCCGTTAAAAGTTTGTCTACAAACTTAACTAAAAGTAAATCTATTTACGATAGTAGGTATGTAACAGAAGGTATTCTTTATTATAAGAACGCAAACACTGCAAAAGTTGAATCAGTGCAAAACGCTCTATCTTCTGTATATGAAAAATACCCTTCAATAATATCAGATAGTATAAAGAGCGGGGTAGTAGATTTCGATATTATATATAATGTTATTTTTGTTGAAACTAAAGATTATCTCATAATAGATAAATTAAATTATAATTATCAAAATAACAATGTTGAACCTTTTGATAGTTCTAAGAATTATTTACCAATTTACAGTTCAAATAAAAATTTAGAAAAGACCAGCACTATCTTTTTTAATGAAAAAAGTAGCCAAGTATATTTAGTTAGAACAGTTTTATTCTCAGATTTAAGTTGTACAAACACAAAAATAATTTATCCCGAAATTTATAAAATTGATATTGCATCACCTGATTTAGTTAAATTGTATCCCAATTTTGAAACTACATATCAAAATTTATCAGTCTTTACTCATCTTGATGTAGATACAAATATAGAGAGAATTGATAAGCCAATACTTTCATATAATGAAGATACTCAAACGTTCTTAATTAATTATTTTGCTAAAAACAGCAATAATGTTTTTGTAAACGTATTCCATGAATTTAATATAAAAAATTCAAACATAAATTTCTTAAGACATATCGCTTATAAGCCTGAATTCTTTATAAAAGATATTAACTTTACATATTACATACCAGCCTCAACCGCAGGCGGTGTTACATTAACTAATGCACCATCTTCATATCAAGTATATACGGATTGCGGTATATTGTGGTTTGCTACATCGGCTGCGCCATCACCAGTTGCAAAACAATTTATTAATTGTGATAGTGGTATTATATTTGCGCCTGCAGCTGTAACACCAACACCACAATCTACACCACCTCCTACACCTACACTACCAACACCTTCGCCTTCACCAACACCAACATTAACTCAATGGACAGGTTCATGTAGTTATGCGCAAATATTAACTGTATCTGGTGCGAATACTACAGCAGCCAACGGTACATATGTAATTACTGGTAAGTATACAACTATGCTATCAGAAACAAGTACGTTTACAGTATTTTATCAAAATACTACTAACACAAATTATGCATTAGTATTTGTAAATCAAAATAATGACGACTCTTCCTACATAAAGGGAGCCATACTTTCTGCATCTAATTCTACATTTATGAATAATATCGGATTGGTGTATGCAAGTACATCACCTATTGACCAATATGCCTGTGCTCCATACGGCATATATGATGTTGTATCGGCACGTACACCTAATGACAATATATTAAGGTATACTTCTGGCAAAGCGCCATACCCACAGGTACAAAAAGTATACTAGTTTCATTCTTTAATACGACAATAAATAAATAGATGGCGGCTTACGATCAAATATACGTAAATTCAGTTTCTGGCTCAGTAAATATGTTTGGCTCTTGTTATGTTGCTACAGAAACAGAGGGTATTGTTAATACAAAAATTTCTGAGGTCGGGCAAGCTGAAGACTGTTTATTTTGCTTTGCTCTTACCGGGGTACCTGTACCTTTACCGACTGTTACCCCGTCAAATACCCCGGACCCCTCCAATCCAGTGACCCAAACACCAACTCTAACTCCAACCCCAACTATAACCCCAACACAAACGCCTTCAGGTATCTAATATTATGGAATTAAGTGCAACAAGATCATTTACGTTTTTACCTGCTTATGAATTATCTAAGGAAGGTGATATAGTAGTATCGTTTGATTATATTACTAATGTTTATGATAATTATATTACTGAATATTATAACGAAACTCCCTCAGAAGGTTTTTGTTTATTTTTTTATGAAGGTAATAAATCAACCCTTGGTGGGGGACCCGGTTATGGGTTAGGTTATCTACCAGTATCCTCATTTGTTTTTAATAATTTAAATTTTGATTTAACTGACACATATAAATTGTCTAATTCGCTACCACTTATACCTCTCACAGCATCTAAAATTATAAATTCTAAAACTGCATATCAATCAAACACATCTTTTAAAGTAGAATACCACCCGGTAGATTACCCCTCGGTACCAGGATCTGCGGGTTGGAGAATTTGGGGTGTGACTTCTCCTGGTGTAAGTGCTTTATTTTATTATAGTAATCAAAATAAAACTTACCCTATATGGGTTTCGGATTGGAATGATGGCCCTGATAAGCCGGGTAGCTGGGGTTACCCTGATTTTATAAGATCTAGAACTGGAACTACCTATACTGGTAAAGATGGTGGGTTGTTAGCGGTAGGGTTTGATTTTACAGGTAATTTTGGTAAAACATTTCTTACTTTTAGCCCACTTGATTCAGCTATAGGCAATCTTTCTTCTTCCAACCCTAATTCTATAAGTATTCGTGATAGTTATATCAATAATTATAACAAATTAGTTCAGACTGATAATTTATCTTCAAATTTTTATACAACACCTATTCTTTTGTATAATAGTCTTGCTACTTCTTTAACCGCTAATACAGGCAATAGAGTAAAAATAAGATTAACTGACCTAGGTAGAACTATAGAAGTAAAAATTAAACCTTATAATTCAGAAAATTATTTAAATGCAATAAATTTCGGGGCGCCTGATTTAGGGCCAAACCTAACAGATGACAGTATAAAAATAGGTTTAAATTTCTCTTCATTAAACAATACAGATTTTGGTATAAAAAACTTTAATGTAGCGGGAATTGCTGCTTCTCCCACAGCTACAGAGACACCTACCCAGACACCTACTCAAACACCTTCTCAAACTGCGCCCGTAACTCAAACACCAACACCTACTCAAACATCTACTGCAACAGTTACACCTACCGTTTCACCGACTTCTTCACAAACACCAACAGCAACCCCAACTGTTACACCTACTCAGACTGTTACACCTACATTCACACCTACAAATACAATTACTCCTACCCAAACACCTACCGCACAGGTTACACAAACACCAACACCTTCTATTACACCTACCGAAACACCGCCTATCACACCAACACCAACAGAAACACCACCAGTTTCGCAAACACCTACAGAAACACCAACACCAACTATAACACAAACACCTACTCAAACACCTCCATCAGGCGTACCTCTACAAGACGGTATTATAGTTGGGTTTGGTTTTGATGTATAAATAATTTTATGAATTATAACCCAGTATACTTAAGTGATGTAACCGAAAGCTGGGAAGGTGTAGATTCCCGCCTTTCTGGCGGCAACACAAACCGACAATTTATATATACAATTGCATATTCTGGAAATAGATTATTTTTTGGTGGAAGCTTTATTTTTAATTATACAAATGTACCTTGGAAATTTGATTATGTATATCCGATATCTTCATATAATTTAAATTTTATAAATATTGGTTATTTTGATGATGATCCAACCCAAAACATTATAAAATCTTTAAAAAATATTGGAACTCGTAAACAAGTAGTAGCAGATAGTGACAGTACTGTATACGATGGAGTCTTTAATTTAGCACTTTGCGGTAACAATTTAGTAGCAGCAGGTAGGTTTAATTTAGTTAATACTGAGATAACGGGGTTTCAAACTACAACACATATTGATAGAAGCTTATTTTATCAACTTTCAAATACTTGGCCATTTGATACTACTCTACCTCCTTTAACAAATATTAGAGTTTATGATTGGGGTAAACTATATAATTTTATAGGTACACAAGGCTTCCCTGGTTCGGGTTGTTTTACACCCTCGTTTTCCGGTGATTATGCAAAAAATATTACATATTATAATAATGATTTAAACAGATGGGTAGCTATTCCTGATTCTGAGAACATTATAAATAATTCTACCGGACAACTTCAAGCATTAGAAGTTTTAGATAGCCCGTTAAATGCAAGCTCTAAAATGTTATTTACAGCAGGTTCACATCTATCCGGTACACTTCTTTATTATACAGGTACTAGATGGGATTTTGTTAGACCATCACTCTCATCAAGTAGATTTTGGGGAGCCAACCCTCAATGCTATCAATTGTATAATGATAATAGAGGAAATTTAATTTATGTTGGTTCTTTTAGTGGATTAAACGGTGATTGGAGACGGTCAGGGGTTGCAAAATATAACAGTACTTTTACAACAGATAGTTTATTGGCAATTGGAACAGGATTAACAGGAGCAAGTGGTCACGGATATTGTGTAACAATGTCTGGTGATAATTATATTGTTGGTGGTTTATTTGATAGTAAAATAGCTTTTTTCGATATTAACAGCAGTACCAATTGGAGAAAGCTATATAGTGATACTAATAATAGTATATTCCTTTCGTCAAGCATGTCATTTAATAGTATTGATCTCGATATAAATCCAAATAAGATTTATTTAGCGGGCAATTTCTTTTTTATAAAGAATGACTTTAACATGACACGAATTGTGCAATTAACAAGTAATGGTACAAATTATAGTTTTGGTAGAGTTGATGGAAATATAATAATTCCCGGAATAGAAACATTTAACCGCAATATTCCTCAAACTCTCTTAGTTAATAGAGTTGCAAACTACACTGTTGACGCCACCCTTTCAAGCGATTTTGATAATATAGCAGGGTTAAATTTACGAACACATTTACAAAATTTCGATTCAGGCGGTTCTGGTATTTCTATTTACGGTAAATCACCATATCAAGGTGTAAGCGGTTTGCTGGTAAATTAAATATTGATAATATCGAAAAGTATATTAAAATAATTTGTGGCTAAAAATAAAAATACTATATATATTCAAATAGCATCATACAGAGACCCACAGCTATTACCAACTCTTAGAGATTGTCTTGCAAATGCCAAGTATCCAGAAAACTTAAGATTTGGTATATGCTGGCAACATGATGAAAAAGAATCCTTAGGTGAGTTTATAGATGATACCAGATTTACTATTTTAGATGTTCCGTACAATAAAAGCAAAGGTGTGTGTTGGGCCCGGCATGCTGTTCAACAACATTATAGGGGAGAAAAATACACCCTACAATTAGATAGCCATCACCGCTTTGTAAAAAATTGGGACGAGATGTTAATAAAGATGATGGAGCAATTAATAAAAAAAGGTCATAAGAAACCATTATTAACAGGGTATATACCGAGTTTTGATCCAGATAATGATCCAGGCGCAAGAATACATGTTCCTTGGAAAATGAATTTTGATAGATTTATTCCAGAAGGTGCAGTATTTTTTTTACCTGCCTCTATTGATAACTTTAAAGATCTCAACGAGCCAATACCCTCCAGATTTTACTCTGCACATTTTTGCTTCACATTAGGTCAATTCTGTAAAGAAGTACCTCATGACCCTAACTATTATTTTCACGGTGAAGAAATTAGCATAGCTGTAAGAGCGTTTACACATGGCTATGATTTATTTCATCCCCATAGAGTAGTTATATGGCATGAATATACTCGAAAAGGTAGAATCAAACAATGGGATGATGATAAGATATGGGTTCAGCGCAATGAGGCATGCCATCTTAGAAATAGAAAATTGTTTGAGATGGATGGTGAAAAGAAAGATATTGATTTTGGTGTGTATGATTTCGGTAAAGTAAGAACGGTTAGAGATTATGAAAAATACGCTGGTATATGCTTTAAAAAGAGAGCAGTACAGCGTTATACTATTGATAATAATCTAGCACCAAACCCATACCCCTTCAAAAATGAAAAGGAATTTGAAGCTTCATTTTTAAAAATATTTAAACACTGTATCGATGTAAGATATGACCAGGTACCGGAAAAGGATTATGATTTTTGGTGTGTTGCTTTTAAAGATAAGAGCGGTAAAGATGTATTTCGTAAGGACGCAGATAAAGATGAGATCGATCGTATGCTTAAAGATCCCGACAAATATTGTAAAGTATGGCGAGAATTTAACGCAGAAGAGCTACCTGCTAGCTGGTTGGTGTGGCCACACAGTAAGAGTAAAGGTTGGTGTCAAACGATTACCGGTAACATTGGTCACAAAACTGTGAGCTAGTATGCAAGAGGAAGAGAAAAATAAAATAGTTTATCTGCATATACCTAAAACTGGTGGTGCGGCGATGGAGTATTATTTTTATAATCAAACAAAGAATTTAAGACGTAATTATTTTTTAAGTTTTTTCGGAGTAGATGATTCGAGATTCATAAAAGATGACCTTTCTACTCAAAGAAAAAACGGAAATCACTGCTTAATTGAATCTTTGTTTAGTAATAAGAAATTACAATTGGAATTTGAAGCTAGTATACATTTTAAACAAAGCAAATTATTATTCGGTCATACTGTATACGGGTGGGACAGAATTTTTCCTAACTATAATTTCAATTATGTAACAGTTATAAGAGAACCAATAGAAAGAACTATTTCAAATATATTACAATACACAACAGTTTTTCCTAATGGGTTTACTAAATTTGGTGCATTTAAATTACCTCCCAAAAACAGCAGTGAATATTGGGAAGAGATATATTTAATATTGACAAATAATAGAAGAATACAAGGACTATTGCCCCACGAAAATATGAATTTTAAGAACTGTCAAGTAAGAGTTTTTGAGGGGCAAGATTTAGCGGTTTATAGAGAAGATGTAAATTTAGATTTAGCTATCGAAAACGCTACAAAAATACAATATTCTTTATACGATAGTTTTAATGAGGGTATACAGAAAAGTTTTAATAAATTAGATACACCTATCGATATGTCTAGAAATCATGTTCCTAACAAGAAAAATAGAAGTGTACCACAAAAAATTGTTGATTTACTCTTAGATTGGAACGCTAAAGATATACAATTTTATAACATACTTAAATCAAAGTATGAATAAACTAGTTACTGCGATTTATTTGGGTCTTTTTAACACAGAATACGGTGGTAGACCACCTGCGTGGCGTACTAGATATTTTAACGGTATCATACAATTAAAAAATAACAATTTTCAAAAGATTGTATATACAAGTAGTAAACTAAGCAGTGATATACAAGCATATATTAATAAAAACTGTACCGTTGAACAAGCAAATCTGTTTACAGTAAAAGTTTTTGAATTAGATCAATTTGTGCATCATTCAAAAATTATTGAAATTAAACAAGCTCAGAACATAAAACATAATATTGATAGATGTATTCATGTACAATGGTTAAAGTTTTGGCTTTTAAATAAAGAGCTCGAAGCAAATAACTACGTTTTTTGGATAGATGCAGGTCTTATTGATCATATTCTATTTCCATGCAGCACATATAAAAATTTAACTAATATTATAAACCAAACATATTTAGAAAATCTTATTAAACGAATAAATGACAAAACATTTATCATTACCGGTGATAGAAATAAAGGTTTTACTGGCCCCACAGGTCCGCCCTCACTTAAATCGTTAAAAAATTATAATCTTCACCCTATAGGTGGGTTTTTTGGTGGTTTATCTACTAGTCTAGAGAAAACAATTAAAAGATATGAATTAATTATAGAGCAATATCTTAATAACAAGACTTTATATTTTGAAGAAGCAGTTATGGAGGATGATTTTTTGCATAATACTGATGAGTATATATTCGATACTTTTGATACTTGGTACCATGAAAACACTAAATGGTTCAATCAGAAGCAACTGGAAAAAATAAAATCTTTTCATAAAGTATTTTACAATTAATATGGGGTTAGGTAGCTACATTTACAAAAATAGGATAGTTCAACAACATAAAAATATTGAACCTGTTCTATGTGAACTATTTAATACAGTAAAACCTGCAAGAGTAATTGAAATAGGCACATCATACGCGGGGCTTACACTACTTCTGCGCGATACATTAGATAAAATAGGATTAAATGAAAGTAAGTTAGTAAGTTTTGATAAAATAGTTAAATTTAACGATATTAATAAACTCAATTCAATTAGTAATTTAGAAATTAAAATAGAAAATATATTTGAATATTTAAAAGGTGGTACAGTTTTTAAATTAATATGTGATAGAACTAAAGATTTTATACAGCAACCCGGCCCTACAATAATTTTCTGTGACGGTGGTAATAAAATTGCAGAATTTAATTGTTTAGCTGAGCATATAAAACCCGGTGATATAATATTAGCACATGATTATATTGAAAATAAGCAAATTTTTGAAAGCACATTTAAGGATAAAATATGGAATTGGTGTGAAGTTACGGAAGATAAAATACTAAAATGTTGTGAAGTGTATAATTTAAAACCTTTTATGCAAGATAAATTCCAGAATGTTGTCTGGGCATGCAGAATAAAAGAATTACTTTAAAAATATGTTACAAAAAAATAATATTACAATTGTAACTGGTATATTTGATCTAGGAAGGGAAGGCGCTGGTGAAGGTTTTAAGAGACCCTTTTCACATTATATATTAAAATTTACAGAATTGCTTAGCGCATTTAAAGACTATAATCTAGTTGTATATGTTGAGAGCAAGTATAAAAATTTGATATCCGAAATTAGATCTACGCATAATACTGTAATAAGAATTAAGGAAATAGATGAATTTAAAACCAAATTTCCATTCTATAATCAAGTTAATACTATAAGAAAAAATGAAACGTGGCTATCTCAAGCCGGGTGGTTAAGACAGAGTACACAAGCAACACTCGATCTCTATAACCCCATGGTAATGTCAAAGATGTTTATGTTGCATGATGAAAAAATAAGAAACCCCTTTAATACAGAATATTTTTACTGGATAGATGGTGGTATAACAAATACAGTTCATAGTGGCTACTTTAATAAAGATAAAGTAATTGACAAGTTACCAAATATTACAGATAAATTTTTGTTTATAGCCTTTCCTTACGAAACTGGAGGCGAGATACATGGTTTTGAACGATCGAAAATGAACGAATATTCACAGACAAAAAATGTTGAGTATGTCTGTAGGGGCGGGTTTTTTGGTGGTCATAGTAAACATATTAGTGAAATAAATGCACATTATTATTCTATCTTACATGACTCAATTAATAAGGGGTTTATGGGAACCGAAGAAAGCATTTTTACGATAATATCTTATCTTAAGCCTCAATTATATCATTTGCATATGATAAATGGTAACGGTTTAATAGGTAAATTTTTTGAAGATATAAAGAATTTAAATGTTGAAGAAAAAATAAATGTAATTTCTAATTATAATGGTACTTGTTCATATGTAATCACGTTTAATTCGCCAGAACAGTTTGAAAAATTAATTGAAAGTTATCAAAATCAACCTGGGTTTTTTAAAGAAACTAAAAATTATCTTTTAGATAATAGTACGGACCCGGCCACCCTGCCAAAATATACCGAATTATGTAAAAAATTTAACTTCGAGCATATTAAACAAAATAATATTGGCATTTGTGGAGGCAGACAGTTTGTAGCAGAGCATTTTGAAAACAGTACACAAAGTAAGTATTACTTATTTTTCGAAGACGACATGAATCTATACAACGGTAATGATATAGCCTGTAATAACGGATTTTTACGTAAAACAGATAATTTATTTTTTAAATTATTAAAAATTATGAATAAAGAGAAGTATGATTTCTTAAAACTATCCTTTACTGAATTTTTTGGTGATAATAAAACACAATGGGCATGGTATAATGTACCGCAGCATTTAAGAGAAAGATTTTTTCCGGAAAAAACTAAATTACCTGTACAAGGATTAGACCCTAATGCACCAAGCACAGTTTTTAAGAATATAAAATCAGTTGATGGTATCAGTTACGCTGATGGTGAGGTATATTATTGTAACTGGCCTCAAGTTGTATCACGTGAAGGTAATAAAAAAATGTTTTTAACTACAAAATGGAAGCACCCTTACGAACAAACATGGATGTCGCATTTTTATCAATTAACTAAAGCAGGTCAATTAAATGGTGCGGTATTACTTCTTTCGCCTATACATCATCATAGATTTGCACACTATAAAGCGGGCGAAAGGCGAGAAAATTAGTCTAATAAAATAGTTAGTAATAAATACTAATAGTGAGTGACGTAAATACAACAACTGTATATCTTACTTCTATTCAAGACCCTGGTGATATAGTAATGTATAATCATTACTGGTTTTCTGATGTATTGTCAGGAACTAGTATAGCGTATCCAAATACAGCTGATGGCAATTTCTTTACGTATACCTCTCTACCTCTTGTTACGGCTGACGATGGTTTGTTTTTTCCTTGGGGATATGCTTTTCAGGATACAACGTCAATACAATATGTAGGGAAATATAAAGGTAGAACTACATTAAATTTTTCTGGTACCGGTTTAGACATTAGATTTTTTCCTATTTTAAGAATAAATTATGATTTTGGTGATGGCGCCAGCTATGAAAACAACAGAGCTATTCTTATAGATTATTCTAAACTACAGATAGATTCGTATGTAAATGGTTTAGGATTCGGCGACCCAAAATGGGTTATAGTTCAACATACTTACGAGCCTAGTGATACAACCTTTACAACTACATACACTGCACATTTAAGAGTATTAAATGGCAATCTAGTAACAAATAATTTCTATTTCTTGATCGATATAGTACAAGATTCTATATTTGATTTTGACGACTTTAGTTTGCTTGATACTAAATTTGTATCGCTATCTGATAAATCAGCTATTAGTATATTTGAAGCTTCTAATCCTGAGTATATCTTAAATAACCTGGTAAAATTTAGCGGTTCATAAGAAAAGAGTCCTAATAAATAATCTTAATGGAAATTAAACCTTTAAATAAAGAGTCTTTTCCCTCTATTAGACTTAATTATGAATTGGATAGTACTGCAAAAGTAGTTAAGGATAATTTTGAAAACGAACAAAATTTAGATATTTTACTTAATAACTTTTTAAAAGATGCGCGTGACACCGCATCAAACAAATATAGTAATTTTTATCTTACTGATAGAGTTAATTTAAGTAAAAATTTAGAATTTAAATCTCTTGAAAATCCTAAAATAGAAAAATTTACAACCTGGTTAGCTTCAGATGCAGATCAACTATTAACAACTAAAACTGATTTTTGGACCCTAGCTAACGATGTAGAAGGCGGGGATACCGTTGTGTATGTAGCAGCATCAGGAACGCCATTCGATATTAATAATAAGTATATCTTTGATATAGAATTTTTAAGTGAGAAAATTTGTAGAATTAGCCATTCCTATAGCAACTATACCCGTTATCTAACGATAAATTATTTAAATGCTACCGGTAATACTTTTTTCTGTTTAGATAACGGGCAAAATCCGTTTGATCCCAACTCAACACAATCTTTTTATTATCTGTATGATAGAAAAAACGATTTTATTGTTATATATAAACTTATAAATGATATAGCTTATATAATTTATACATACGAAGTAACAAAAGATATAACACTATTTCTTCCTGAAACATCAGATGATTTTGGGTTTCTAAACGATCAAATTTATAGGTGTAGATCAAGATTTGAACCGCAAAACTCACCAACCGTAAACAGCATTTACGCTTTATATAGTAAAAACTTTAAATCTAATAATCTTAATATAGACGATCGCCCTGCCCCATTCAACGAATTTTGTCCCTCATATGCAAGTCTTGATAATAATTTTTTAATTAATACTGAATATTATAATCTTTCAGATAAAAATTTACCAATAAACTTACTAACATTAAAAAATACATCTACACCAAGCAATTTTCAATCACGAAATAACCCATTTGCAGTCAAAGAGCCTGAAATACAACAAAGACAATATAGAAAAATATTCACCGGTACCAATCAAATTGGAGGAAATGATAATATAAATCTTTCCTATGAAACGTTTACTAGCGAAAGAAAATTTCAACCCGATAAACTTTCATATTTTCACGCCCCTCAAGATTTATTTCCTTACCAAAAGCTTAATATAAACGATTCTGGGTTAGTAGAAAGCGGCGCAATTGCAGGCGACCACCCTCTTAGATCAGATAAGTTATTTAAGAAAGAGGCTGATTATAAGTATAACTCTTCTTTTGGTGATACTACTGATGAACAAAATGGAAGATATCTTTGTTCTTGGCTATCTGCAGGGCCTACCACAAAAACAAGACCGGTATGGGTAGATAGATATTATTTCCCTCAGCAAACAACCTATATTTCAGCATTTACGTCAGGTCCCAACCCGTTTTATAATTATTTTTCAGAGGTACAGAGTTTACAGAACGAAATGCCGTTTTTAAAGCAAGTAGTTGTAGATATTCCAAGCAGATGTACTCTCGAACCAGGTGTTTTATATGCATATCATCATCTAGGTAAACAAACAATCAACAATTTAATAAAAAATTTAGATTTATATCTATATGAAAAAGATTTATCGCTATATACAAATATTACTTATGATGGTCTTTCAGGTGTTTTAATAAAAGATGAGAGTTATGAATATAGTTTTTTTGGTGATGAATATGGTAAATCTAGCAGGGTTTCTAGCCCCGATTACTTTAATAAGTTTACATTAAGCTTTTATTTAGATACCAATCATTGGGACAAACCATTTGCGAACCAAATTATAGGTAATTATGTAAACGATGGTTTCGGTATTTTTAATACAAATTATGTAACACCATATATTACATTAGTAGCTCCCTCCGCTGTTCACATCTTTAATACAGATTTAACTTATGTAGATAGTAAGAATTTTAATTCAAATGTTAAAAACATTATAAGGTATGAACAATGTGAAGATTATTTTGTAATCCTTGAAAATGATGATGTTGTAAGAATTAATATTGACGGTGTATCTTTAAACAAACTAATCTTAGATGATATTAGTAATGTAAGGGGGTTATATCCAATAAACAATAATTTTTGTTTTGTTCTTACAGGGTTAGCTTCATATGATTTCTTTTTAGTTAATACTGATACAGGTGCTATTTCAAGTTATGATAATACAGGTTATCTGTACGATCAAGCTAACAATATTGATTTTGATAATACCGGGTTTTTAAATATTATTGCTTATAACGATCAAGTATATCCCATACAAGGCTACACGCCAAAAAGATTTAAAGATGATATCTATTTAAGTTGGTTAAACTATATTTTTGTCTATAATACAATAAACAAAGATCAGGTTTCTGCTTACAAATTTGATGATTTAATTGATTTTAATATTGATTTTGATGGATATATATGGGCATTACATAGTGGTAACAAGCTTTCTAAGCTTACTACATCAAATGATAAGACTCTTTTATCTACTATTACTTTTGATTTATCAGGTAGTTTTAAAAATATAGATTTAATAAATTACTTTGAAGGTGATCAATATAGGCAAGAATTATTATTATATTCAAGATTGAGTACAAATGAAAATTATAATTACATGAGAATTGATAAGGTTAATTATGACGGTAATATTGTAAAAACAGTAACAGTTAATAGTAATTTATCATCAGATTTAATTTCAGATACAACCGGCGGTGATTATGCAAGATATTTTGTGAGGGAAAAATACTTTAAAAATAATATTAATGCAAAATTAAAGCTTAGAAATGTTTACAACTACAACGACTCACTATTAGTGGATTTACCTTTTAATTTAACTGCATTTGATGTGGGTTATCATCATTTTGCAGTAAGAGTTGATACTTTTAAAGGTATTATTTCATTATATGTAGATGGTGATTTAGTGAATAATACTTTTATTCCTGAAAATAATTATATTTTTAATAATCTGTTAAAAGAACCTTTTTATGTTGGCGCTACTCCGTCCTTTAATAATCGGTCTCTTGCTAATAGACTTAAACAAAAAAATACTTTCTTTGCTCATAAAATGAGAATAAAGAATCTTTATTTATATGATAATGTACTTGATACCAGTCAAATAAATTTACATACTAAGCAGGGATTAAATTTTTATGAAATGATTTATGACATACCATCTGGTAGAAGAAATATTTTGGATGAAATTGAATTTGTCTTTAAAAACAAAATACCGGGCTTTAAATCTGGTATATTTGACTTAGAAATAAAAAATACCGGTATTACAGACAGTATCCTTAAATTTAAGCTTGAACAGCAAATAAAACAAATTTTAGATAATGTTATACCCTCATATACTAAGTTAAGAAACATTATATGGAGTGATTTAAATGCAAGCTAGTGAAATAACTAAATCATATAATTATTTTTATGACAGAACACTTGGTGGAGAAATTACCCTGCCTTATAAGCTTAATGACATATTGATACCAATAAATGAACTTTCTTACAGCGGGACTATAAACGAAGCATATGAAAAATTACAAAATAATTTAATTTATTTGTATTCTTTAACTAAATTAGCTGATAACAATATACCATTTGATTATTCAAAAATAGCATCCGGCTCACCAACTGCGTTATTTGCACTGTCGGGCGCGTTTGCATGGATTTCAACAAATCAATCTTCTACTTCTAATAGTAAACCGCTTTCTTCCTATGGATATCCACAACTTGATAAATTGGTTGGGGGAAATTTTACCGATAAAACTCCGGTAGGAACTTTTAACAATATTGGTTTCTTTATTTCTAATACACATATATACGCATTAACAAGTAATTATGATCGTTCGCTTATTGGACCATACATATCTGCAAATTCTGTTACAGAAAATTCATTATTTACTTTTGGTGAATTAAATTCTATTGCTATCGATGGGTCTAAAAATTATATTTTTGTATCTGACAAGCGCAATGATACTATTTATCAGTATGATATATCTAATTTAGTAACCGAAGACAATATTATTGGTAGAAAGCTTGTATATGTAGATAGTATGGGTGGCACAGGTACTTATCTTGATATAGATAAATTTAACAACCCTTGCTTTTTAAACATCTATAAAAATGATTTATATGTCCTAGATAAAGGTAATTTTTGTATTAAAGTTTATGATAGCAATTTAAATTGGAAGAAAACTTATAGAAATAGAGAGTTATTTTTTGAAAATAATGTTACTGGTTTTAGAATAAACCAGGATACAGAAAAATTTTATTTTGGATTCGAAGATAAGATTGGAATATTTACATTGAGTAACGAGCTTTCGCTCTCAACAGCTAATTTCTTTTCAATGTCTTCGTTTTTTAGCACAAACGAAAAAATTGTAGATTTTAGTTTTTCAGAAATTGATAAAAATATATTTTATGTGTTAACAAATAAAAATGTTTATAAAAAATTCATAAGTAAGCCCGAGACTAATATAGGTAAATTTCAACTTTCATATAATAATATTACTACAACACAATTTGTTTTTAGCTTTATTGACTCATACGATAATGAAAGGGATAATTTAATTGTTTACGGTAATAGATATAATGCTGGTATGTTTTTATCTTTCCTAGAGAAGTCAAATTATATTACTATATTAACAAATAATGATTTAGATTTTTATACTATAGATGAAATTAAAGTAAATCCTGATGAATACTCTCAAGATTGGGTTTTTAGTAAAGCTAATTATAAAATTTTGCTCAACATACTTGCAATGAGAGACAGAATAACTAAAAGATTTGCAGGCAAATATGATAATTTTGGAAATAATCTATTTTTCGGTACGTTATACTTGCTAGATGATGAAGTTCAAAAAGATGAATTTGATTATGGGCTGAACTATCTTGTAGGTATTAACGAAATGTACAGTAATGCTATTTTAAATAGAAGTTTTTCTAAATTTTATGACCTACAAGTTCATATGCTTAGTGTTTTAAGAGATACTACAATAAATGTGTGGCCGCCTATTACTGCAACTAAGGTTATAACATAATTTTTTAGTTTAAAAATTAGAATAGTTTATAAATACATATATATGGCTGGAAATGCACGTTTTCATAACAAATATCATAGAGCTAATCACCACACTAATAATACCCCGGGTATACCCGATAGTGGTTCTGACCCTATTGCATCTTCTTTGTTTCCTTTTCAAGGAGACTTTGTTTTAAACGGTTCATTATCTGCTAGCGGCTTTAAAACTGGCGGTTCTACAGGCATAGATTATGTTGCTACTATTAACGGTGTAACATACACCTGGAAAAAAGGTATTTTAATAAGCGCGGTATAATTTTATGGCAGATATTAGTATAGTAAAAATTAAAGTAAGGCGTGGAACAGACTCAGATAGAAGAAGAGTAATTCTTGATGAAGGTGAGCTCGGTTTTACAACAGATACGCAACGTTTTTTTGTCGGTGATGGTGGTACCTTAGGCGGTGTAAATATTGCTAATAAATTTCTAGGTTATGGCGATAGAACCTTGTTCGGTGATTCTCTTATAGGTGATTTTGTTTATGATACAGTACAAAATTCTCTTTACGCATTAACTTCTAACCCATCTTCACTCTCAGGAAATTGGATTAATTGTGGGGTAGTACCAGATAATACATCTATCACGCTAACTTCTGCTTATAAATTCGGTGTCGTTCCTAATAGTATTGATAGAAGATTTGTTAATACACAGGATTTAGTTTATCTTGGTCTTTCTTCTACCGGTAATAATCAAATAACTTTAAATATTGATAATATAACAATAAAATTTAATCCTCAGCAAAAAATTTATGTTGATACTTCTACAGTTTCAGTTTCTTCATTAAAAAATACTGGCTTAGGATTAGATTTTACAGGGGTTAAGGTTGATAATTTACCTTTATTATTCGGTCTTTCAGCAATTGCCGGTACAAACCCTACATATAATAATCTTCCATCAAAATCTTTATTTATTGTAAATGATCCATTCCCATCAAATATCTATTATTTGATGATTAAGTCGCCTTAAATAATTATATGCCTGGCGTATTTGAAATAACTGATACAACAGTATTAAAAATACTAGTACGTAGAGGAACTGAAGCAGAGCGTCAAAAAGTTCGTCTTGATGAAGGTGAACTTGGTTATACTATTGATTCAAAAAGGTTGTTTATTGGAGATGGTTTAGGTGGAGGCGGAAATGTTTCAGGTATCTTATATCATGGAGCCTACCCTAATGTGGATACAGTCATAAATTCGGTACCTCAAGGTTATTTTCAGTATGGAGATTTGTTTTACGATACAAACGAATCTACATTATACGCATTAGGTGAAACTGCGGGTAGTAAATTTGATGTAGGGCCTAGATATGAAGATTTAGTTTTAGAAAAAACAACTTCACCCACAGGTCGAGTCAGAATATCTGAAAGTGTATTCGGAAAGTACACTGAGGGGGTAAATGTTAAGAGAAGAGCATTTTATTTTGACTATGATACTAATGAACCGTTTTATAACCAAAGAATAGTAGTTAATTTTAATACACTTTATTGGGCTATCACCTCAAAATCAAATTTTAATCAATTAAATCAAGACGGAATGTTTTATTTTGGCAATATAAAACAAAATAGCGCAAAATTAGATTTAGATTATCGTATTAATGTTAATACCACAGGCCTTAACAACGGAGCACTAGCAGTTTATAGCCCTACTAATGATGTTTTTGTAATTAGATCTCAAGGAGATTTTGGTAATGTTACCGGTACATCAAGTGTTTTAGGTCTAAGTGGAATTTATTTTTACCCCGGGGTACCATCTATTGCAGGGGCAAGCTCTTTCATACTTACAACATCAGGTACTGCATATTTTCAAAAACCCGGTGGTTCTGCATACGAACCATCATTCTTAGTTGATGGTTTTTCTAGATTTACAAACAGTGTAATGATAGATAATGATTGCTTGGTGTTAGGTAATCTTACTGCATTGGGTGATTTTACTGTATTAGAAACATTTGTAACAACATCATCCTCACTATCTGTTATAAACAGTACAAATCGTGATGCCATGGTTATAAGACAAGAGGCTGCCAATTTTAATACAGCTTATTTTTCAAATGATAATTTACCCCAAACAAGAGTTATATTTGATAGGTATTGTAGAGGTTCTTTTGGTAACGGTTTTGGTGAAACATCAAGAAACTCTGCAACCACTATAACTGGTGCACTTACTTCATTACACGTTGCGGGGGGAATTCTTGTAAGAGACGTTGCTGTATCTGATGGGGGTATGAATGGCCGCTTCGATGTTGATATGAATGGTGATTGTGTCATCAAAACAAGTTCTAACTTTTTAGACGGTAGTGTTCATGGTACCTATATTTCAAAAAACCAAGTTAATCCTACAGCTTACCCCGCCGATCACGTAGCTCAAATATTTGGTTCTGGTACAAACGGGGGATTAAAAATTATAAGCAATACCGGTCTTGCACCTTCTTTAGTAGTAGGTTCATCAAACGCAACTAATTCTCAAAGATTATTATCTTTAAGAGTTAATGCTGCTGGCACTCTTATGTCAGATGGTTCTGAAGTTGGGTATATTAACCCTAACGGTTATTTTAACTTAGGTAACGGTGCTGGTGGAGATATAAATGGCAATTTAAATGTAGCCGGCTTTATTAGAGCTACAGGCGATATCGTTGCATATTTCTCATCAGATATAAAATTAAAAGATAATATTTCTAATATTACTAATTCCTTAGATAAAATAGAAAAAATTAATGGTGTTGAATTTGATTGGAAGGAAAACGAACTTCATTCTGGCCACGACGTTGGTATTATTGCACAGGAAATAGAAGAAGTTTTACCTGAAGCAGTAACAACGCGCGAAAATGGCATAAAAGCAGTAAGATATGAAAAATTAATA
>Ga0172367_10001784_pt1 | contig 30603 bp, 26 predicted proteins | sample Lak10m_FD_114542 | JGI IMG/M metagenome (GOLD analysis project Ga0172367, IMG submission 114542) | Freshwater microbial communities from Kabuno Bay, South-Kivu, Congo - kab_022012_10m | ecosystem: Environmental > Aquatic > Freshwater > Lake | place: Democratic Republic of the Congo: South-Kivu...
ATAAATAAATTAGTTTCAATATAATAAATTAGTTTTAATATAATAAATAAATTAGTTTCAATATAATAAATTAGTTTTAATATAATAAATAAATTAGTTTCAATATAATAAATTAGTTTTAATTATAATAAATAAATTAGTTTCAATATAATAAATTAGTTTTAATATAATAAATAAATTAGTTTCAATATAATAAATAAAAATTGAAATAAAATAGTTATAGTAATAATATAATGTTAATATTTAAATGCCAGTGAAGACAGATGAATTATTAATATTAGAAATTATTAAAATAAATTGTATGGAGTTAAAAAATTTATCAGATAAATATAAAAATAGTTATAATATAGTGATAGCAGTTAAAATAAATGGTTTAGTTTTAGAATATGCATCAGAGAGATTACAAAATAATAATAATATAGTAATAGAACCAGTACAAAATAATGGGTTAGCATTAAAATATGCATCAGAGAGATTACAAAATAATTATAAAGTGGTGATAATGGCAGTAAAAAATAATGGTTTAGCTTTAGAATATGCATCAACAAAGTTACAAAATAATTATTATATAGCATATGAAGCAGTAAATAATAATAGTTATAGTTTAGAATATGTATCAGAGAGTTTACAAAATAATTATAGTTTAGTATTAGAAGCGGTGAAGGGTAAAGCAGAGGTAATATTATATAGTTCAAATGAGTTATTAAATAACAAGTTATTTTTAATAGATTGTTATAAAAGTAACAAATTAATATTAGATATGGAGATAAAGTTTATAGAGTTATTTGATAATTTAGAACATGAAAAATATGATGATAATTTTATAGAAGAATATGCTAATTTATTACATTTAGTTAGTAATATTGATAATTTATGTAAATATTTATTAATAAACAATGTAAATATAATAAATAAAAATATTCATTTATATAATTATATTAAAAAAATTGAATAAATTTAAATATAAATATCTATTAATAATTATTAATAAATATGTTTAAAAGTTTTATGAAAAGTGAAGAATTATATAAAATAGGGAAATATAGTGAAGATAATAATGATATAAATAAAATGTTAAATTATTATACATTAGCTGTTCAACATAATAGTGTTAATGCAATGATAAGTTTAGGAATATATTATGAAAAAATTAATAAATTTAATGAAATGAAACATTATTATTTATTAGCTGTTGAAAATGGTGATAGTAATGGATTAACAAAATTAGGGATGTATTATCAAAAGAAAAATGATATAAATAATATGTTAAAATATTATAATTTAGAAATAGAAAAATATAGAAATATAAATGCAATGAATAATTTAGGTTGTTATTATTATTTATTAAATGATAGTGAAAATATGTTAAAATATTATAAAATGGCGATAGAAAGTAAAAATGTGAATGCAATGAATAATTTAGGTCATTATTATGATAAAATAAATAATAAAAAAAACATGTTTAAGTATTATAAAATGGCGATTAAATATAAAAGTAGTATAGCAATGTGTAATTTGGGAAATTATTACAGAAGACATCATAATGTGAAGAAAATGAGAAAATATTATTTAATGTCAATAAAATTAAATAATACAACGGCAATGATAAATTATGGTCATTATTACAAGACAATAAATAATATAAAAAATATGGAAAAATATTATATAATGGCAAGTGAGTTAAATAATATAATAGGAATAAATAATTTAGGGAATTATTATAGATCAATAAATAATATAAAAGAAATGATAAAATATTATTTGAAGGGTTGTAAATTGGGTAGTAATATTTCAATGTATAATTTAGGAGAATATTATAAATCAGTAAATGATATAGAGAATATGATAAAGTATTTATTATTGGCAATAAAAGACAAAAATATAAATGCGATATATAGTTTGGGAGATTATTACGAGTCAATATTTGATATAGAAAACATGATAAAATATTATAAAATGGGTTTAGAGATAAAATATAATAAAGAAAAATTAAATATAATAATAGATTATTAAAAAGAAAAAAATGATATAAAAAATGTGATAAGTTATTATCAATATGGATTAAAAAATAATGATTATGAATTATTATATAAATTGGGAGAATATTATAAATAAATAAATGATATAGATAATATGAATAAATATTATTTATTAGGTATAAAAAAAAATTGTACAAAAACAATGATAAAATATGGTGAATATTATAAATCAATAAATGATATTGAAAATATGATAAAATATTATATGTTAGCAATAAATAATGATGATAGTGAAGGCTATAATAAATTAGGTGAATATTATAATAGTATAAATGATATTGAAAATATGAATAAATATTTTTTATTAGCATTAGAAAAAGGAAATAAAAATGCGATGTATAATTTAGGTAAATATTATAAAAAAATTAATACTAATAATATGTTAAGATATTATATAATGGCTTGTGATAATGGACATGATAAAGCAATGTTTGAATTGGGTTATTATTATAAAATAAAAAATGATTATAGTAATATGTTAAAATATTATTTAATGGCAAGTGAATATAATAATAGTAATGCATTATTTGGATTAGGTTTATATTATGAGAAAATAAATGATATAGAAAATATGAGAAAATATTATTTATTAGCAATAAAATTAAAAAATAATTGTGCAATAAATAATTTTGGTATTTATTATGAAAAAATAAATGATATAAAAAATATGAAAAAATATTATTTAATGGGAATTAAATATAAATGTTTAAAAGCGTATTATAATTTGGGTAGTTATTATTATAAAATTAATGATATTAAAAATATGGAGAAATATTATTTTGAAATGTTTGATATTTATAATAATAATAATGATAATAATGATAATAATTATAAATATATATCAAAAGCATATTATAATTTAGGTAATTATTATAAAAATAATAATGATACTAATACAATGATTAAATATTATAATTTATCAATAAATATAAATTATGAAAGTGATGCATTAAATATATTAATAAATTATTATAATAAAATGGATAATATAGAAGAAATAGTGAAAAAATGTAATGAATATTTATTAAATATAGGTGATGAAAAACATTATATAGAGTTGATATTAAAAATAGAAAATCAAAATAAATTATATGAATATATAATAAATAGTGAATATAATGAATATTGGACATTATTATTATATACTATAATGATTTATATATATAATAATAATAAAACAGAAAATGAAGAGAAATTATTATTATTATTAACAAAAGGATTAAAATATAATGATGAAGATTTAATAACAAGTTTATATCATATATATAATCATAATATATTGAGTGTATATATATTATTTAATAAATTTAAAATAAAAAATGAAAATATTTTAAAAAATGAAGAAATTAATTATTATGAAGATCAAATAAAATTAAATAATATTTCATTAGAAGGCTGTATAATATGTTATAATACAAATACAATAATGATAAATTTTTTAAATTGTAGTCATACAATATGTTCTGAATGTTATTTAAAAAGATCAAAATGTTATTATAATTGTAGTTAAATAAAAAATATTAAATTAATATATAGATGTTAGTAAATACATTATCAAATTATTATATTATTTATAATATAATAAAAACAAATGGAATAATATTAAAGTATATATCAAAAGAATTACAAAATAATTATAATATTGTATTATTAGCAGTAAAAAATACAGGATATTCTTTAAAATATGCATCATTAGAATTAAAAGATAATTATAATATAGTATTAGAAGCAATAAAAAATAATAGTTATGCATTAGAATATGCATCAAATAGATTACAAAATAATTATAATATAATATTAGAAGCAATAAAAAATAATAATTTAATATTTAAATATTTATCAAAAAATATATATAATAATTATAATATTATATTAGAAAGTGTTAAATTTAATGGTATATTATTACAATATGCTTCATTTAAATTAAAAGATAATTATAATATAGTTTATGAAGCAGTTAAAAATAATGGTGATGCATTATGTTATGCATCAAAAAGATTAAAAAGTGATTACACCATAGTTATAGAGGCAGTAAAAAATAATGGTTATTCTTTATATTATGCATCAAAAAAGTTACAAAATAATTATAATATAGTTTTGGAAGCTGTAAAAAATAATGGTTATTCTTTATATTATGCATCAAAAAAAATACAAAAAAATTATAATATAATATTTGAATCAGTAAAAAATAATGGTTATATGTTATATTATATACCATTAAAAATGCAATATAATTATAATATAATATTAGAAGCAGTAAAAAACACATATAAAATATATAAATATATACCATTAAAATATCAAAAAAATTATAAAATAATATATGAAGGAATAAAAAAAAATTATAGAATATTAAAGTATATACCTGATGAAATAAAAAATAATAAAATATTTTTAATAAAATGTTATAAATTAAATAAGGAAATAATAAAAATAAGTAAATTTTTAGAAGAATATAATAATTTAGAAGAAAATATATATAATGATAATTATATAGAAAATAATTATGATATTTTACATTTATTAAAAAATAAAAGAGATTTATATAATTATTTATTAATAAATAAAAAATATGATATAATTTATAAAAATGAAAATATATTAAATTATATAAAAGTAAATAATAAAATAATAATATTATGTATAAATGAATTAAATATAGATAATATATATAATTTAGAAGAATTAAAAATGACATTTATTAATACATTTAAAAATTATAATTTAATATTTATATATATAAAAAATTGAATAATTATTATAATATATACACATATATGTATATATATTATAAATACACATGTTTAATAATACTTTTTCAAATTATTATTTTATGTTAAATGCTGTTTCTATAAATGGAGATATATTAAAATATGCATCTTTAACATTAAGAAATAATTATGATATAGTATTAGCATCAGTTAAAAATAATGGTTATTCATTATATTATACATCAAAAAAATTACAAAATAATTTTAATATAGCATTTGAAGCCATAAAAAATCAGTATAAAGCATTTAATTATATATCAAAAAAATTAAAAAATAATTATTATATAATATTTGAAGTAATAAAACAAGATAGTAATATGTATCATTTTATATCATATGAATTTCAAAATGATTATAATATAATATTAGAAGTAATTAAAAAAAATGGTGAAATTTTTTATTATATACCTGAAAAATTTAAAAATGAGTATAAAATAGTTTATGAAGCTGTTAAAACTTTTGGGAAAAATTATATGTATATTACAAATGATTTTAAAAATGATATTAATATTATATTAGCAGCTATTAAAAGTTATCCAGATATTATTAAATATATTCCAGATAAATATAAAAATGATTATAATATTATATTTAAATTTGTTTCTAATAATGGTTTAATATTAGCTTATGTTTCAAAAGAATTAAAAAATGATTATAATTTAGTTTTACATGCAATTAAAAATAATGGTACTAGTTTAAAATATGCTTCTAAAGAATTACGAGATAATTATAAATTAGTATTAGAAGCAATTAAAAATAATAGTTTAAGTATTACTTATGCTTCTAAAAGATTAAAATATAATAAAAATATAATATTAGAAGCAGTTAAACAGAATGGTTTATGTTTAGAATATACATCAAAAGAATTAAAAAATGATTATGAATTAGTATTAGAAGCAATTAAAAATAATAGTTTAAGTTTAGAATATGCTTCATCAAAACTAAAAAATCATAGAGAAATAATATTAGAAGCAATAAACAATAATAGTGAATGTTTTAAATATGCATCAGAAGAGTTAAGAAATGATAAAGAAATAATATTAAAAGTAATAAAAGATAAAAGTATAAATATAAAATATATAACATTAGAAAAATTAGAAGATAAAACATTTTTAATAGAATGTTATAAAATAAATAAAGAAATAAAACATTATAATGACTTTATAAAAAAATTAAGTGATATAGAAGAGAAAAATTACAAAGATATAAAATTTATAGAAGAAAATAATGAATTATTACATTTAATAGATAATACAGAGGATTTATATGATTATTTATTAAAAACCAGACAATATGAGATAATATATAAATATGAGAATATACAGGAGTATATAAAAATGAAATATAATATAATAATATTATGTATAAATGATTTAAATATAGATAATAGTTATAAATTAGAAGAATTAAAATTAGTATATAAAATAGAATTTAAAAAATATAATATAATATTTATATAATATATAATGTTTAATGATAATTTTTCAAATTCATATTTTGTATTAGAGTTATTAAAAAAAAGGCAATATATATATAAATATATATCAATTAATTTATATAATGATTATAATTTTATAATTAAAGCAATAAAATATAATACTTTAGAATTTTTAAAATATATAGATAAACAATATTATTCAGATTTTTATATAATATATAATGCAGTAAAACATAATGGTATAGCATTATGTTATGCTTCATATGAATTAAGAAATAATTATAGTATAGTAATGGAATCAACACAAAATAATCCATTAAGTTTAGAATATGTTACATATGAATTACGTAATAATTATGATATTGTATATAATGCTGTTAAAATAAATGGATTAAGTTTAAAATATGCTTCTTATGAATTATGTAATAATTATAATATAGTATTAACAGCTGTTAAAAATAATGGTAATGCATTAGAATATGCATCAAAAATATTAATATATAATTATAATATTATATTAACAGCTATATTTAATAATACAAATGCATTAAAATTTATACCAAAAAAATATCATAATGATTATTATTTAATTTCATCAGCTGTTAAGAAAAATGGTTTAGCATTATTTTATGTTTCTAATAATTTTCGTAATAATTATAATATAGTATATGAGGCTATTAAAGAAAATGGATTAGCATTAAAATATGCATCAGATATATTAAAAAATAATTATAATATAGTATTAAATGCAATAAAAAATAATGGGAATGCATTAGAATATGCATCAGATGAATTAAGAAATGATTATACAATAGTATTTGAGGCAGTAAATAATATGGGTCAATCATTAAAACATGCAACATATAATATGCGAAATAATTATAATATAGGATATTATGCGATAAAAAAAAATACAATAGCAATAAATTATGTATCATTAGAGTTATTAAATAACAAAGAATTTTTAATAGATTGTTATAAAACAGTGAAATCAAAAAAGATATTAATAAAATATAATACATTTTTAAAAAGTTTTAATAATATAGAAAATAGTAAATATAATAATAAATTTTTAGAAGAAAATGTGAATATAATACATAAAGTAAAAAGTATAAATCATTTAGTAAAGTATTTATTAAGTAATAAATTATATAATATAATATATAATAATATAAAAATAAGTAATTATATAAAAAATAAATTTAAAATATTAATATATTCATTAAATGATAATAATAATAATAATAATAATAATAATAATAATAATAATGATGAAACATTTATATTAGATGATTCATATAATGTAATATTTATTAATTGAAAAAATTGAATATTTATAAATAAAATAATATATATATAAAATATAATTTATATGATATCAAAAAGTATTATTTTATGTAAATATGCATTAGTTAATAAAGTTAATAAAGATTATAATAAAATGATTGAATTATATAAAGAAGCAATTAAATATGGTTCTACAGATGCAATGATAGAATTAGGTAATTATTATGAATCAATAAATGATTATAATAATATGCATAAATATTATTTAGAAGCATATGAAAATAATAATCATCAAGGAATAATAAAATTAAGTAAATATTATGAATCATTAGGAGAATATAATAAAATGATAGAATATTATTTAGAAGCAATAAATAATAACAGTGTAGATGCAATAATAAATTTATGTAAATATTATGAAATAATAAAGGATTATAATAATGTAATAAAGTATTATTTAATAGGAATAAATAAAAATGAAAAAGAAATAATAAAAAAATTTAATGAATGTTATGAAAATGTTAAATATAATGAAATAATAGAAAAAGAAATAAGTATAGAAATATTAATAAAAGTGTGTGATTATTATGAGTCAATAAATGATTATAAAACATTAGTTAAATATTATTTATTAAGATTAAATAAGTTTAAAGATATAGAAATATTAATAAAATTAGCAGAAAATTATGAAAAAGAAAATGATATATATAATATGAAAAAGTATTATTTAATGGGAATAATAGAATATAAAAATATAAATGCAATATTAAAGTTAGCAGAATATTATAAAAAAATAAAAGATTCTGAAAATATGTTTAGATATAATAAATTAGCATATAAATTAGGAAGTAATATAGCAATGTATAATATAGGTTGTTATTATGATGCATTAAATAATAAAAAATTATTATTAAAGTTTTATAAAAAGGCTTATAAACATGGAAATATGAATGCATTATTAAATTTAGGATATTATTATTATAAAAATAATGATATGGAAAAAATGAGAAAATATTATTTATTAGCAATAAATAATAATAATGTTACCGGAATGTATAATTTAGGAAAAATTTATGATTTATCAAAAGATTATAATAATATGATAAAATATTATTTAATGGCAATTGATTTTGGTTGTGATTCAGCAATGTTAAATTTAGGATGTTATTATTATAAAATAAAAGATTATGAAAATATGAAAAAATATTATTTAATGGCAATAGAATATAAAAATAATAATGCAATGAATCATTTAGGAATATATTTTGAAACAATAAAAGATTATGAGAATATGAAAAAGTATTATTTAATGGCAATAGAACATAAAAATATAAGTTCAATGCATAATTTAGGGAATTATTATTTATCAATAAAAGATAATGAAAACATGAAAAAATATTATTTAATGGCAATAGAAAATAAAAATATAAATTCAATGTATAATTTAGGGAATTATTATTTATCAATAAAAGATTATAAAAATATGGAAAAATATTTTTTAATGGTATTGGAATATAATAATAATAATAATGTAATGTTTAAATTAGGTTTATATTATGAAAGTAAAAAAGATTATTGTAATATGATAAAATATTATACAATGTGTTTATATAATAATAATGATAAAGGATTATGTAAAATAATAAATTATTATAAAAAATATAATAAAACAAAAGATATATTAAATATATTAAATATATATTTTGATAATTTTAATAATACAGATAATTATATAAAATGGATATTAAATATAATAAATCCATTAAATTTAAATGATATATATAATTATATAGATGATAATGATTATACTTTATTATTACATGTAATAATAATATATTATTTAGATGTTACAAATGGTGATAAAAATAAAATAATATATAATTTAAATAAAATAAATAATATAAGTGAAGATGATGCAATAAAAAAATTATCAAAATTATGTAATAATTTAAAAATATATTTATTATTTAAGAAATATAATATACAAAATTCAAAAATAGTAATAGATAATGAAATAAAATATTATGAAGAACAATTATTATTAAATAATAAATTAAAAGAAGAATGTATAATATGTTATGAGAAAGATAAAATATTTATAAAATTTCAAAAGTGTAAACATTATGTATGTCAAAATTGTTATATAGAGTGTAATAAATGTTATTATAATTGTTAAAAAAAATTGATAATTATTTGTTTAAAAGTATTATTATTATATTATATGAATAATAATAATGTTTTTATTTACATTTTCAGATATTTACAGTGTAATAAATTTATTAAAATTAAATATTGAAATATATAATTATATATCAGTTAAATTGTATAAAAATTATAATTTTGTATTAAAAGCAGTAAATTATAATAGTTATAATATATTAAAACATTCAAAAGATTTTTATAATGATTATAATATAATGTTTTGTGCTGTTAATCAAAATGGTGCATCTATATGTTATGCATCACCTATATTATGTGATAATTATATTATAATATTAACAGCAATAAGAAATTATCCAAATGCAATATTATATGCTTCAAAACGTTTATGTGATGATTATTATATAATTAATGAAATAATAATAAATAATGGTTTATTATTAAAATATGCATCACCAAGATTATGTGATAATTATAATATTGTATTAAATGCAGTTAAAAATAATGGTTGTTCAATATATTATACATCAAATAAAATAAAAAATGATAGTACAATAGTATATACAGCAATAAAAAATAATGGTTTAGCTTTACAATATTTAAATGAAAAATTTCGTAATGAATATAGATTAGTAATTGAAGCAATAAATAATAATCCATTTTCCTTAAAATATGTATCAGACAATTTAAGAAATGATTTTAATGTAGTATATAAAGCGGTATCATTAAATGGTTTATCTTTAGAATATGCATCAGAAGAATTAAAAGATAATTATAATATAGTATTAAAGTCAATAGTGAACAATGGGTATTCAATAAAATATGCATCAGAAAAGTTAAAAAATAATTATAAAATTTGTTATAATGCGGTATATAATAATATAAATTCAATAAATTTTATATCACAAGAATTATTAAATAATAAGATATTTTTAATAAATTGTTATAAAAAAGTGAATATGCATTCAAAAAAAGCAATAGTAAAGATGGTAACATTTTTAAAACATTATAATAATATAGAAAACAATATATATAATGATAAATTTATAGAAGATAATTATGAGATATTACATTTAGTAGTAAATAAAAAAAAGTTAATACAACATTTATTATTAAATAAGAAATATAATTTAATATATAACAATGAAGAACTATGTAATTATGTAAAAAATAATTATAAAATTATAATAATATCATTAAATGATATTAATAGTAGTAATGATTTAAATATATATATAGATAGTAATATTAATAATTACAAAATAATATTATTTTAATTTTTTTTATTAATAATTATAATGTCAAAAAGTGAAAAATTGTTAAATATAGCATTATTTAATAAATCAAATAATGATATTGAAAAAATGTTAAATTATTTAAATTTAGCAATAGAACATAATAATATTAATGCAATGTATGAATTAGGTAATTATTATAAATCAAAAAGTGATTATACAAATATGATAAATTATTATAAAATGGCAATAGAAAATAATCATTCAGAATCAATGTATGAATTAGGTTTATATTATTCTTTTATAAATGATATTGAAAATATGATAAAATATTATATAATGGGAAGTCAAAATGGTTCAATAAATGCAACATATAAATTAGGATCATATTATAAAAAAATAAATTATATAGAAAACATGAAAAAATATTATTTAATAGCATGTGAAGGAGGATTAGTAAATGCAATGAATAATTATGCATTATATTTAAAATCAATAAATGATATAGAAAATATGAAAATTTATTTTTTAATGGCAATAGAAAGGAAATTTAATATATCAATGTATAATTTAGCATTGTATTATAAATCAATAAATGATATAGAAAATATGAAGAAATATTTATTATTAGCAATAGAATATAAACATAGTAATTCAATGAATATATTAGGTTTATATTATAAATCAATAAATGATATACAAAATATGAAGAAATATTTATTAATGGCAATAGAACATAAAAATAATTGTGCAATGAATAATTTAGGATATTATTATAAATCAATAAATGATAATGAGAATATGAAAAAATATTATTTAATGGCAATAGAAAATAATAATACTTCAGCAATGAATAATTTAGGATATTATTATAAATCAATAAATGATATAGAAAATATGAAAAAATATTATTTAATGGCAGCTATAAATAATAATACAAATGGATTAGTAAGTATAGGAACATATTATTATACAATAAGTAAATTTGAAATAATGAAAAAATATTATTTAATGGCAATAAAAAAAGGAAATAGTAATGCAATGAATAGTTTAGGTTGTTATTATAAATATGAAAATAATATAATAAATATGAAAAAATATTTTGATATGGCAATAAAACATAATAATTTATATGCAATAAATAATACGGGGCTATATTATAAATCAATAAATGATATAGTAAATATGAAGAAATATTTTATAATGGGGACGGAAAAAGGGAATGATAGTTCAATGTATAATTTAGGTATATATTATAAATCAATAAATGATATAGAAAATATGAAGAAATATTTTTTAATGGCTATAAAACATAATAATATAGATGCATTAAATTGTTTAGGTATATATTATAAATCAATAAATGATACTGAAAATATGAAGAAATATTTTTTAATGGCAAGTGAATTAGGAAGTTCAATAGCAATGAATATATTAGGTTTATATTATAATAATATAAAAGATACTGAAAATATGTTAAAATATTTTAATATGGCAATAAAATTAAATAATAGTAATGCAATGAATAATTTAGCTTGTTATTATTATAAAAATAATAATTATGATTTAGTAAAAAAATATTTATTAATGTCAATAGAGTTAAAAAATAGTAATGCAATGACAAATTATGCACGTTATTTTAAATCAATAAATGATAATGAAAACATGTTAAAATATTTATTAATGGCAATAGATAATAAAAATATAGCTGCTATGAATAATTTAGGATTACATTATAAGTCAATAAATGATATAGAAAACATGAAAAAGTATTTATTAATGGGAATAGAAAATAAGAATTATATATCAATGAATAATTTAGGTTTATATTATTATGAAATAAAAGATTATGAAAACATGAAAAAATATTTATTAATGGCAATTGAAGGTGAAAATGTAAATGCAATGACAAATTTAGGGATTTATTATTCAGAAATAAATGATATAGAAAATATGACAAAATATTTTTTAATGGGAATTAAATATAAAAGTAAAGCTTCATTAGATAATATAATAAATTATTATAAAAAAATAAATGATAAAGAAAATTATAATAAATATTTATTATTAAAAAAATTGAGAAACTATTAGTTTATTAAATAAAAAATAATAATAAGTAAATATGGGGAATAAAGATTTTGGAATAAAATTTTTAAAATTAACTTTAAAATATAAAAAAAAAAAAGATTTTCCAAATATGATAAAATATTTTTTAATATCTGCATTAGATTATAATAATGATGATGCATTAATTAATTTAGGTTTATATTATGATTATATTGAAGATTATGAAAATATGATAAAATATTATTTAATAGCAATAGAAAATAATAATACTGAATCAATGGTATTATTAGCATCTTATTATGAAAAAATATTATTTAATGTCAATAGAAAATAATAATAAAGAGGGTATGCATAATTTAGGTTTTTATTATCATTCAATAAATGATATAGAAAATATGACAAAATATTATTTAATGTCAATAAAAAATAATAATAGTAATTCAATGTTTAATTTGGGTAAATATTATCGTGATATAAATGATACTGAAAATATGATAAAATATTATACAATGGCTATAAAACATGGACATTGTGCAGCAATAAATAATATGGGTGCATATTATGATAGTATAAATGATATTAAAAATACAATAAAATATTTTATGATGGGAGTAAATTTAAATGATATTTCATGTATAGGAAATTACTATTATAAAATTAATGATATAGATAATATGAAAAAATATTTTTTATTAGCTATTGATAAAAATTGTAGTAATGCAATGTTATATATGGGTATTTATTATGATAAAATAAATGATATAGATAATATGAAAAAATATTATTTAATGGCAATAGAAAACAAAAATGTTTTAGGAATGTATAATTTAGCTTTATATTATGAAAAAATAAATAATATAAATGAAATGATAAAATATCATAAAATGGCAATAAAATATAATAATAAAGAATCATTATGTGTATTAATTGAATATTATAATAAAAATAATGATATTGAAAACATATTAGATATATTAATTAGTTATAATAATAATAATAATAATAATGAATATAAATTGTGTTTAAATACATTAAAATGTATAAATAATATAAAATTTAATATAATATATGAATATTATAAAAAAAATAATAATATATTATTTAAATAAATTAAATATAAATATTAATGATAATAAATTATATAAAAGTATATTACAAGAATATAAAAATTATGATAATAATAAATTAATAGAATATTTAAATATATTATTTGATAATAAAATTATAATGACAAATATATTATATATTATGAAAAACTAATAAAATTAAATATATATATAAAAAATTGAAAAATTAATTTATTAGTTATTATTAATATAATAAATTAATTAAAATGTTTCTAAATACTAAAACTATTATTAAAAAAGCCTTGATTTATAAAAAAGATAAACAATTTAGTAAAATGATTAGTTATTATTTATTAGCTGTAAAACATAATAATATTGATGCATTATGTGAATTAGGTGATCATTTTATGGAAATAAATAGTAAAAAACAAATGATAAAATATTTATTATTAGCAATTAAGAAGAATTCAATGAAAGCAATGTATATGATGGGTAAATATTATGAAAATCATTATCATGATAAACAAATGATAAAGTATTATAAAATGGCAGCGGAAAATAATTGTTGTGAATCAATGTTAAGATTAATAAATTATTATAGTGCAGAAGATGTAGATGAAGTTAAAAAAATTAGAAAATATTTATTAAAAATGATAAAGTTAAATGATACTGATATATTAAAAGATTTAGAAAACAAACAAATATTTTGTGATGGCCTTATTAAAATTAGTGATGAATATGAACGAACAAATGAAATTAATAAGTTTGAAAAGTATATTTTAATAGCAATAGAGTTAAATTATACTCCTGCAATGATTAGATTAAGTTATTATTATGAAAAAGTGAAACAGTTTGATAAAATGGTATATTATTTAGACATGGCCGGTAATTTGAAAGATGGAGAAGCATTATATTTATTAGGTTCATATTATGAAAAAAATGTAGATATAAATAAAATGTTAGAATATTATATAAAAGCAGTTGATAATGAAAACACCAGAGCAATGACAGCATTAGGATTATATTATGAATCAATAGGTGATATACCAAACATGAAAAAGTATTATGAAATAGGAATAAATAATAATGATATTTATTCAATGTATAATTATGGGAATTATTATATAAATAATAATGATTATGATAATGCACAACAAATTTTTGAGAAAATAGTTGAAAATTTAGTTAATTTGGACATTGAAGATCGTTTAATGATAAGTAAAATATATTATTTTTTAGGTATTTATTATAAAGGTAAAAATGAAACAACTAAAATGGTATTATATTTTAAAAAGAGTTTAGACTATTATGATAGTAATGCGAAATATATATTATTAAATTATTATAGAAGTATTAAAGATATTACAAATATGTTAAATGTGTGTAGTTGTTATTCACTAGATTATCGTGCGGTAACATCTATAATAAATATGAAAAAGTATTTTAATGAGTTTTTAGGATATAAAAAGAGTCCAAGGAATTTGTTATTACATTCAGTATTAATCTATGTAATAGAAAAATATTATAATAATGATAATAGTAAACACTCAGAATTATCAAGATTATTAAATGAAGGTTATAATGTTTATAAAAAAAGTTTAGTAAGTGAATTATATAAATTATATAATAATAATACTATAAAAGTATATAATTTATTTGAGAATCATGGGATAATAATAGAAATAGAAAGAAATAATAAAACACTAAATTATTATGTTGAACAAAAAAGATTAAATAATATTATGGAAAATTGTTTAATATGTTATAATAACAATGTAATAAAAATTAAATTTAAAACATGTACACATAGTGTTTGTTCAGAATGTTATGTAAATGTGAATAAGTGTTATTTTAGATGTAAATAAGAAATAAACAGAGTATTATTATTATTATAAATAATTTGAAATATAAAGTTTTTTTTAATAATAATTTGTAATTTATTAATTTTAATAAATTGTTTATTATACCATAAAAATAATCTATTAATAAAATAGTCAAGAGATTTATTAGAAGGACTAATATTATATAATTTAAAAAAATATAATTTCCAGAATATTTTATTAAAATTAAGTTCATTAAATTTTAAAATAAGATTATTATTATTAGTATTAGAAATTATATTATCAACATAAATATTAATAAATTGATATAAATTTTCAAGAGTTGTAGATATATTAAAAATACCATTAATAATATTATTATTCCATTTATTTAAAGTTGGTATAATATTATTTCTAATCTGTCCTCTTTGAGACCATTTTGGTGTACTATTTTTAAGATAGGGTATATTATTTTCTTGAGCATAAATATAAATATCATTTTTAGAAATATTAATTAATGGTCTAATAAAAGTAATATTATCAATATAAGATATATTAGTCATACCTTTTAAATTTTCATATTTAGTATTATAAGAAATATTAGTTAAAATATTTTCAAAACAATCATCTTTATTATGTCCTAAAATTACAATAGGATTAGAAGAAAATGATTTATAACAATTATATCTAATTTTTTTAGTATATTCTTCATATATTTCACGTAAATCATGAGATTTATAAAAATTTCTATTAACTTCATCAATATCACGTACATATAATTTAATATTATATTTATAACAATAATAAGCAATAAATCTAGTTTCATCATTTGATTCAATACGATTATTATAATTAATATGTATACAAATCCAATTAATTTGTGGATATAATAATATACAATTATGTAAACAAACCATAGAATCAACACCACCGGAAAGACTAATAATAGCTTGATTAATATTATTATTATTAAATTGAAAATTAAAGATAGGATTATTAAAAATAGTATTATTAGAAGGTATAAAGTCTAAAATATAATTATTATAAAAATAACTAATTCTTTGATTTAAATTTTCAATATAATTAGAATTTTTTAATGTAGCAATAATAAATTTTTTTAAAAGAAAATTATAATTATTTTTAATATATTTATATGGAAATTGTTTAATAACAAATATAATATTATTTTTAATATTAGTATGACGTAATGGTAACATAAAAAAAATCCAATCAATATTAGTTAAATTATTAATAAAAATTTGATTATATTTATAATGATTAATAATATCTAATGCTTTAATTAAAAAATATTGAATTATATGATTAGACATTGTATTTCTAAATATATGTCTTGGTAATTGATCATATAAAATAATAAATTTAATGGGATGTTCTAAATTTAAATCATAATTTAATAAATGTTCATATTTTAAAGTTAAATAATTATCAATATCATTAGAACAATTAAACCAATATATTTCATTAGATATCCAATCATTATAAAATTCATCCATTATAAACTATTTTATAATTTAAAATTAATCTTTATATAATTTTGTATAAAAAGTATCTAATTCGGAAATAAATTTAGTTTTATTATCATGATTTTTATTAATAGAATTAAGTTTAGATAATAAATTATCACAAACTTTAATTTTAAAGTGTTCAATAATATATAATAATTTAATTAATAATTTTTCATTAGTATAATTAATAGGAATAAAATTAATATTAATATCATAAATAATATTTAGTTTTTTATATTTTATAATAATATAAATAATATTAAAAATTAGACAAATATTATTTTTATAAATAAAACCATTAAAATTAAGTATTTTTGATATTAAAGATATAATAATTTTATGAAAATCTAAGGATAATAACATATATTTAGAAATAATAGAAAGAAATGAATTAAAATTAAAATTAATAAAATTAAAAGAATAAATATTAGGTATAGAATTTAATTCATCAAATGTTTTATTAGAATAAATATTAAATAAATAATTAAAAACTGAATTATGTGTTTCATTATAATAAGATAATGCATAATATATAGATGGTTCGGAGTTAAGTAATAAAAAGTTAAAATTATATTTTTCTAAATAATTAATAATACAAATATTATCATTATGAATAGAATATTTAAATAATAATTTATTAATAAAAGAAATATTATTATTATTAATATTTTTATAAATATATTCTAAAATATTTAATTTATTTTCAATACATATATATTCAATAATTTCATTATATTGTTTATCTTCTAATTTATCTTTAACTCTTAAAAATAAAATATTAAATAAATCAATATTACACATTGTTTTTTTTAAAATAACAGTAGTTATAGTGGTATTATGTTCTAATAATTTATCAACATAATATTTATTAGTATAATTTCTAGCATTAATATAATATTCAATAGCAATATGTAAAGGATTAATATAATATGAAGAACTATTTAAAATAGTAAGATTATTATTTGTTAATAATAAATCAAAACATTCTTTTGATCTATATTTAACAGCAATATATAATAATGAAATATTATTTTTATTTAAAACATTATAATTAAATTTTTTATCACAATTCATTAATATTGTTAAATCTTCAAAATTATTGTTTTCTATAATTTGAAATATCTGAACTATTGTAATCATATAATAATATAATAATATTATTATATGATTTATTTTTAAATTTCTTCTTCAGTATCATCATCTTCGTTTGTATTTTGATTTGATTTTATTAGTTCACCTATTTTCTCTAAATTATCTAATTTAGGAATTACTGAATTATTTAAATTATTTAAATTATTTAAATTATTTAAATTATTTAATTCATTAGAAACATCTACATCGCCTATTTCTTTTGATAATAATTTAAAATATTTAATATATGGATGATTAGAAGGTATTTTTTTTACTAATGGATTTTTTAATGCCATAGCAACTATAACTTTATATTTTTCAGGATTATTTAAAACTTCACTTGGAGATGGTATTGGTAAATTACTTCCTAATTTTTTTAATTTTGTATATTCATTAAATATTTCTGAAGGTACATTATCTTTATTTACAATATTTAATCTTTTTTCTTTAATTTGTTTAATTATAGATTTAATTTTAATTGTATTTTCTTTAATATTTTCAACTTCTTTTATTTTATTAATTTTAAACTTAATAATTGATTCAGTTTGTTCAATGATTTCAAAAATATAATTAGGTTTTAAATATTTAAAACTTAATGTAGATAAAATATATTCTTTATTTAGTTTAATATATTTTTTAAAACTATCAATACCTGATTTAGATAAAAAATGTTGTTTATCATTTTCATCAATATAAACTTGTATCAATTGATTATTCATTAATTAAATAATTTAATAAATCTTTAAAACATTATAAATAATCTAATAAATAATAATGAATTATGATTTAATAATAATAGGTGGTGGACCAAGTGGATTAGCATTTGCACATTGTTGTTCTAATTTAAATTTAAAAATATTAATAATAGATAGAGAAAAAACATTAGGAGGTTGTCATAGAGTAAGACGTGAAATAATAAATAATGAAAATATATTTACAGAACATGGTCCAAGAATGTATTTTAATAATTTTGTAAATTTTAAAATGTTATTAGATGAAATGAATATAAATTTTAATGAAATATTTATAAAATCAAATGAACAAATATCAGATATAATAAAAGAAAATATATTAATATTTAATTATAAAGAAATTATAATATTAACATATTATTATTTATTATTTTTAATAAATAATAATTATGGAAAAAATATTAATATGAATGAATTAATAAATAAACATAATTTTACAAATAAATCAAAAAAATTTATAGAAAATTTATGTATAGTTACTGATGGTGCAACAAGTGATAAATATTCATTAAATTTATTTTTAGAATTAATAAATCAAAATATATTTTATAATGTTTATTATCCTCGTTTTCCAAATGATGAAAAATTATTTAAATTATGGGAAAATTATTTAAAAAATAAAAATATAGATTTTTTATTAAATACAGAAGTAACAGAAATAATACAAAATAATAATAATATAGATTATATAATATGTAATAATAATAATAAAATATATGGAAAAAAATTTATATTAGCAATACCACCATATAATTTAATTAAAATATTAAATAATTCTAATGATTTAATTATTAAAAATTCTTTTGGTAATATTAATGAATTAAATAAATGGATGAATAATAGTAAATATATTACATATATATCAATAATTTTCCATTGGGATAAAAAAATAAATTTATTAAGTAAAACACATTTACCATTTAGTAATTGGGGTATTATACATGCTGTATTATCAAATTATATGACTTTTAAAGAAAATAATTCTAAAACAGTTATTAGTTGTGCTATTTCAATATTAAATATAAAAGGTGAATTAATAAATAAAAAACCTAATGAATGTACTAAAGATGAATTAGTAAAAGAAGTATTGTTTCAATTATCAAAATTATATAATAATTTATTAAATCCATCAATATCATTAGTATCATCTGGAAATTATAATATTGATAATAAATGGGAAGATAAAGATACTGCATTTATATTAACATCAAATTCAAGTTATATATCATATAAAGGAAATATAAAAAATTTATATTTAATAGGATCACATACTGGGAAATCAAATTATAAATTTACAACTATTGAAAAAGCAGTTTCTAATAGTATAAATATCGCATTATTATTATATCCTGAATTAAATAAAAAATATAATATTAAAAAATTTTTAGAGTTAAATATTATATTATATATTATTATTATAATTTTAATATTAAAATTAATAAAAAATTGAAATTTTAATTATTAGTATATTATAATTACTGAAATTATAACAAATGAGTCTAATAATCAGAAGTAATAGTACTACTAATAATAAATCTATTACAGTATCTGATAGTATTATTAGATATTTTTATTCAATTATTGATAAACCTATTAAATCTATTAGAGATAGAAGTAAAGGAATCAATTTAAATGGTTTCAAGTTAGATAATAAAAAATTAACTTCAAATTTTTATGAACTAAAATTTATTAGTAATCAAAATGAAATAATAATCACCGGTGTATTTCATTTTAATAATAATTATATTGAGTGTAATAATCCATTGAAACTAAGGCAGAAACCTACATTAGAACAATTAACACAAAAAACACAAAAAGATCAAGCATTTGAAAGATTATTAGAATCATTATTATTATCAGGACGTCCAATGTTAGGTTATTGTCCAGAGGGTTCAATTAGTAATGTAATATAAATATTTATTTGTTTTAAAAAGATTAGTAATTTTTTTAATATTAAAAAAGTTATCAATAATAATAATTTTACCATTAATTTTGTTAATAAGTTCTAAAGATAATGATAAAATAAGAAGATAATTATCATATTGAATAATATTATTAATAATAATAATATTATATGTTTTATTTAAATATACTTTTTTAATTAAAAAATTTGTAATATTAGTAAATAAATAAATTCTATTATTATTATCTAAATTAAATATAAAATTATGATATTTTTCTATATCATTAAATAAATCTAAACATGTAATATTAGATTTTATATTAGTTATAATATTATTTAATAACCATAATGTTAATTCACCTTCATTACATCCAATTTCTAATAATTCATAATTAGGAAGATCTATATATTCATTTAATTGTTTTTTTAGTTCAAAGAAAATATTATTATTAATATAATCAGTAAAAATATATAATTGTTTATTAATAAGATTATTATGAAATTCAATAATAATATTATCTAAATTAGAGTTAATATAATTTGATGGTTCTAATTTAGTTAAATCATAAAAAACAATACCATTTTTAATACAATTTCTAATAAATTTATTAGAATAATTTTTATTATTAATTTCTTGATGTGCTCCATTTAATAATTTAAGTTTAATATTTTTTAATGTTAAAAATGAACAAAAATGCCAACCCAAATTATTGTTATTAATAAAATTAAAGTCAGAAATATTAGTTTGTGTTCTAATTAAACTTAAATTTATATTATTATTATTATTAACATAATTATTATTAATACAAAACACTTTTAACCATAAGTCATTAGATTTATAATTTAAATTATAATAAAAAATGTTTAAATTAATAAATAAAATATTATCTAAATAATTATAATTATTTTTTAATTCAATACATAAATTTTTATTAACTATTTCATCACAATCGCATACAAATAATATATATTCTTCATTAATGTTTTTTTTTAAATAATCAATAACAATATTTCTATTAAAATATTCTTTAAACCAATTATTAATACATTTATCATCATTATAATATTGATAATACCATGAAGAATTAAAAGTGTTATCATTTTTTTCAGGATAGTTATTAATTTTAATATAAATAATTTTATCTAAATAGTAAGTAAAATTATCTATATATTTTTCAAAATAAAAGAATTTTTTTTTAAATCCAGTATTAGTATATATACATTCAGTAATAATAAAAATATCAATAGTGTCATATAAATATTTTAATCTTAATTCTAATATAGGTTCGCCATTATATGTAATACTATCAATTATTAACATTTATAATATTATAAATTTATTTTTTAATTAGTTTTAATAACCATACATTTCTTCAAGATAATCAAAGTTATTATTTAATAAATATTTATTAATTCTTGAAGGTTTCATAATTTCTTTAATTAAATCTTCTTCAATATATTTATTATTTTCTTTCATAACATGATAATCTAGTTTAAATATAGAAGGATTACTAGAAATACAGAACCAATTAATTTTATGTTTATTTTTTTTTAATAAGTAAATGGCCCCGGAATTCATGGATAACATATTCCAATTAATAAAATTAATATTATTTTCTAATATTGAAATAGCATTAATATTATTAGATAATAATACCCAATTTATTTTATCCAGATTATTTTTTAATAAGTTAATAGCATTAATATTTTCACATAAAAAATACCAATTAATTTTATCTAAATTTTTTTTTAAAAGTGAAATAGCATTTGGATTAGCAGATAAAAAATCCCAATCAATATTATTTAAATTATTATTTAAAATATTAATAGCATTAGAATTAATTGATAAATAAGACCAATTAATTTTATCAATTTCATTAATTAATAATGAAATACCATTAACATTTTTAGATAACATACCCCAATGTATTTTATTCGGATTATTTTTAAGTATTTCAATGGCATTTTCATTTTTAGATAAATTATACCAACATATTTTATCTAAATTATTTTTAAGTAATTCAATAGCATTAATATTAGAAGATAAATTATGCCAACATATTTTATTAAAGTTATTTTTAAGTAATTCTATTGCATTAGGATTAAATGATAATTCATTCCAATTTATTTTATGAGTATTTTGTTCTAATATTTCAATTGCATTAGGATTAGAAGATAATCTATACCAATTAATTTTATTTTTATTTTCTTTTAATAAATCTATAGCATTAGGATTACTAGATAAATTATTCCAATCTAATTTATCTTTATCAATCCATCTTCTTAATTTAAAAATAGGTTTATTTAAACTCATTTTAAATATTATAATATTATAATAAAAATAAAAATAATATTAAATTTTTTAATTATATAAAAAAATTGATAAATTAAGTTTTTAATAGAATATTAAGTTAATTATAATAAACAAAAAATGAGTGTAAATAAATCTAGTATGAAATTAGTAAGTTGGATTGATAAAGATAAATTAAATTGGGATAATTTATCATATAACTATAATGCAATAGATTTATTAAAAGAAAATAAAGATAAAATTAATTGGAATGTTTTATCAGAAAATAAAAATGCAATAGAATTATTAAATGAAAATGAATTTAAAATAAATAGACGAAGTTTATTACATAATAAAAATGGAATAGAACTAATAAAAAAAAATTTAAATAATAAAACTAATTGGAAAGTATTATCATTAAATAAAAATGGAATAGATATATTAAAAGAAAATTATGATAAAATAGATTGGTATTATTTATCATTTAATGTAAATGCAATAGATTTATTAAAAACAAATTTAGATAAAATTAATTGGTCAGGATTATCATTAAATAAAAATGCAATTAATATATTAGAAGAAAATTATGATAAAATAGATTGGAAAAAATTATCATTTAATAAAAATGCAATTAAAATATTAGAAAAAAATCCAGATAAAATAGATTGGAATTTATTATCATATAATACAAATGCTATTAAAATTTTAGAAGAAAATTTAGATAAAATAAATTGGAATCATTTAAGTGATAATTATAATGCAATTAATATATTAAAAAAAAATATAAATAAAATTAATTGGTCAATTTTATCAGGAAATAAAAATGCTATAGAATTATTAAAAGATAATCAAGATAAAATAGATTGGGATAATATAAGTTATAATCCAAATATATTTGAGTTAGTAGAATAAAAAGTTGAAAAATTTAATTTATAAGTTAAAAAATTTATAGATTATAATAAATGAGTTTAAATAAACCTATTTTAAAATTAAGAGATTGGATAGATATAAATAAATTAAATTGGTCATATTTATCATATAATGAAAATGCAATAGAATTATTAGAAAATAATTTAGATAAAATAGATTGGAATTATTTATCATGTAATCCTAATGCAATAGAAATATTAAAAAAAAATTTAGATAAAATAAATTGGTATTATTTGTCAGGAAATAAAAATGCAATAGAAATATTAGAACAAAATATGAATAAAATTAATTGGAAAATGTTATCATATAATACAAATGCAATAAAATTATTAGAAAAAAATTTAAATAAAATTAATTGGTATAATTTATCAGAAAATAAAAATGCAATAAAAATATTAGAATATAATCAAGATAAAATTAATTGGGATAAATTTTGTTATAATTTAAATGGAATTAGTATATTAAAACATAAACAAAATAAAATTAATTGGTTAAATTTATCATATAATAAAAATGCAATAGAATTATTAAAAGAAAATCCAGATAAAATTAATTGGGACACATTATCATTAAATAAAAATGCAATAGAAATATTAAAAGAAAATATAAATAAAATTAATTGGTGTAATTTATCATTAAATAAAAATGCAATAGAATTATTAAAAGAAAATCAAAATAAAATTAATTGGATTATAATATCAAAAAATCCAGGAATATTTAAATTAGATTATAATAAAATGAAAGAAAATAATATTAAAATATATGAAGAATTAGTAGAAAAAGTTATGAAACCATCAAGAATTAATAAATATTTAATAGATTATAATTATGATTATTTAGAAGAAATGTATGGGTTTTAAAATTTAATTTATAAATTATAATAAATGAGTTTAAATAAACCTATTTGGAAATTAAAAGAATGGATAGATATAAATAAATTAGATTGGGATTATTTATCTACAAATATAAATGCTATATATTTATTAAAAAAAAATTTAAATAAAATAAATTGGAATTGTTTATCTGTTAATATAAATGGTATAGAAATATTAAAAAATAATCAAGATAAAATTGATTGGTTTTATTTATCAAAAAATATAAATGCAATAGAAATATTAGAATTAAATGAAAAAAAAATAGATTGGATAAATTTATCATTAAATAAAAATGCAATAGAATTATTAAAAAATAATCAAGATAAAATTGATTGGTTTTATTTATCAAAAAATATAAATGCAATAGAAATATTAGAATTAAATGAAAAAAAAATAGATTGGATAAATTTATCAGAAAATATTAATGGAATAAAAATATTAGAAAAAAATATAGATAAAATAAATTGGTGTAAATTATCATTAAATGAAAATGCAATAGAATTATTAAAAAAAAATCAAGATAAAATTAATTGGGATAATTTATCATTAAATAAAAATGCAATAAAAATATTAAAACAAAATTTAAATAAAATTAATTGGGATAATTTATCATTAAATCATAATGCTATTGATATATTAAAAAATAATCAAGATAAAATAAATTGGAAATATTTTAGTTATAATCCTAATATATTTGAATTAGATTATAATAAAATGAAAGAAAATAATATAAAAATATATGAAGAATTAATAGAACAAGTTATGATACCAGCACGAATTAATAAATATTTAATGAATTATGACTATGATTATTTAGAAGAAATGTATGATTATGATTATTAAAAATTAAAGATAATTATTTATAAATTTATTAGTTATATAAAATAAAATGAGTTTAAATAAACCAGTTTGGAAATTAAGAGAATGGATAGATAAAGATAAATTAGATTGGGACTATTTATCTGCAAATAAAAATGCTATATATTTATTAAAAGAAAATTTAAGTAAAGTAAATTGGAATTGTTTATCAATAAATAAAAATGCAATAGAAATATTAGTAAATAATTTAAATAATATTAATTGGTATTGTTTATCATATAACTCTAATGCTATTAAATTATTAAAACAAAATATAAATAAAATTAATTGGATAAATTTATCATTAAATAAAAATGCATTAGAAATATTAGAACAAAATATAAATAAAATTAATTGGATAAATTTATCATTAAATAAAAATGCAATAAAATTATTAAAAAAAAATAAAGATAAAATTAATTGGTGTTGTTTATCAAAAAATATAAATGTAATAAATATATTAGAAGAAAATATAAATAAAATAGATTGGTTAAATTTATCAGAAAATATTAATGCAATAAATATATTAGAAAAAAATATAGATAAAAATAATTGGAGTAAATTATCAATAAATAAAAATGCAATAAAAATATTAGAAAAAAATATAGATAAAATTAATTGGAGTTTATTATCATTGAATCCTAATGCAATAAAAATATTAGAAAAAAATATAGATAAAATTAATTGGAATAATTTATCAGGTAATCCTAATGCAATAAAAATATTAGAAAAAAATATAGATAAAATTAATTGGGATAATTTATCATATAATATTAATGCAATAAAAATATTAGAAAAAAATATAGATAAAATTAATTGGAGTAATTTTAGTTGTAATCCTAATATATTTGAATTAGATTATAATAAAATGAAAACAAATAACATTCAAATATATGAAGAATTAATAGAACAAGTTATGAAACCATCTAGGATTAATAAATATTTAATGGATTATAATTATGATTATTTAGAAGAAATGTTTGGTTAATAAAAATTGAAGATATTTATTTATAAATTTATAAATTTATTTGTTATATTAAAATAAATGAGTTTAAATAAACCAGTATTTAGACTAAGAGAGTGGATAGATATAAATAAATTAGATTGGGATTATTTATCAGGAGAAGAAATAGCAATAGATATATTAAAAGATAATTTAGATAAAATAAATTGGAAACATTTATCATTTAATATAAATGCAATAGAATTAATAGAAAAAAATTTAGATAAAATAGATTGGAATAATTTATCATGTAATATAAATGCAATAAAAATATTAGAACAAAATATAGATAAAATAGATTGGGATTCATTATCATATAATTATAATGCAATTAAAATATTAGAACAAAATATAGATAAAATTAATTGGGATAATTTATGTTATAATATAAATGCAGTTAAAATATTAGAAAAAAACTTGGATAAAATTAATTGGGGTGTGTTATCATGTAATGAAAATGCAATAAATATATTAAAAGCAAATTTAAATAAAATAAATTGGAGTTTATTGTCATATAATATAAATGCAATAGAGTTATTAGAACAAAATATAGATAAAATAAATTGGGATAATTTATCAAGTAATATTAATGCTATTGATATATTAAAAAAATATCCAGACAAAATAAATTGGAAAATATTATCATCTAATGAAAATGCAATTAGTATATTAAAAACAAATTTAGATAAAATTGATTGGCGGTGTTTATCATATAATTCAAATGCCATAGAACTATTAAAAACAAATCCAGATAAAATTTTTTGGTGTAAATTATCTTCTAATATTAATGCAATAGAAATATTAAAAAAAAATATAGATAAAATTAATTGGTCTATATTATCATATAATCCTAATGCAATTGAAATTTTAAAAGAAAATAAAGATAAAATTAATTGGAGGAAATTATTAGAAAATGAAAATGCAATAGAAATATTAAAAAATAATCAAGAAAAAATTAATTGGATATATTTTTGTTATAATCCAGGAATATTTGAATTAGATTATAATAAAATGAAAGAAAATAATATTAAAATATATGAAGAATTAATAGAACAAGTTATGAAACCATCCAGAATTAATAAATATTTAATGGATTATAATTATAATTATTTTGAAGAAATGTTTGATTATTAAAAAAAGTTGAAAAAATTTATTTATATTAAAATAAAATGAGTTTAAATAAACCAGTATTTAGACTAAGAGAGAGGATAGATATAAATAAATTAGAGTGGGATTATTTATCAGGAGAAGAAAAAGCAGTAGATATATTAAAAGATAATTTAAATAAAATACATTTGGATTGTTTATCAGAAAATATAAATGCAATTAAAATATTAGAACAAAATTTAGATAAAATAAATTGGAAATTTTTATCATTAAATATAAATGCAATTAAAATATTAGAACAAAATTTAGATAAAATTGAATGGTGGCATTTATCAAGAAATCCAAATGCAATTAAAATATTAGAACAAAATTTAGATAAAGTTCAGTGGGATTCTTTATCATATAATATTAATGCAATAAAAATATTAGAACAAAATATAGATAAAATAAATTGGAAAATTTTATCATATAATCCTAATGGAGGAAAAATATTAGAACAAAATATAGATAAAATAAATTGGGATTATTTATTATGTAATTCTAATAATATAAAATTATTAAAACAAAATATAGATAAAATAAACTGGGATTATTTATCATGTAATGATAATGCAATAGAAATATTAGAACAAAATATAGATAAAATTAATTGGGATAATTTATCATGTAATCCTAATGGAATAAAATTATTAGAACAAAATATAGATAAAATTAATTGGGATAATTTATCATGTAATCCTAATGGAATAAAATTATTAGAACAAAATATAGATAAAATTAATTGGGATTTTTTATCAAGTAATGAAAATGCAATTAAAATATTAGAAAGAAATTTAGATAAAATTAATTGGGATTTTTTATCAAGTAATGAAAATGCAATAGAAATATTAGAACAAAATATAGATAAAATTAATTGGGATAATTTATCACAAAATATAAATGCACTAGAAATATTAAAAAATAATCAAGATAAAATTAATTGGATTAATTTTAGTAGTAATCCAGGAATATTTGAATTAGATTATAATAAAATGAAAGAAAATAATATTAAAATATATGAAGAATTAATAGAACAAGTTATGAAACCATCCAGAATTAATAAATATTTAATGGATTATACTTATGATTATTTAGAAGAAATGTTTGATTAATTATTAAAAATTGAAGATATTTATTTATAAATTTATAAATTTATAGTTATTTTAATAAAATGAGTTTAAATAAACCTATTTGGAAATTAAGAGATTGGATAGATAAAAACAAATTACATTGGGAATATTTATCAGGAATAGTAAAAATCGTAGATGTATTAAAAGATAATTTGGATAAAATAAATTGGGAAAGTTTATCATATAATTATAATGCAATTGAATTAATAGAAACAAATTTAGATAAAATTGATTGGACAATGTTATCACATAATATTAATGCAATTAAAATATTAAAAATAAACTTAGAAAAAATTAATTGGGATTATTTATCATTAAATGAAAATGCAATTAAAATATTAGAACAAAATATAGATAAAATTAATTGGAAAATTTTGTCATATAATCCTAATGGAACAAAAATATTAGAACAAAATATAGATAAAATAGATTGGTATTCATTATCATTTAATAAAAATGCAATTAAAATATTAGAACAAAATATAGATAAAATAAATTGGTATTCATTATCATTTAATAAAAATGCAATTAAAATATTAGAACAAAATATAGATAAAATTAATTGGGATAATTTATCATGTAATATAAATGCAATAAAAATATTAGAAAAAAATATAGATAAAATAAATTGGCATAGTTTATCATGTAATATTAAAGCAATTGAAATATTAAAAAATAATCAAGATAAAATTAATTGGTATAATTTATCAAAAAATATAAATGCAATAAAAATATTAGAACAAAATATAGATAAAATTAATTGGGATAATTTATCAAAAAATATAAATGCAATAAAAATATTAAAACAAAATATAGATAAAATTAATTGGGATAATTTATCAAAAAATATAAATGCAATAGATATATTAGAAAACAATATAGATAAAATAAATTGGAAAAATTTATCAGGTAATCCTAATGCAATAAAACTATTAGAAAAAAATAAAGATAAAATTGATTGGAATAATTTATCAGGTAATCCTAATGCAATAGAAATATTAGAAAAAAATATAGATAAAATAAATTGGGATATTATTAGTTGTAATCCTAATATATTTGAATTAGATTATAATAAAATGAAAGAAAATAATATTAAAATATATGAAGAATTAATAGAACAAGTTATGAAACCATCTAGGATTAATAAATATTTAATGGATTATAATTATGATTAT
>Ga0172367_10001788_pt1 | contig 30578 bp, 40 predicted proteins | sample Lak10m_FD_114542 | JGI IMG/M metagenome (GOLD analysis project Ga0172367, IMG submission 114542) | Freshwater microbial communities from Kabuno Bay, South-Kivu, Congo - kab_022012_10m | ecosystem: Environmental > Aquatic > Freshwater > Lake | place: Democratic Republic of the Congo: South-Kivu...
CTAAAACGACTTGCGCTTTCGCTAAAGAATTACTGCTACAAACGTTCCGTAAGTCAATTAACTTCTTCACAATCTCTGGAGCATTCTCATGTGTTTGTTTTTTGTCATCAAAAGAAGATATAGCGTATCCAAACTTTTCTTCTATGTAGTTTTTAATGGCTTGAGTTTGTGTAAGCGCAGGCATATCAAAATCATTTAAAATTTCGCAAGCTTTTAATTGCGATTCCGCTGCTTGCGCTTCTGCAACTTCTGTAAGTTTCTTAGCAAGTTCTAGATTCACAGGAAATCCAGTCCGGTTTATTTTCGTGTCTAAACATTGAACAAGATAATCTGTGTTTTTTATTTCAAAGGATTTATAGAAATCTACTTGGGAGAAAAAAAGCTCAATGAGCGTATCAACATCTTGTCTACAATAATCAAGCATTTCCTGTTCTAGCGTAGGGTCATAATTACGCAACCCATTTTTGTTCGGTTTGCTAAGTTGTTGTATCAAATATTTACCGCGAGTATCTTTTCGAAAGTTTAAAACGTGGAAATCCGCAGCACTGCTTAAACTGGCTGGCTGACCTAAAAAGTCTTGCCTTTTTTTTGTGCAAATTAATTTTGAGTTATTTGGGATTCCCGGATAACTGAAACGCTGTTGTAATATACGTAGATAAACTTCTAGGTCAAACTCGATATTGTGAGCGATTATATACTCTGTTTGTTTGAATAGAACAGATAATATATTAGAAACAATATCAGAATGTTTTTTAGAAATTAACGTCTCTTGAGTAATTAAAACTTGTTCTATTACTTCTCTTTCACGATTAACTAACTTAAATACTCCGCAAATAATATCAGACTCATCATGCGATAAATATTTTCTAACTCCACAAGAAATATCAACAGGTGAGTATGTTTCAAAATCCATAAACAAAAACATAAAATAGCCTCCTTTTTTTAATATATTTTAGATGAGCTTATACAAACTCATCTAAATAAGAATCTATTTTACTTTCTTTAACTATTTTACCCTGTTTAATTATTTCGCTTTGTTCTTCTGTAGCTATAGTGAAACCCATTGGTTTCGTAGCAACATCACCAAACATATTGCCATCGTCATCAGCTTGATCAAATTTAACACTATCTTGACGATAATTTATACTCGCAGGACTGATATATTGAACAGCGTGAATGTAAGGAGTTAAATAACTAGTTGGTGGAACGCTTATAAGCTTAATGTTAACCCTTACAACAGCAATAAAACTCGGCAAGAAAAAAGAATCATTTTCTACATGTAAAATATCACCATTTTTATCAAAAATTTTAGGTGGGAATTCAGAAGAACTACTTGCAAAAAAATAACAAAGTTCTTCTAAATAATCTAAAACAGGAGAGTAATTTTTTCTCTCAGTTGGTTTTAAATGTAAATCAGCTTCTTTTTTTTCTGCGATAATCTCCCTGCCTATTTTTAAAAAATCTCTAACTATATATTTAGGGTTTGTTTTATTATTCGCAAAAGAAGGATGTACTTGAGTGGTTCCGTTGCATAATTTTGCGCACGCTTCTGCGATTTCTTTCCTAAATTCATCACATTTATCAGCTTTTAGCAAACATCTTAAAGAAAATTTCGGCTTCCCTTGGGGTACACCATCTTTTTTATATTGAACAGGTGTCACAAGTGCTGCCGTGTCGACTAAAGTTTTTAATTGTAATTGAACTGATTTTTTAGATTCGCTGTAAACAATTGAATAAGACATAGAAATAACTCCTAAAAAAAATTAATTAAACATAAATAAACACATAAACAAAACAAACTAAAACAAATTAAAACAAACTAAAACAGGTCATCGACTATTTTTTCTCCATAGACCTCCTTTTCTTTCACTTTTAAACTTTTAGCTTTTTCCCGTACTTCGATAAATTTTTCAGGGATTTCTACTGCGAGTTTATTTATTTGTGAAACCGTTTTTAATTTTGTATCAACTATATCAGAGCTTTTTAAATTGTTACTCTTTAAAATCTCATCTATAATCTCTTTCTCTGTGAAGTCTTTTGACCAACTTTTCATACTGCCGTTTGATTTCAAAGACACAAAGTCAAAAGATGCGCCATTTAATAGCTTATCTTTGAAAAAATCCTCAGCATCTTCTATCGCATACTCAAGTAATTTACGTTTTAAAATGATATTTTTCCTGTACTCAAACTTTTCATCATCGCTTAAATTAAATTTATCCGCATTCTGCAATATCAATTGTTGTGTTTTCTCAACTTCTTCCTTCAGCGCAACACAATCAGGTCGATGTCTACACCATTCACAAGCATTTTCTGATGGATTATAAGTATGTTTCTGAGATTGTTTAAAGACTTCAAATAGTCTATCTTTGAACACTTCTAAATCATCAAAAGTGACTTCGCAAAAATCAAGAGACTCATCTTGATAAATAGCTGTAATAAATTTTAAAGAAATTGAAGAAGCCCTTCCGTTAGTTTTCTCAAAACTTTTAAAAGAGTTGTACACTAAAAAGGCATAAGCTAAAAGCTGCACGTTGTTTCTTGCTAATATTTTTTGGTAACCAAACTTATAATCAACAATAAAAACAGTTAAAACAAACCCACGAAAATCACCAAAATAAACAAAATCAGGAGTTCCAGTTAAAATAAAATTATCAAATCCAATCCCATGTCTTTGTTCAATGATAAGATCATATGGTTTAAAATTAAGATCAAAAGTATCTTCTAACAAACGCACTAATCGTTTAGCATGCTCATTTTTATCAAAACTTTCTGGATTTTCAAAAGATTCTTGCATCTCTAAATGCTTTCTTGTCCCTTCTTCAGCATATTTGCTTTGTTTTTGTTCAACAAAACCTTGCTCGTGCAAAAGAGCAGATGGGCATAAAAAATATCGATGCAAAGCTGATGCTCGTATGGTTATCATATATTTCCCCTTATTTTAAAACTTATTATTTTTTTAATTTTTCTTCAAATAGAACTTTAAACTCTGCAAAAGTATCAGGGTTTAAAACATAGACTTTTACGCCGACTTTTTTTAGCTCATCATGTCGTATTTGTTGGATTGCGCTTACGACACCCTTTTTACTTTTCAATTCAAACGCATAAGTGGAACCATTGCAATAAAAAAACACATCAGGAATTCCACGTTTTTTAGAATATTGTCGAGCAAGATATTGTATTTCATGCACAAACCCAACTTTTAAACTCTCTAGCCACTTTACAAATTTTTCCTGAAAATCTTTTTCAGGCGTTTTTCTTATCTTAAACAAAGATTCTAGACTCATACAAAGACCCCTTAATTTAACTAAAATAAACTAACACAATGGAAAAACAAATGCAAGCAAAAAATAAAAATTTCTAAATCGCTCTTAAATCACTATATAACTCAAGCTCTTTTTTAATATCATCAAAGCTTTTATTTGATTTTATCAGATCAAAAGCTTTATTATCTATCCCATCAGCTACAATATCAATATATTCAACACAATTTCGTTGACCAATTCTGTGAAATCTGTCCTCACTCTGTGCTCTTTCTGTTGCAGAAAATGTGCGGGAATAATAAATAACTGTATTGCAATTTGTAAGCGTCACACCGACATTTAAACTTTGAATAGTTGCGACAAGTATTCTAATCTTTTTCTCTTTAAAATCATTTAAGATAATATCTTTTTCTTTGTTACTTAGCTCACCTGAAAAAGTTTTGTGGTTTATTTTTAATTCAGTTAATCTATCGCTAATTAAATTTAAACTCTTTATAAAAGCTACGTATACGACAATTTGGGTATCATTTTGTAGGCAGTCAATAAAATCAATTAAAACATCGATTTTGTTTGAAATCGATTTAAAAACTCCTTCTTCTGTTTGAAGTGTATACCCCTCTTGCAATTGTAATTTATGAGATATATGCAAATTACGTGATACTTTTGTTCCTTTGCAATCTAACACTTTATAAATTTTTTCAGGTAGGTCTAAACATTCATTTTTTGTTTTTCTTTGAGAAAACGGTTCAAGTATTTTCATAAACTTATCAACGTTTTTCGGGATCGGTTTATCAAATTTATGATTTCCTTTTTGTACAAATTCACTATAGAACTTATTATATTTAGCGTAAAAATTATTTTTATCTAAACAAACTAAATGAGTATATAAATCGAATATATTACCATTCCCAATCGGTGTGCCTGTTAACAGTACGCATCTTTCTGAATCAATCACAGCACTAACAACTTTTTGAGTGCGCTTAGCTTTCCTATTTTTTATATAGTGAGCTTCATCGACAATAAAAAAATCAGACTTTTTGTGTAAATCATCTAGAGAACAAAACTTCTCGTAAGAAAATATCCTATATTTGCTTTTAAATTTAGACCATTTTTCGATCTCATCTCTCCAATTTGTTTGCAAAAAAGCAGGGCATACAACCGTAATTAATTTAGTATCGAAATTTAAAACACAATAATCAGCCGCTATTATACTCGTAATAGTTTTACCTAAACCTTGTTCATGATATAAAGCGAATTTTTTCTTCTCTACTATAAGTTTTACAGCTTCTTTTTGATGTTTAAATAATGACATAAAATGACTTCCTAAATTATAAATTATAATTTCTATTCCATAGATACTTCGATGTTATAAAGTCTTTTAATCTGTAAAATATGGTCAACGTTTTTATTAAAGTCTTCTGATAATTTATCTATGAAATAATTTATAGTGTGTTGATTTAAATACGGTTCATGTTTTTCGTATTCATCTAAACATTGCTCAAAAATATCAACTACAAGCTCTTTAAATTTAGGATATCTTTCAAACATTAATTTAAGTTCTTTTATTTCCATTTTTTAATCTCCTTTTTTATTTTAAATATTCATAATTTTAATTCTATTTAACTTCTAAATCATATTCCCCGGTGTCCCAATTGAAATCAAATTTTTTTTCTGTTTTAATCTTAATTCTGCAAAGTTCTTTAGGATCAGAAAAACAATTTTTGTTTTTAGAAAGTAAAATACATTTATTGGATTCAACGTGATCTAATTTTAACAGACGTTCATATTTGTGTTTAGGCATATAAATCGGAACTTCTTCTTCAACTTCAATTTCTATCGGGGGAACTTTGTTAACTCTGACACAATGATCTTCGAGATGTGTAACCCAATGCCATTCGCAATAAAATTCAAAAGGAGGATCATCATCATCAGTAAATTCAAGCGCATAAAGGAATGCTCTGTTGTCGATTAATTTAAATACCTTAATAAACTTATAAAGACTACGCTGAAACACGTCACCAATTTTAATTTCCATTTTTTAATCTCCTTTTTTCTTTGCGTTGTAAATTTCGTATAGTACTTTTTAAAATATCTCGATTCCAAACACACCAACAATGCCCTCTATATTTTATTTCATTTTCGCAAGAATGATTGTTTATTTTATTTAACACATCATTGAGTCTCATTTTTCAATCTCCTTTTCTCGTGATATTTTAACAAAATACGCTCTCTATTCTCGGAATACCAAAATCTGGCATATTCTGACCGTTGTTGTTTTCTTCTCATTTCTCGAATAGCTATCTCTTCCGGTGTTAATAAAAGTTTTTCGTCTTCACTTAATTTTTTTATACGTGCTCGATATTGTCTTTGATATTCTGCTTGTTTCTCTTTGTTTTTTTGATACCATTTTTTTGTGTAGTGTTTTATCCTCTCCTTATTTTCTTTGTAATATCTTCTATGGTTTTCTCGCAATATTTCACGATTTCTTGCGTACCAACAGCGTTTATATTCTTTTTCTTTTTGAATTTTCTCGTCATTTTTTGCGTTTTCATCATTAACAGTGCTATTTTTATTTAATAAACTCATTGAAAGACCCCGTTCAAAAAAGATTTTATGTAAGTTGACTCATTTTCGGGAACATGAACTTCTACGAATATTTTTTTATCATCATTTAAAATTTGTCGAACATAATCAACTAACAACGGAAGTTCTCTCTCTAAAAAAGACCGACGATATTGTTTTTTTTCAGCTAATGATTTATCAAAAGCTTTTACATATAGAGATAGCTTTCTGTTCCTGCATCTAATAACACTTAATCTATTACACACATGGTTATCAAAGTTTTTTGTTATCATAGTTTACCTCCATAAAACTCCTTATATTTTAAAAAATTAACACCACTCACAAAATCAATTTAACAAAATTAAACCAACGTATCAAATTTTTTTAAAACTTTTTTGACGTAAAAAGATACACTATATACGAAACTATAAAAGCTAATAAAAAAATCAAAAAAATGTATAGAAGTATAGTAAATAGCCAATACATATAAAACCCTTTATTTAAAAGATAAGCTATCAATCATCTGACTCATCATCTGACTCATCGTCTGACCAAAAGCCTGACCCAGAACCATCGTCAGACCCATAACCTGACCTAAAGCCTGACCCAAAACCTGAACCATCGCCAGAGCCAGAGCCGGAGCCAAAGCCAGAGCCAGAGCCAAAGCCATAGCCATAGCCTGACGCGGACCCAGAGCCATCACCTGACCCATCGCCAGAGCCAAAGCCATCACCGAACCCAGAGCCATCACCTGACCCATCGTCAGAGCCAAAGCCAGACCCATTTCCAGACCCAGAGCCCGAACGGTTTACAATTAATCTATCTTTCTCAGTAAAAATCATAATCAAAACCCCTCATCATCTGACTCATCGTCTGACCCATCATCATCATCACCTGACAATGACCCTGACCCCGACCCTGACCATGACCCTGACCCGTAACCTGAACCGTCACATGACCCTGACCCTGACCCTGACCCTGACCCATCATCATCATCACCTGACCCATCACCTGACCCGTAACATGACCCTGACCCATCACCTGACCCTGAACCATCACCTGACCCGTAACATGACCCTGACCCATCACCTGACCATGACCCTGACCCGTAACCTGAACCGTCACATGACCCTGACCCTGACCATGACCCTGACCATGACCCTGACCCATCACCTGACCCATCATCATCATCACCTGACCATGACCCTGACCCCGACCCTGACCATGACCCTGACCCATCACCTGACCCGTAACATGACCCTGACCCATCACTTAACCCTGACCATAACCCTGACCCTGACCCATCACCTGACCCATCACTTAACCCTGACCATAACCCTGACCCTGAACCATCACCTGACCCGTAACATGACCCTGACCCATCACCTGACCAAACACTTTTTTTTTCGCTAAAAAACATAGTCAAAACTCCTCATCATCTGACTCATCACCTGACTCATCACCTGACACAAAGCCAGACCCAGAACCATCGTCAGACCCATAACCTGACCTAAAGCCTGACCCAAAGCCTGAACAATCATCAAACCCAAAGCCAGAGCCAAAGCCAGAGCCAAAGCCTGAACCATCGCCAGACCCAAAGCCAGAGCCATCGCCAGGCCCAGACCCAGAACCATCGTCAGACCCATAACCTGACCCATAACCTGACCCAAAACCTGAACCATCGCTAGAGCCAAAGCCAGACCCAAAACCTGACCCAAAACCTGAACCATCGCCAGAGCCAAAGCCAGAGCCATCGCCAGACCCAATGCCAAACTCGCCCTCAATTAATCTATCGTTTTCAGAAAAAATCATAATCAAAATCCCCCGGACTCATCATCTGACTCATCTCCAGAGCCAGAGCCAGAGCCAGAGCCAGAGCCAGAGCCAAAGCCAGAGCCAGAGCCAGAGCCAGAGCCAGAGCCCGACTCGAACCCAAAACCTGACCCAGAGCCAGAGCCCGACTCGGACCCAAAACCTGACCCAGAGCCAGAGCCAAAGCTAGAGCCATTCGCAGAGCCAGAGCCTGACGCAGACCTAGAGCCCGACCCCCACCCAGAGCCATCACCAGACCCAGAGCCTGACGCGGACCCAAAGCCAGAGCCATCGCCAGAGCCAGAGCCATCGCCAGAGCCAGAGCCATCGGCTGAACCAAAGCCAGAGCCATCACCGGACCCAATGCCAAACTCGCCCTCAATTAATCTATCGTTTTCAGAAAAAATCATAATCAAAACCCTTAAAAAAGCCGCAAAAGTGCGGCTAAATTATTTTAAATTAGATGGTACAAAAACTGGAACATTTTGAATACTTTCGCGAGCTTTCTTAGTGCATTTACATATTTCAAAACCATATGTGGGGGAGCTTAAAGTTACTTCATCAACCTCTGCCGGGAAACGACAATCGTGTGGGAGTGCAGTGCCGTCTGTCGCTAAAGTTGACAATGAGAAAGCACCTTCCCAATGCCAGAGTCTTCTGCATCTTCTGAGTACTTTTACTGTGTCAGTGCTTTTTTCTTTGTCTAAGTATCCTGCAAAGACTCCAAAGTTGTACGTGCGTACGATAACATAATCAAAAGATAGGTAGTCTTCATTTTCTTTTTTTCCTGAAGTTTCTTCGAGCTTTTCTAAAGCTTTCGAAAGGGTACTGGTTGCGATTTTCAATTCATCAAACATAATAAAACTCCTAAAATTTGCTGCAAAGTGCAGCATGTTAAAGCGAGCAACTAACCTCAGTCACCCACGAAATCAATTTAAAACACTTAAACCAACAAGTCAAGTTTTTTTATCAAAATATTTCGATATTAAAATATCTTCAGCATCAAAAATCGTGTCGCAGAGATCATCAGAGTTTAGAATAATGTCGTCTGTAGTGTATTTTTTCAACCTGATGTCAAGCGCATCAAAAATAGGTAGCAGTAACTTATTTTCGACAAATGTACTAACTGCATCGCAAAGCTCTTCTTCAGAATCAAACTTAAAATCAGTATTATCGAACTCTTTAAGAATAGCAGACATAACAAGAGAACAGTTGACATGAATTGGCTCGAAACAAAAATCGTTCATAAAAAATCCCCTTAAATTTGCTGCTCATGCAGCGGTTAGAGTGAGCTACTGACTTCAGTCGCTCGCAAAGTTAGTTTAACTCAATTGAATCATTAAGTCAAGTTTTTCTATCAAAATATTTTAAATTTTTTTAAATGTGTGTTTTTAAAAGGATATTTATCGCACTAAAAATAGTTATAGGTATTCTATGTGTGTAGTGTTTAGCGTTTTGTAGTGAAAAATTTTAAAAAACAGCACTCTAACAACTACTACAACATACTCTAACACAACACTCTAACATCAACAGAGAGTAAGAAAAGTATGTGTTTTGTAATAGTGTTAGAGTCTTCTTATTCTTATATTAACTAGTATTATAATAATAGGAAACCATAACAGCTAAACACACACAGAAAAAGACTATATGCACACTTTATAGTTATGGGTAACCAAAAACACACACTACACAGTAGCACCAAGGGGGCGCTTTTTACTCTTACACTCTAACATTCTAACACAACAAAAAGTTTTGTTACTGCCGCATATATAAAAGTGTTGTAGTGGTTTGTTAGAGTCTGTGTAAGGATGCTGTTGGAGCTTGTGTAAGGATGCTGTTGGAGTCTTACAACACGTTTTTTAGTTATATTCTCGTTTGTTATACTTTAGATTTTGCTAGTTTAAACGGATTGTGCTAGTTTATATAGTAGTAGCGCGTATTTCTAAATATGCTAAAGTTTTAAGCAAATGTGAGAAACAGTATGCCAGGACGACTAAGACCGACGGGCCAAAAAAAAAGGCACAGACCAGCAAGATTTAACCCAACACCGGAAGAAATGAAAAAAGCAAGTGAAATATATCCTTACAAATATCAAATTGCAGATCATTTCAATGTTTCATTAGAAACACTTCACGCTTTTTTTGCAAATGAAGAATATAAAGAAGAAACAATAAGCGGCTACAAGTCAGAGATTCTTGACGCTTATAACTCAGGTAAGAATAAAACAAGAAAATTTGTTTTAGGGAAATTATTAAAGGGCGTGAACGAAGACAACCCAGTACTGACTATCTTCGCATCTAAAACTTACGGTGGACTTCTAGAAAAAAAAGACTTATCTCATATTCATTTAAAGAAAGCTGAGCTGCACATGAAGAAAGTGGCATCAAATTTAAAAGTAGAAGAATATGTTTTAAAGTTAAAAGAGAATCTGAATTTAACCGCAGAACAAATGAAAATAGTTAAAAAAGAAGCTAAGAACTTAATGTTTAATCTAGACAATATTCACAAAGTAGACGAGGATAAGAATTCTTGATACAAGAATTTAAATAAGAACTACACTTTATGCTCACATGTTTTGCTTTAAACGTAATAGAAAAAAATAAAAAAAAATTTAAAAGTAAAATTGATTTTGGTTTTGAATATCCGCCAAAGTTAAAAGATTTTTTATCTTGTCGTAAGATGTATCAAATTTTATACGGTGGTAGGTCCTCTGGAAAAACTCACTCAATCATACAAAAAATCATTGAGCGTACACACGAAAAAGAAAATCAGACTATACTTTGTACTCGTGAATATCAAACATCAATCGCGAGTTCAACTTATGCAGAACTAAAACAAATAATAAATCTAAAAAATTTAGAACATTTCTTTAAAATAAAGCATGACAGAATCGAACACATAAACGGCAGCGTAATAATTTTTAAAGGCCTTGCCCGAGATATTTCTTCAATTAAATCTATCCCGAATATTACTTTATGCTTTGTAGAAGAAGCTGAGAATATAACGCAAGAACACTGGGAGACACTCGACCCAACGCTTAGAACAACCGGCTGTGAGCTAATCGTAGCTTTTAATCCTAAAGAGAAAACATCAGCTACTTATCAAAAATGGATAGAATCTCCTATCCCAGAAAAAAACATTTATAGAGTAGAAATAAACTATCCAGATAATCCATATAATTCAAGTTTAATTTTTGAAAAAATAGCATATATGCGTGAGCACGACTATGCGAGATATGAACATATTTATCTCGGTAAAGTTCTTGATATGTCTGAAGATGTTATATTTAAAAACAAATTTAAAATTTTAGACATGCAAGTTGAATTTAAATATAATAAATTTTTTTATAGAGGATCGCAAATCGCTCCGCTTTACGGGATGGATTTTGGTTTCAGTCAAGATCCCACTGCAATGATCGAAATATTTTTTCTTGATGAAAACACTATTTACATCAATAGAGAATATTATCAAACACAATTGCTACCATCTTTTTACAAAAATGCTATTAAACTACATTTTGGTGAATACGCTTTATCAAGTCGGTGGTACGCCGATTCTGCTAGACCCGACACAATAGCGCAGCTAAATTACGATGGTTTAAAAATCGAAGGTGCACAAAAATTTAAAAATAGTATAGAATCTGGAATCGAATATTTGATGGGAAAAAATATTGTAATAGATCCAAAATGCACTAACATGATTTATGAAGCTTACAACTATCGTTATAAGCAGGACAAAAACAGCGGTGCAATTTTAAATGAAGCCGTTGACAAGGATAACCATCTTTGGGACGCTATACGATATGCTTGTTATAAACAAATATCAGCTATGCGCCAAAGAAACTTTTCTTTTGATAAAAGTAAATTGCTTCAAATGGGGATAAGATGAGCAGAAAAGTTAAGACATTAGAGAATGAAATCAAATCTTTAAAAGAGCAGTTAAACACAAAAAAAAATCAAAATGGCTTTTGGTCAAGCCAAAATGTTCAATCAATATTAGATAAGATAAAACATCAAAACAACCAAACAAATAGATTCAATAATTTTAAAATGCCAGACCCCCCAAAGATTGTTCAAGACAGTGAAAAAATTACAACCGACTCGATGCCTTTAAATAGCTATGATTTTTCACAATTTAATAAATTAAATTCGACAGTAGTGAATTCTTGGTTTTATGGTTACCAAGAACTTGCTTTGCTGTCACAAAATGGACTTATACAAAACATCGTTCAAACATTGTCACAAGAATGCACGAGAGAATGGATTGAATTTCAATCTGTTAGTAAAGATAAAACAGAAAAAATAAACAGAATTGAAAAGGCTTTTTCAGATTTTAAAATCCAATCTCATTTTAACCGGTGTTTAGAAATGACTTTCCTTTTTGGTGGCTGTAAACTATACCCCAAAATTAAAGGCGACGATAGTGTTGAAGATGGCGCAACCTACGAAGAAAGATTCTATTTAGAGTCAATGGGAAAAGGCGACTTACTTTATTTTAAACCGATTGAACCGTTGTATGCAACACCGATCGAATTTAACGCTACAAACCCTTTATCAGAAGACTTTTACGAACCTAAAATGTGGGCAGTGCAAACAACAAGAGTACATACATCTAGGCTTATGCACTTTGCGTATAATTATGTCCCAACTTATTTTAAGCCAGTTTATTGGTTTTACGGTATGCCGCTTGCCCAACTATGCTTAGATTATATTTTCGGCTTTGAAACTGTAAGACAAAACGTAGTCGGAATCTCAGGTAGATACAATCTAAACGTGTTTAAAACAAATATGGAATCGCTTTTAGACACAGGGGGTTCAGCTTTCCAAAGCGGATGTGATTTAGAGACAAGACTAAAAATAGCTCAGTACTATCAATCCAATTTTTCAATATTTGCTATGAGTAATGACCCGACTTTACCCGAAGAGTGGCAACAATTTAACATGAGCATAGCTGGTTTAGATGGTTTGCTAAGCCAAAATGCTGAACTTGTGTGCGCAGTTGCTAGAACTCCTGCTATTAAATTGTTTGGGACCTCCCCAAAAGGTTTTAGCTCAACTGGAGAATATGAAGTCAAAATATTTCACGAATTGGTAAAATCGTTACAGATGAGTTTAATGCAAGATAATTTAAAACGTACTCTAGATTTAATTCAGATCCATTTATTTGGAGAAATTGATGAAGATATTACGTTTGTGTTTAAACCTTTGGCTATTACATCGGAACTAGAAAGGGCGCAAATACAAGCTATAAAGAAAGACATAAATATATCTTATTTAAATGATGGGGTAATATCGGGAGAAGAAGTAAGAAATAAACTAAAAGATGATCCTGATTCTGGCTACAATAATCTAACTGATGATTTTGAACTCGAAAACGAGTTAGCGGATAGTGATGAAAAAGTTAAAGAGAAAGAATAAATATTTAATAGAAATAGACGGGCCAAAAATTGACACCGTTGAAATGTTAAAATACAGACGTGAACTTTTTTTAATTAAAAAAGATATGGCAAAAGAATACGATTCTACTATTATAGATATTTACAAAAACAATTTATACCTACTTGTTAGTAACCCTACATATTATATAGAGAAACTACAGAATGCGATAAACATGTTGGGGGAAAAATATTTTTTAAAATACTCGTTTAATTCTTTTTCGTTAGCAAATAATTTTATAAAAAATATAGAATCCAATAACTATAAACGTTTTGAAAGATTAGAAAAAAAACATGAGTTTTTAAAAACATCACCTTTTCTTTTAAAAAACACAAAAGATAGAGAAAATACTTTAAGAATAGTAGAAGCAAGTGTCGCAGAAAATGTGGGTTTGATTAAATCTATCCCGAAAGAATATCATGATGACATCTTGGGTGATGTAATGCGCACGGTGGGTAAAGGTGGGAATTTACAAGAATTAACCGAAGCTTTATCAAAAAGAAGTAATATTACATCGGGAAGAATAGATTTAATCGCACGAGACCAAACCGCAAAAGCTACAGCTTTGTTAGACCAACAGCATGCGAAAGATTTTGGTTTTAGAAGAGGATTTTGGAAAAAATCTATCGCAGGAAAAACACATAGAGCATCTCATGCAGAAGCAGACGGAAAAGAATTTGACTTAGAAAAAGGGTGTTTCATCGATGGTAAATATATTTTACCGAAAATGGAAATAAATTGTAAATGCTCATATAGATTAGTGATGTGAGGTGTCAAATGTTAGTTGAAGACACAAATAGAAGCGTAGACGAATTCGGGTACATGACTGTTAAAAATTGTGTACTCACGGGTGAAGACGTTGCAAAATATTATGGGTACGAGATCCCTGGATTTCAAGCACTTAAACTAGACCCTCAAAAAGTATACAGAGTTTATAGGCCAGCTGAAGAGATAGAAGATGCTGACTTTAGCAACAAGCCTCTTTTGAGTAGGCATGCAGATTTTTCGGCGGAAGACTATAAAAGTAAGCTTATTGTAGGCACGATCGGTGATACTGAAATGAACGGAACCGAAAATCACGGTACCGTCGTTTTTTGGAAAAAAGAAGCTATCGAAGAATTAAAAAAGGGAATGAAATATCTTTCCTGCGGTTATATTTACATACCAATCTTGGAAAATGGTTTGCACAATGGTATTCCTTATGATATTCGAATGACAAAAATTAGAGCAAACCACGTAGCAATGGTTGACAACCCCCGATATAAATCTGCTATAGTGGCAGATGAGATACCTACGTCAATTTTGAAGAAAGGGACAAAAGAAATGTTTTTTAGTAAAAAGACAAAAACAACTAAAGATTCTGAATGGAATTTTGAGGATGGTATGCAAGAAGTTTACGACTGTATGACTTCTGATGCAAGTGAAGAAGAAAAAGAAAAAAAATTTGATGAGTTAAAAAATAAAATTAAAGAACATTTACAAGACACTAAAAAACTTGAGACAGCTAAAGATAAAAAAGACGAAGAGTCTGAAGCAGAAAAAGAGAAAAAAACAGCTAAAGATAAAAAAGACGAAGGGTTGAAAAAAGAAAAAGATAAAGAGGAGAAAGTTGCGATGGACAGCGACTTTATAAAAAAAATTGTAGCTGATCAAGTTAGCGTCGGTATCGAAGAATACAAAAAACAAGCAATGGCTTTTGATTCTGCTATTCGTCAATTTGAACGCACCTGTGGAAAAGTTAATCGTGACAGTTTTAAAAATGCTGCGAGTGTTTACGACGCAATTTTAAAAAATCACGGAGTAGTTTTTGACGGAAAAACTGTTGAACAAAAGTCAGCGATGGTCGAAATGTTAAGTGATGTAAAAAAACAAAATGTAAGACACAATACTTTAATTGTTGGAGACAGCGATTCATCTTCCACAATAAAAATCCCAGACAATATTCTAAATTTTTTAAAAAAAGGAGCGTAAATAATGGCTAATTTTGCAACATTTCAAAAAACAGCAGCGAACCCAGACCCCTGGCAAGCAGGCGTACCCACAGGGCCAATGCTTCCTGGTTACGCAATCGGAGCGCAAGTTGCGACGGCTGTTTATGTAGCGCAACCTTGTTTTTATCTTGGGGTTAATACAAACGGTCCCTCTACGGTTGTTTCTTTTGTGAAAGGGCCTAATGATTCTTTCGCAGGTGTAGTCATGAGGAGTAATGCAAATGCGATGGCTTTTTCAGACACGATTGCAGGTTACTCTATGACAATCCCAGACGGCCAAGGTTGTGAAGTACAAATCCAAGGGAGCGTACCTGTTCCGATCGCTGTCGCAAACGAAGGCGCATCACCGCTCGTTGGATCGTATGTTTATGCAACTGACGCAGGGGCTTGGCAAACACAAACACCCAGCGGTACTGCGCCCACAAATTCAACATTAACTAGATTTAGAGTTTCCGCTGTGAAACCAGGCTGGACAGCCGGTGGATTAGTCGAAATTTCTACACTATCGCCGGCAGCTTAAAAGGAGATTAAAAATGTTTGAGAATATGACACAACGTGAACTTATTACTCACTTTAAAGAAAAATACGGGATCCATTTCGACGGATCATACAATCCGCTTGTGTGCGACAGCGCAGTTTTTAAAAAAACAGTTAGAAAATTAGCAATGGACGATGATACTTTTAGCTATAATCCTGCGTCAAACGGCGTTCCAGCGCATTTAACTTTAGTAAATTTAGGGAAAGTAATCGAACAACTTTTGCCAACGCGAAGATACACTGAGATCGGTGAACCTTTACAATATGGCGGTTTTGAAACAAATACTGCTGAATTGATCACGGTATCACCAAACGGTCAAGTTGAGCCTTACGCTGACTACAGCGGTACGCAAATGTCAGACGTCAACGCAACTTTTCCTACTCGTGACGTTTTTCGTGGACAAACAAATATCCAGTACGGTGAGCTAGAAGTTGCGACAATGTCCACAGCAAAATTAGACATCGTTTCAAAAAAACAATATGCGGCAGCAATGAATATTGCTATCGCACAAAATAAGCTTTTCTTTTTTGGAAATTTAACATCTGGTGGCGCATTTATTAATCATAATTTTGGTTTATTAAACGACCCTGGACTAAACGCTGCTGTTCCTGTTACGAACGGCGGATCTGGTTCGCCTTCTTGGATAGTAAAAGCTGGAACTGCAACAGGTGCGCAAGATATTGCAAATGATGTTATTGTTACAGCGTATGCAGCTTTACAAGCCCAAATGGGTGGGAATGTTTCTTTAGATGATGAATTTTATTTGTGCTGTTCAACTGCTGCGGCTGCGTATTTAAACAATACAAATAGTTTCGGGAATAACGCTACAAGAATTATTGAAATGACTATGCCGAAAATTAAATTTATTTTTGCGCCTGAGTATGCGACTATCCAATCTTTTCAATTGATTTTAGCAAAAGCAATCGGCGAAAATCCTGTTAAAGATATGTTCAGCTATAAAGTAAAAGGCCATGGTGTAACGAAAACTTCTCCTACTTCTTTTTCAGAAAAGTGGTCCTTCGGCAGTTTTGGTGCAGGTATTTTGCAATATGCGCCGATCGTTACTTGTTCTGGAATTGGTTGCTGAGGAGAAAAAAATGGAATTAATTAACGTTTATTCTAAAGCTTTAATTTCACATCAATTCCCGATTGTGCTAAACGGTGAACAAAAAAATTACGTGATCCACGGGACTAATTCACTTGGTGTATTAACCGGAAACGTTTTAGTCCCAAAAATCACAGAAATGGAAGAAAATGTTTTTGACGCAATAAAAGAAAAATATAAAGATAATGTTTTTCTCTTCGGAGGTACGCTAAACGGTGCAAAAGTTGAGCCTCAAATTTATAAAGCAGCAACAAAACAAGACGCCGCAAAAATAATGAGAGACACTAAACCAGTTGTAACAGATGCGCAAATGGCAACAAAGACAAAAGATGTAACAGTCTATAAAAAATAAATGGTGCTTGTATGCCGATTCCTGATTTTAATATAGCAACATTTAGGGATACGTATCAAATGTACTATGCTATTCCTGATGCTATTTTAGAAAATCTTTGGCAAGAAGTAGACGTAGTCGGCACGCCGATAATAAAAAAAGTTGTATTAACAAAGCAAGAATACTATTACTATGTTGTTGAAGCTCATCTTGCAGAATTGTGGCAACGTGGGCCGGGATCAACCGGAGTCACAAGCGCATCAAGTCAAGATTCTGTTTCTGTTACTTTTGAAATTGATAAATCACCTTCTTTAATATTTTGGAATCAGACAGCATGGGGGCAAAAAATAGCTTTACTTATAAAAATGTTGGGTGGTTTCAAATTTATTTACGGGGGTCAAAATTATTATGACCGTTACAGTTAAATCAAGTGGAGCTTTAGAAAAATTTTTAACTCAATTTTTAAATTTAAAGAAGTCTAGAGTAGACGTTGGTTTTTTTCCTGAAGCGAAATATAAAGATGGAACCTCAGTAGCTCAAGTTGCAATGTGGAATGAATTCGGGACAGAAACAAAAAACGGAAAACAATTCATACCACCGAGACCATTTTTATTGCCTACTTATAATGAGAACAAAGAGAAATGGAAACAAAAGTTTTTTTCAGAAATAAAAAAACAACTTGATAACAAAAAAATAAACGTTAAAAAAGCTTTAGGAGCTGTTGGATTTGTTGCACAACATGATGTTCAAGATAAAATCGATTGGTGGGCTGAACAAGGTGTGCCAAGAAACGCAAAATATACACAAGAGAAAAAAGGTTTTGACTCACCTTTAATCGAAAACGGTCATCTTAGACAATCCGTTGCGTTCGAGGTTACAGAATAATGGGGATAAATTTAAATTATATCTCTAGCACTGCTTTAACTGCAACTTACCCTATTATAACAGTAACTTTAAATATTTTTAACGGACAAACAAACGTATTAGGAACAATCACACCGACGTACACACAATTTACAAATATAAGCGCAAACGTTCAACTTTTGAATTCACAAGAACTTAAACACATAGACGGCTACAATTCAACGAAAGTATATAAGAAATTTTGGTTAAACGCAGGTCAATTAACCGGTTTAAACAGAAATTTATCGACCGGAGGGGATTATATTTCTTGGAACGGTTTAGTGTACAAAATTATTGGCGTGGCTAACAATTTTTTAACTGGCTGGGTAAAAGTTTTAACAGTTGAAAGCAATGTGATATGACACCTTTGCAAATAATATGGACAATGCTTAAAGATCTACTTACAATTGACTACACGCTATATAATCAAAATAATATCATAGACGCATATCAAAATGATTATACTTTGCCACAAATAAATGATTTTATAATTATTCAACAGCGAAACACACATCAAAATGGCTTACCGTTGAGAGATTTTGATTATTTAAACCAAAAAAAATTGCTTACAGGTTTTAATGATTTTGAGTATCAAATTGATTTATATGGGGATAGCGCAGACCTTGCGTCAACTATTCTTTACACTTATTTAAACTCAAGCGCCGCTTCAAATTATTTAAACCAATATAATATGGGTATTGGAAGAGTATACGATGCTAAAAATTTATCAAGCCCCAATGATCGTGATAGATATATGAAAAGATACATGATACTATTTACAGCAATGAACATTCAGACAGTGCAAATACCGATGCAGGGGGTAGGTTTGTCTGACATTAATATCGAATACCAGGAGATTTTATAATGTCGATTAATATTTCAACTTATTTTCCGGTTAGTTCTTCTATACAAACAATTTTGCCGACTAGCAAAGTTTTTGCAGGTTTAGCATTATCTTCAAACCCATTAATCCCAAGCACTTTACCGATGTTGCAATTTAAAAGTGCGCCAGATGTTGGTGTGTATTTTGGTTTAAGTTCAAATGAGTACAGGGCATCTTTGAAATATTTTGCAGGGTCTTCTTTATCAACGAGTAAAGCTCCTTATATTTATTTTGGTAAATACAATACTGTTGCACTTGCGCCATATTTACGATCTCCAGTTATTACAAATAGAGTGACGAAACAATCTTCACTTGTCGCAGTAACCGCAGGTGATATCACTGTTTCTGTAAACGGGACAACTTATGCGACAACCGGAATTAATTTAAGTACAGCTACATCGTTATCTCAAGTAGCTTCTCTTTTGACTACCGCTATTACTACAGCTAATGCAGCTTTAGCTGCAGCGAGCTTTACAATATTATACGACGGTGTTTTCAATCAATTTGTTGCGTCAATTACCGCAACTGGCGCAAGCGCAATGATGAATTATTTTTCTTCGTCTACTACACCAAATATAGCAACTTTAATCGGTTTTACTCAAGCGACAGGTGCAATCTTATCACAAGGTTCGGATGCGGTTTCTTACAATGAGTCCGGTGTAAATTCAAATATGTCTACTCTTTTGCCATATTTTACTGACCAATATTCAATTGCTTTTGTAGACAACCTTGGCGGTGTTTTAATTGACGCAATTGAATTAGGGTTATCAGCGTGGGTGAGTGGTCAAAATACACCTGACACTCGTTTCAATTTCTTTTGCTGGAATAACGATTCTGCGTTAGAATTGGCTGCACAATCAGACACCTCTAGCATTTGGTATCAAGTCAATGAAGCTGGTTATAGCGATACTTCCGTATTTGATGAAGTTTTGTTGAACAATCCAGACCGTGCTTTTGCTGCCATGGGTGTTTTTGCTGCATTAGATTTAACTCAACCCGAATCAGCGTTGACTTTAGCTTTCAAAACCCAATCGGGTTTGCAGCCTTCTGTAACACAAACTTCAATAGCAAAGATATTAAATGATAAAAAGATAAATTATTACGGTAATGTAGGCTTCAACGGAGCAAGTACGCAACTAAACTTTTTCTATGGTGGTTACACAACTGGAGCATGGTCTTATATAGACAATCAAGTTGCACAAATTTGGATTGCGTTTCAAATTCAAGTCGGGCTTGCTAATTTATTCTCCGCTCTAAATCAAGTACCGAACGACCCAGATGGTGATGGATATGTCAGATCTGTTTTAACAACTGCTTTAAATCAATCAATCGATAATGGAATTATCGCAACAGGTGTTGTATTTGATAACGCTACGGTTCAACAACTATCAGTAGATTACGGTGTACGAGCCCAAGAATTAACTAACAATGGGTATGTAATTGTTAAAAGACCATCTTCACAAGAACAAAGACAAGATAGAGTAAGTTCACCATGGTTTGTTTTGTATGTAAAAGGTAGTGCTGTTCAATATTTACCCGTAAATACAACTACATACTTTTAGAAATCAAATAGGAGTCTACAAAATGGGTTACTTAGCAACATCAAAAAACGCCGTTATATCTTTTACTTCAGCAATCACAGGCACAACAACATTCACAGGATTTTCAGATGAAAATATTTTATCAATTCCTGACGTCGATGTAATTAAATCCAAAATGGGATGCGACGGAATTCTAAGCAGATCAGTTGTAGCAAAAAAATTAAATGCTAGTTTTAGTTTCCACCCAGGTTCTCCGTCTTTATTAAAAATATATCAATGGCAACAAGCCGCTTATTTAAGCGGTATACCGATTGTTGGAATTTTAACAGTTGCTCTTGAGTCTATTGGACAAGCATATGTTTTTCTTGATTGTTCTTTTGAAAGCGGAGCAAAAGGACTAGAAGCGGCAGACGAATTAAAATCTGTGACTATAAAATGGTCTTCACAATTACCAAACTTATCCTCGTTGGGTGCGATTGCACAAACAGCTCTAGGAGCAGTGTAATATGGAAAAAATTATTACTTTTACTATTGAACACAAAGGGATAAACAAAGAAAATAATCACAAACTAAATTTTATTGTAGAAAGATTAAAACCTTTTGAACAATTTAATCTTATTATGAGAATAATTTCGATTATTTCAAAAGGTCATCACGATAGTGAAAAAGTTGAACAAATATTGCACAATACCTTTCAAACCGGTAAAAAGATTGAAAAACTAGGAAAAGACACAGAAGTTAATTCCCTCCAATTAATTCTAGACGCTCTAAAGGGTGCTCTTGCTGAATTATCAGACAAAGATAGAGATTTTTTAGTCAATGAATTACTTAAAAATGTAAAGATTGATACCGGGCATCCGACTTTAAAACTTGACGCAACTATTGAAGAGTTAAATCAACGTTTAGATACTTTTCACCCAATTTTTAAACTACTCGCACAAGTTTTGAAGGTAAACCTAGGTTTTTTATAACAAGGGAGAAGATTAGTATCCCATACATTTATTTTGATTCTAGTTTTTGTATCGAACATAAAAACTTATTGCCCATCTTTGCTACAATTATTTCTAGCAAATTGGCGACATTGCATGAGCTTCGTCATGTATACTATTATGAAGAAGCTCTTGATCTATATGAATTGATTTTAGTTAACAATTATAACGAAATGGCTTATCATCAAGTTAAGCAACTAGAAGCACAAGCGAAAGGTGTTTAAATGTCGTTAGATAAGTTTATAGTTTCAATTTTATTTGATGATCAATCGACAAAAGAATCGGCCAGAAAAATAGACGATGTAGTTAAAGACCTTAAAAATAGTATCATTGGAAGCCTTGCAGCAGTTGCCTCTAGTGATTTTTTAAAAAATGTTGTAAAGAGCACAGTAGATTTATCAACAAAATTAGACAATTTATCTTATCAGACTAATGAAAGTAAACAAGATATTTTTGCTTGGGGTGAAGCTGTAAAAAGAACAGGTGGAACCGCAGAAAGTTTTTATAGTTCCATTTCAGGTTTATCCGAAAAATTAATGGAAATGCAAACTAATTTTGGTAGCGCAGGCCAAGTTGTTTTCATGAGACTGGGGATAAATCTAGTTGATGTTAATGGGAAGATGAAAAAATCAACCGACATATTGAAGGAGTTAGCGGATAAGTTTGTTGGTTTACCGAAAGCCTGGCAATTTAATTTAGGGAAACAACTTGGCCTAGATAATGCGACTATCAGAATGCTTTCTGAAGGTGGAAAAAGCACACAAGATTTAGTAGATAGGATGACGAAATTAGGCAATCTATCCGCATTAGACAGCGAAAAACTTAATAAATATAGAAACTCTCTTTACGATATCAGTCTAATTTTTACTTCTTTAAAAATAGATATTACAAACGCTCTCATTCCTGCTCTTAAAAAATTTAACGAATACTATATTGTTTTTTTATCTTTTTTAGAAAGACATTCTGGGATTGTAAAAATAGCAGTAGTTGCGTTATCGGCAGTTTTAAGCGGTGCTTTATTATCAGCCATCTTATCAGTAACACGAGCTATAATTGCGATGGGTGTTGCCTTTGCTGCAACGCCGATTGGAAGACTTATTTTAGCGTTATCAGGTTTGTTATTAATTATTGATGATGTTCGAACATATTTGAGAGGTGGCCAATCAGCTTTTGAGGAATACTACAAAGTAATAGAAAAATATTTTAATAAGATGACTGATTTTTTTGACAAACTAAATAGAAATGTACGTTCTTTTTTTGGGCTAAAAAAAGATGGGAGGTTTTTTGAAGGACTATTCGACTCGTTTGATGGGTTCGAAAACAAGCTTAAAGAAAAAGATATCGAAGATAAAATAAAAGAGATGGCAATTTCTTTAGGCGTAAATCCTAATTTAGCTGTACAAGTCGCAAAAAATGAAAACTCTAATTTAGACCCTAATTTAAAAAGCGACACGTCATCAGCAAGCGGTATTTTCCAATTAACGGACAAGACCGCTGCAAGGTACGGAATACAAGACCCAAGTTTTAAAAATGATGTTGACGCAAACATCCGTGCTGGCTTAATGAATCTAAGAGATATTACACAAGGACTTTCTAAATATTTTAATAGAACACCCACGGCAGGTGAAGTGGGTCTAGGAGAAAGATTAGGTTTAGAGGGAAGTAAAAAAGTATTTTCAGCACCTAAAAATACCCCCTTATCAATTATACTAAGCCCAGAAGCAATAAAAGCTAACTCCGGTTTTGAAACGATGACAAACAGCCAATTGATCGATAAGTCAAACAAAATGTACAGCACTAGTAAATCAGTAACAGTAGGGCAAGTTAAGATAAATGCGCCAAACTCAAACGCAAAACAAATTTCACAGAAAATAGCAATGGAATTACAAAACCAACTGTCTTTATTTGTTACAAGCATAGATAACGGAGTCATAGCATGATGCAATCAAGTGGGTTATATTCTCAGAACGGAGACATAATCTTAGGTTTTGACTCATATATAGAAAATAATTATCATAATTCGAACGGTATCGCATTTGAGCCAATTGAAGATGGAAGCTTTTCAAACGATAGCAAACAAAATACTCCGTTTATTGTTGCACTCACAGTAGTTTTTGTTATAAAAGACCCAAAAGATAAAACAAATGTTAATAAAACAACAATCGACAACATTACAAATATTTTAGAAAATCTAACGACAGGTGTGACTCTATATCATTTATATTTAGCACCTTTTGGTAAGCCAACCCAAAATTATTGGCAATATGGAAAGTATTATCAAAATGTTTGTTTAACTTCTTTCGATTATCAAAATACTTCTGAACAACTTGAACTTGTCGCTAACCTGATTTTTCAACAAGTTCGATTGACAAACACAGAGTATTCAAACGTTCAAAATACCGCAAACCCAGAAAATTCATATTTACAAAACAATGGTCAGGTGCAACCATATTCTGACCCATCTATCCTTTTCAATTCTTTTAGTTTGGTTCCACTCCCATTCGGTGGAGGTTGATATGATTTTAGTCGTTCCGTTAAACAGTGTACCAAATCAATCCTTAAATATAGTTTTAAATAGCCAAAATTGCACAATAAATATATGGACGAAAAATGGTAAAACTTTTTTTGATTTATTTTTAGATAACTCGCCTATCATCCAGTGTAGGAAAATAAATTTCACACAGATTTTACCTTACGCATATTTACAAGATAAATTTAACGGATATTTTTCATTTATAAATAATGACGGAAACACAACACCGATTAACTATAATTATTTTGGAAAAAGCCAATCTTTAATATATTATGATGAGAGTAGTGCTGTAAATGGCTGAAATATTAAAACCTGAAAAGTTAAAAGACCGAAAAATACAATGCGTTTTTACTTTGCAATCAGGCGTTTTTAAACAAGGATATAATACAAAAACTACGTTAAACAATACAATAAATGCAGTTGTTAAAAAAACGATGAACAACAACTTTACAAACGGTGCTCAAGTAATAGTATACGGAATGAACTCGTCTGATATTGCCGCATTAACTACTTTGGGGTATGTACCTCTAAAATATAATCTAAATAAAATTAAAATATATGCACAATACGATGATGAGCCACAAAGTTTATGCTTTAGCGGTTATATTGTTAAAAGTTGGCCGGATTATTCTAACCCAAGTAGGCCAATGTATTTTGAGTGTAGTAGTTCATATTTTGACGCAATACAAAATCAAGAAAACACAAACATAAAAGGTCAAACAAAAGTAACAGATATTTTAAATAAATTATCCTCAAGTTTAGGGTTATCTTTACAAAATAACGGCGTAGAAGGTGTGTTAAATAACACAATACTAACAGGGAGTTATGTTCAACAACTGCAACAATTATCAAGTCAATTAAATATAAATTGCGTGATTGATAAAGAAAAGTTAAAAGTATCGCAAAAAAGTGATCCATTAGAAAAAACAATATTAAACATAAATAAAAACAGTGGTTTAATCTCTTACCCAACACCAGACACATTTGGTGTAAAATTTAAAATGCGGTATAATCCTGTTTTAAATATTGGTCAATACATATATTTACAAACAAAAGTCAATATTCCTAAAGCAATTGGAAAATGGTTTGTTTATGATATGGAACACTCCTTGAGTAATCGTCGTGAAAATTGGTATACTGACGTTAAGTGCAGTTACAACAATTTCGAGGTACAAGGAAATGGCTAAAATAATTAGTGCGAGTCGTGTTTTAACTTCAGACAGTACAATGTCTGATGCATTAAATTTTTTTAAAACAAAAATGTATTTAGAAATAAATACAATCACACTAGCAAAAATCATTTCAGTTGACGAGGATAGAAAAAGATTAACTATTCAATCGCTAATAAATGGAACAGACAGCTCAAATAAACCAATCACACCGCCGACAATTTATGATGTTCCGTATAGCTGCATACGGGGGGGGAACGCTGGCATTATTACAAAATATGTTGTGGGAGATAACGTAGTTGTTGGATTTTGTCAAAGACAAATAGACATTACAAAAGAAACTGAATCGCAATCCACGCCAAATTTATTTCGTTTTTTTCATTTACAAGACGCAATAGTGTTGTCACATTGGTCTAATAGTGAACCAAATATTTATATTAAAATAACTAACGACGTTGTTGAAATACAAGCTACTAGTAAACCAATAACAATATCAACAACAGCAAAAACGACAATAAACGCAAACAACGCAGAGATAAACGCAACACAAACGACGATAAACGGGAACCTAATCGTAAACGGAAACGCTACAATAAATGGGAACGCCTCTGTAGAAGCATTGACGATTGATTCTAGTCCGTTTTTGGCGCATACTCATAGCGGAGTCTCAACCGGAACACAAAACACGGGCCCAGTAACGCCATGACTATCTATCAACCGACTATACAATTAAAAGAATTTACAGACGAAAACGGTGTGAAATACGAAGACACGTTTTTGGATGAAAGTGGAAACATTTCTTTTATCTATGACGTTGATTCAGTATCGCAAACAGTTAAAAACGCTATTTCGTTGTGGTTAGGGGAATATCAATTCGACACAACTTTAGGAATCAATTGGTTAACAGTTTTAGGACAAACACCGAATCGAACAATATTGACATCAGCAATACAAAAAGCGGTTCTTAGTGTGCCATACGTTTCTTCTATTGTTTCAATAGATTTTGTTAATTTCAACAGCGAGAGAATTGAAGCAGTATCGGTTAAATATTTAAATACAGATAGCAAAGTGAACACAACATATGTCAATCTCTAGCACCGGTGTAGTTTTAACACCCTCATCAACAGCAATAGCAGAAGCACAACAAATACTTATAAATACGTATGGTAGTAGCGTTAATCTATCGCAACAAAGCCCCAACGGTCTTTTAGTACAAAACCAGGCTCTCGCTATTACACAAAGGGAAAATGATCAAGCCGATGTTGTTAACTCAATTAATCCGTTGATAGCAACAGGGCAGCAATTAGATGCCTTGTGTTCAAATATGGGTATTCAAAGAGAGCCTGCAACAAAATCAACAGCAACGTGCATTTTCACAGGTTTAACAGGCGTTTCAATTACAGAAGGATCGCAAGTATCTAACGAAAACGGAGATATATTTATAGTAGACGCAACTTATGTGATTGGTGGTGATGGTACAGCAACAGGCACGGTCACCGCTCAAAATTCAGGCACAATTTTAGTACCCACAAACAGTATAGATAAAATAGTTACAGGTATTCCCGGTTGGTCAACTGTAAACAATTCAACAGCTGGAAATGTCGGCACCGTAGAAGAATCTGACTATGACCTTTTATTAAGATTTTTTGACACAACGGCTTTTAATTCCGCAGGATCTTATCAATCAATTTTAGCAGGCGCATCACAGTTATCCCCGAAGCCTACAAGCGTGTATGTGTTGCCGAACAACACAAAAGACTCTTATGTAAAAGACGGAATAACAATCGAATCGAATTCGATCTTATTATCGATTGATGGTGGTGGGTCTGATACTCTTATCGCTGAAATGTTTTTAAAAAGAGTTAGTTGCACATTAAGCGGAAGCTATTCTTTTACTATACCTATACCAAATACAAGTGAAACTTTTACAGCAAAATGGCAGAAGGCAACACAATTAGCTTTATCTTTGAACTTACAATTAAAAGTCGGTTACGTATACCCACCGAACGTGAAACAATTTATAGCGGACGCAATAACACAAAAATTCAATTGGAATGTGATAGGAAGATATATTGACGCTACTCAGTTTATATATTTGCTTATACAAGCAGGGGTAACGCCCATTTTAAGTTTAACTTTTAACGTTGGCACAACGACTAATTTAATACAATACACAATGCCGATAAGCAGTAGTCTTGGAAACACTCTATTGTCAACGAATGTGAACCTCACCTATGTCTGAAACAGATTTTCCAATATATTTACAATACCAAAATTCACCTAAATTAAAACAATTATGTAACTCATTTTCCAATGCTTTACTTTTCAAAGATTTTAATTTTGCTGAAGATTATTTAAATATAAAAACAGCAAAAACAGAAGGTTTAAATATTTGGGGAATTATTTTAGGCCAACCAAGGCGTGTTAAGTCTGGTTTGTCTTACGACAATGTTTTTGGTTTTAAAAACAGTGACACAATAACAGACACAAAAAGCTATCCTCAAAATTTTTATTATTCCAATTTTTTTAATCCAGTCTATTCGCCGACAATCGATCTTACAGATGATCAATATAGAGCGCTCTTGTTATTGATATATAGAAGTAAAAACACGAATAATTCTATATACGATATGAATAGGATAATACAACAATATTCAAGCATGATGGGTGCGAGCGGAATCCCTGCTGTATATGTTTCAGCCCAAATGGAAATTACGTATAAGTTTAATTATTTTTTGGAGGCTTATGAGAGTTATCTTTTTACTCACAGCACTGTTTTGCCTTGCCCCGCAGGCGTTAAGCTTACAATTTTATTCTAAAGAGGTTTTTATGAGTTATTCTTTCCCTGCACCATTATCTAAGCCGTTTTGTAACACCGGCGATGAAGTACAACCACCTTCACTTTCATCAGAGACAGACGCAAATCAAGAGACGGGTTTTCCTGCTGCGATGTCAGAACCATTTGACGCAGGGGGTGTGCCGTTAGAGCGACCACAATTTAACGGTGTTTTGAATTTCTACACGCAACAGATTTTAGCTATGCAAATGGGGAAGCAATATACTTTTCAAGATTTTAGTTCTGAAATTTCGGGGTGGGATGGTTACCCCCAAGGGGCTGTCTTGTATTGTGCGAGCAATAACAGTTATCAGATCTCTTTAATTAACGATAACACTGCTAACTTTATTACAACACCGAGTTATATAAACGACGGTGTGCATTGGAAAGATATAGCTACCTATGGTTATATTGCACCTACCGTACAAATTTTTAAAAGTGGAATAGGAACTTACACACCGCCTACCTCCCCTAGAAAACCGTTATACATACGAGTAAAAATGGCTGGTGGCGGCGGTGGCGGCGAAGGATCGGCAACACTTGGGAACACAAAAACACCAGGGGGAGACGGTCAAGATAGCTCTTTTACAAATGTTGGTACGCCAGTAGTGTCTTTGCAAGCGTATGGGGGAAGAGGGGGTGGAACAAACACAGGCGCAGGAAATTCCGCTGGAATCTTAGGAGCAACGGGGACTATTATCAAAGGACAGAACGGAGTAGGAGGAAGCGCAGTAAGTATAGATAGTAATTCTATCAATTTTGGTATTTATGCCTCTGGTGGGCAAGGAGGACAAAACTTTTTTGCTGGGGCTGGTCTTGGAAAAATTAGCACTGTAGATCCGAACGGACAAAACGCAATTGATGAAGACCCAGTATACAACCCACACGGGTTTGGAACTGGGTGCGGTGGGGCAGGTGGTGGCGTAAGTGCAATATCTGCCCTGGTTGCAAACGGTTTTTCAGGACAAGGTGGAGGAGCCGCAGGTTATCTAGATGCTATAGTAACAAATCTTGGGTCTGTTTTTAATTACAGCGTTGGTGCAAAAGGAATCGGCGGAGCAGGAGCAGGAGCGTATACAACAAAAGGGGGAGACGGCGCAAACGGTGTGATAATAGTAGAAGAATATTATCAATAAAAAATAAATAAGAGAAATCAAAAAATGAAAGCTTTAGAATTTATTATCGATAAAAATGGAAACTTTGTATTCCCGACAACTATTTCAGAAGCTTTTACAACTGGTGTAGTTACGCCGCCGGTAGCAAACCAAATAACTTGCATCTATTACAATACAGTCACAGTATCCGGGGATACAGCAACACCAAGCGACCCTGTTACAACCGGTTTAACTGGTACTATAAAATTGCAAGCCCGTATGACTTCGGACAGTAGCTGGAGTGATATAAAGAAAGGAACTTTAGATTTATCATTAGGGCAAAACATGGTTTTTCCGTACGGCGTGATACAATCGATCAATGCTATCTGCACAAATGTGCAAGGTTGCCATTATGTTTTAGTGAGACTTGATCGAGGTGTGTAAAATAAAATGGGTACTACTTATCCGAATTGGAACAATGTTCAACAAGAATTAAACGCAATATACCCTATTGAAATAAATCCAAATGATGATATCTCTGTTTTATACGCTAGTGATGTAGATGATGGAGTAATATCTTCTTATTATTTTAATTTATGGAATTCTGCAATATCAGGGGACAATTGGAAAAATCCAGTCGTAGCAGCAACAAGTCAAACAGACGGAAAAATACCACTAACAACAAACACTCCTTTTTTAGCTGACGGTCATTCTGTACAAATCGGTGAAAGGGTTTTTCTTGGTTTTCAAAGTGGGAGCGGCTCTTTATCTAACAAAGAAAATGGAATTTATCTTTTAACTTATTCAGGTCTAACTAGAACTACTGACGCAGATACCTGGAACGAATTAAAAGGAGCTATATTTACTGTACAGAATGGCTCGACATACCAAGGGCATAATATAAGAATAATTGTCCCACAAACCGGAGTTATAAATACAACCCCAATTTCATGGAATGACGTAGGTACAGGAGAATACACATTTAATTCTTCACAGTTTTTAGTAAACTCAAACAATGTATCTTTACAACCAAAAGGGATAACTTTAGATTTATTAGCACCAGACACGTCAACAAATTATTTTTTAACTTCAAATGGCCCAACAACATCACCAAGCTACAAAGCGATAACTTCATCAAATAATACTATTAACATATCTTATGGCACGTCAATTAATTTTGATTTGCCACAAAGTGTTGCGCCTACATATTCACCAACTTTTACGAATATACTTTTGACAGCATTAGCAGCGTCAACAGCTATCTTTTGCAATGCTTCAGGTGCTCTTGAGTCTTCTTCAACTACAGCAACAGAGTTAGGGTATTTAAGCGGCGTTACTAGCTCTATACAAACACAAATAAACAATAAAATAACGCAACTTTATGGTGGACAAGTTACTACCCCAATCGCAGGAAGCGGTCTAGCGACTATTGTTGACGGAAGTGTAACGTTCTCAAACATACAAAACATAAGCAACAACACAATTTTAGGGAATAAAAGCGGAGCAATCGCAAGCGTAACAAGTTTAAATTTAGGAAATTTAACAGAGAGTACGAGTAGCGTCCTTACAATAACAGGGACGAATACAGTTGTTGGA
>Ga0172367_10001789_pt1 | contig 30576 bp, 28 predicted proteins | sample Lak10m_FD_114542 | JGI IMG/M metagenome (GOLD analysis project Ga0172367, IMG submission 114542) | Freshwater microbial communities from Kabuno Bay, South-Kivu, Congo - kab_022012_10m | ecosystem: Environmental > Aquatic > Freshwater > Lake | place: Democratic Republic of the Congo: South-Kivu...
AAAACTTCGGAAGTGTTCTTTGAGTGACGCTGTATAGTTTGCAATAGCTTTAGCAAATGAAAGTGTAGATGTTCTGATATTGAAAGTTTTCAACCTAAGAACAGCACCAGGATTATCTTGTGGACGAGTAAGTGTATCACTTACCATATCTTCATCAGTAACTTCACGTGCAATTTCTTTTACAAGTTCTTCACGAGCTTTATCCGAAACAGATATCTTATAATCATCAGCATAAGCATTCACTATCTCAGTAAAGTAGCTCGCAGAATATTTTGTAGAAACATTTATCGCACTGACTGCCCCATATTGATATTCATCACCAAAAATAACGACTTGTTTAGCTCGTAAGATAAGTGAGATTGAATCAGCAATAGATACTTGTGAGGCCTCATCAATGATAAGCACATCTATCAGATCTTCTACCATTGGAAAATGGCGAGAGATAGTAGAGGGTTCTGCAATAATAACCGAAATACCATTTAGAAGAATTTTTGTCTGTTCTTGTGTAAAACGCTTCCCCCCATCAAAAGAAATCTTGAGCTGTTGCATTATACCAAGGTGCTGGTTTAGATCTTTTAATCTCTTATCATTCTTATGCTCTAGTTCTTTTTGTCGTAGTCGAGAGTATTCTGTCGCATCTTTCATAAAATCACCTGAAGAAATAATATTTCCTGAAAGTTTTGCATGAAGAATAATCCACTGATAAATAGCTTTTGCATCACCATCCCCAATCTTAAGACGACTAAATGTTGATAACTGTGATTTATTTATACCTAAAAACGAAAGAATTGCACCATAGTGATTTAGAGTTTGATTTATCGTAGAAAAAATTTCATCATTAAAATATTCAAGTGAGTTTTGATATTTTTGTACCTCATTAAACATCTCAGATATGCTCATGCTCTCATTACCTTCAATTTTTTGATATTCATCTATCCAAACTTTATATTTACGTAAAGCAATGGCTGCTTCCACCCTTTCAAGCCCGAGCAGAAGATCACCAATCGTTACATCTTTTACTCCCTTACCTGAAACACGAGAAATTTCTTCAATAGAATTACTAAACTGAAGTGAATGCGTCTTTTTAATTATTTCTTCTAAATAATCTTTGCCTGCTGCCTTACCAATAATTTTTTTAAAAAATCCAGCTGAAGAATCTTTAATAGAAAGTTTTTTAAGTAAAGCATCTTTCTTAAAAATACTACAGAGCTCTCGTACTAAAGAAATTAAGTCTTCTGAAAGTGTTGATAATTTTGTTTCTATCTCAAGAGTTTCTGAAGAAATAGTATTAATATGCTCACATGCTTCAATAAATTTTGATAGTTCATGTTTACGAGTAACAATAAACCTATACTCTTCTAGGGATGTTGAGGAAAATAAATCTGAATAAGATGAATCTACAAATTTTTCTAATATATTTGTGTCTAAATTATTTTCTAAGTGTGGTATTCCATCAAGTATTGCCATCAATGAAGGATTTCTAGATAATTCCTCATTCAATTGATAGAATTTATATTGGTTACTAATATTTTCTGATTCCTGTGTTGCAGATTTAATACGAGAATCCAATATCTGTTCTAGATTATTAGAAACTTGAACACTATCCTCTGTAATAGCTTTGTCATTATATTCCAAAGAACGCTCAGTAGCAGCACCAATAACAGCTGAAGTTAGAGTATTATGAAAGTTATTTGCTGAACCTGTTTCAAGATCCATTCTTATGATAGAAGGTTTAGCTTGCGGATGAAGAGACTTAAACTTATCTGTCATCATTCTATCTATGACATCAAGGGCTTCTTTTTTATGTGAAGTAATCACAACAGATTTTCCTTCTTCATTTGCTTTATAGGTTAAGGCTGCAATGGTATGAGATTTGCCAGTACCAGGAGGGCCATCTACCACTATCATTTTATTCTTCTTATTTCCTAGTGCTAAAAGAATCCTTTTTTGTGAATTATTAAGTGGAATAGGGCCATCAGCCATATAACGCTTTGGGCTTGTTAGAGGGTACTTCTCTTGAAAAGTATGATCCACTTCTTCTTGGTGATTAGGAACAGTACCAGAAATATAGCCATCAACAAAAGCACCAAATTGACTATGCCCCCCATCCTCTAAATTAGTCATTATTTCAGAATAATCAAGGAGTCTTTTGTCTTCATCTCTAATTATTTGAAATCCTATACGTCCTCCAATTGATGGAAAATTATTTTCTTCATGAATAACTTCATGAAATTGAGGTTCGAGAATGAATGATTGATTAATACCATATTGTGTTTGCAGGAATACTTCTATCGCTCCAAGATAAGCACTAGCACTTTGAAGTGATGAAGCACGAGGTGTTGTAAGCACTCTTTCAAACTTAAAATAGTTAATTGCTGGTATGTTTAAAAGGAGAAGATTACGAGGAAAAGATAAAATAACTTCTGTGTTTGAAAGACGTATATCAGCTTCTATAAAATATAAAGGGAAGGAATCAGAGGTACGAGATAGAGAATGGAAGAAAAGGTAAAGAGTCCCCATAGGAGTAAAGGCAGAATAACTTTGAAGATTAAAAAATAAATCATAAAGAACAACATCCTGAATCTCTTTCTCAAAATATTTAGTAACACTTTTTATATATGAAGACGAATCACTCTTTTCTTTAGCATTTACTTGAAGTGCATCAAAATATGTCTTAAGATAATTACTTAAACCAAAACTTGAAGAAGGAAAGCTTGTTGCCCCATTTTCTTCTTTGAACTGAGTTAGAAGTTTTTCTTGGAGAGACAGTATAACTGATTCAAGCTCCTTACGAATTATTAAGTTATATGATCTGGTTGCTTCTTTCCATGAAGTAGATTCAATCAATGACTGCTTTTCTTCTTCTGTTTTACCAGCTATATCACTTGCTTTTATTCTTTCTTCTCTTAATAAATTATCAAAAAAATCTTTAGAATATTTTGCATGAATACTACTCGATATCAATTGAATAATATCTTCTTTTTTAATAGAAATAATATATTGACCTGGGGAAATTGAAATATCGGACACTTCCCCTTTTTTTATTGAATCAAGTAGTGTTTTTTGGAAATCTGGATATAGAGGTAAATCGAGAGTAAATTCATTGTTTGTCCATCTATAATTAACGAGTCGTTTAAAATTAAAACGTGTTTCCGTAAATGTAGCAAAGTAATTTAATATTTCTTTAGGTAATTGACTCATAATTTATATAATAATTTGATTAGTATTTAATAAGTATAAACTTACAAAATTATACCACCAAAAGCTTATTTTATAAAGTGATTCTAAATTTGTCATATATTAGTATTTGTTATATAATAAAAGTGTTGTTCTTTACAGACAATACTGTAGTCTACCAGTCTGTAGACCATGTGAGGTTCCCTTAAATGGGTAGGTGAATTGGGAAATCTGCGAGGATCCAAATACCCCATCATGACTGATTGCCAAAGGCGATTGGGAGATTTCATTAAGCCAGGTCGGGCTTGATCAAAACTCTTAGTCGCTTTTTTCTTTGCTTGGTCAGCAAATAAAGCCCAAAGAGTATTATTAAATTAATAAATTAGTATAATAATATATATGATATACACTCAAAAAATACAACATGCGATTAGATTCGCAATTAAAACTCATGAAATATACCAGAAACAAAAAAGGAAAGGAAAAGATATTCCTTATATCACTCATCCCCTTACTGTAGGCCTTATCCTTGCGAAAGCTGGTGCAAATGAAGATGTGATAATAATATAGCAAGGACAGTCCTTGCTATCTACAATATATTATATATATTGTCAATTATAAAAAATAACCCCAAATTATATAAAGGGTTACTTTAAATCATAATTTTTATAATTTTGAAAAATAATCATTCAATCTTTCCTTGCAATTTGATGTAAAATCCATATATTGAATCTCATCTTTATCAAACCAACCATAGCTCTCAAAATCATCTATATTTGGTTTTGGTTCTGAATCAAGCTCTACAAGAAATGTCTTTATAAAATACTTGTCTTTATCTTCTATTTTTATAGTATAATCTTTAAATTCTTTAATATTTTTTATTTCTACATTTAATTCTTCTCTTATCTCTCTCTTTATACAATCTATAGGTGTCAGATCTTCTTCTTCAATACCTCCACCAATCGTTTCCCATAGTCCAGCTCCAAAACTTTTTGTTAATTTTCTCTGTGCAATAAAAACCTTATTATCTTTTTCACGATAAATAATAGCACTACACCCTGTATATTTTAAAATATTACTACTCATAAAAATAAAACATAATAATTATTTTTTATTTTATCTTTTTATTCTTCCACTCTTTATCTTGCCTGCACAATAAATCTTGCTTTAATTCTTTATGCTCCATTATAGCTTCTACAGCATATTCAAGACGAACACCTTGAGAGCCTTTTACTAAGACAATATCCCCTTCTTCTACCATTCCTTCCAAGAATTTTGCAGTTGTTTTCGAGGAATTAAAATGATAAATATTTTTTTTATTAAATCCCTTGTCTTCTGCACTTTCAGTTATCCACTTTGCTCTCGGACCAACAGCAACCAATATATCTGCTGCACCGACAATATTTTCTCCGACGAGCTTGTGCTCTCCTTCTGTAAATTTACCGAGCTCAAGCATATCACCAAGCACAGCGATCTTTCTCTTACCTTCTACCTCTTTGAGTACAGATATAGCAGCCTCAGTCGCGATAGGAGAAGAATTGTAAGTATCATCTATAATCACACTATTGTTTATACCTTCTATCAGAGACAATCTACCTGGAGGAGTGACATATTCACTAATAGCTTTTATAGATTCTAGTAAATCACATCCAAGCTCGTGAGCACAAGCAATAGCAGATGATGCTTGACCTATGTTATGAATTCCTAAAATATTTGGCAATGTTACAGGGAAACTATTGCCACCATATTCTAATTTAAAATTAATACCAGATGGGACTTTTATATTACCCCTTGTAGTATAAAGATAAGTCGGATACACAGAGTGATAAGTCGCATTTTCATTACTACCAAAAGACACAGTCTTTGCTTTAGATTTTGAATGTAATGCATAAACTTTTGGATCATCATTATTTAAAATAAGTATTCCATCTTTTTTAAGTGCGTATACAAGAGCACTTTTTTCTTCAATAATCTTTTCTACTGAACCAAAGAATTCTACATGTACAGGCTTGTCTGGAAAAGAAGTTACTATCACAACATCTGGAGAAAGCCAAGGAACTACATTTTTCTTTATATCTCCTGGTTTCCCTACTCCAATCTCAAGAACCAAATATTCTGGATATATTTTTCTAAATAAAATCAAAGAAAAACCTTTCAAAATATTTTCAAGCCATATAAATGGATCATCCCAACCATTTGGACAACCTAGTATAGTGAGAGGTAAACCTATCTCACTATTGAAACTCTTTTCACTCTTACGGACTTTTTTAAATTTGGACAATACAGTAAAAATAGCATCCTTGGTAGAAGTCTTCCCCACGGAGCCTGTGATCGTTATCACTTTTGGTTTGTATTTTTTAATTATTATTTTTGCTTGCCAAGTAATTATAAAAATAATAATTTTTTTAAAAGTTTTTTTCATATTATCTATCTGGTGGAACATTATAATAATTTAGGATAAATTTAGTAATATTTACAAACGATGGAATAAGTGTCTGAGAAGCATACTTAATCTGTTTAGGGTTTTCTAAAAAGAGAAATACCATATATTTAGGTTCATATGCGGGGAAATAACCAAAAAATGAGTGCATATGACGATCTACATAATACCCCTTTCCGTCCTCCCTTGCTACTTGTGCAGTTCCTGTTTTTGTTGCGATACTATAGTGATCTAGCTTGTATTTACCTGAATTATAGGACTCAAAGACATGTATTAGCATCTTTGTTATCGTATCTGTAGTTTCTTTTTTCAATAAATTCTCTTTAATAATAGTTGGTTCTATGTTTTTAAATAAACCATTGTCGTATTCTATCTTTTTTACCAAATGTGGAGTTACTATTTTTCCACCATTTGCAAGTATAGAAAAAGAACGAATTGCATTTATAGGAGTAAGAGATATACCTTGTCCAAAAGATATATTTGCATACTCAAGATTACGAGGGATATCTAAATTCTTTGTAAGACCAGATGTCTCAATAGGAAGATCTATACCAGTCTTCTCTCCTATTCCATAAGACTTCATATATGTACGGAATTTATCATGACCAATCTTATTCTCAATAAATACCATTCCTGTATTTAATGATTGATCTAGAACATCTTGCATCGTGACTAAACCACGACCCTTTTTATCAAAATTGTTTATAACTTTTTTATCTACAACCACAGATCCAGTATCATTGTATGTCGTTTTAGGACTTATCACTCCAATATCTATACCAGCGGCTACGACAAGTGGTTTTATCACAGAACCAAATTCAAAAATATTCTCAATAAGAGGGTTACGATATACTCTAGTATCAGAAACATTTTTAAAATTATTTAAATCAAAGTCCGGCAATCCAGCCATAGCATATATCTCTCCAGTTTGTGGATTCATTATTATCCCTCCAGCTTGATCAGCATCCCATTTATCCATTGCATTTTTCAATTCTCCTTCTAGTGTATTTTGGACTATTGGTTCGATCGTAGTTATTATATCACCTGTATTTGTATTTTTTATTGTATTACTAATATCAGAAAAAACTTCTGCAAAGAAATTTACAGACGGTTCATCTTTTGGTTTTGATAAAATATCATTATAATATCTTTCCAGTCCATATCGTCCAGTAATATTATCTCCTTTATAAGCCAAAAAACCAAGTGAATGAGAAGCCAGACTATTTCCTGGGTAAAAACGCTTACTATCCTTAAAAAAAGAAACACCACTTAAATTCAAATCTTTTATTTTCTCCATGTCTTCTTTTGTGAGACCTACTGCAACCTCTTCGTATGGGTCATTCTTCTTTGAAGCTTTAGATATAAAAGTTTCTTTGTCTATTTTCAAATAGGGAGATAATTTAAAATAAGTATCTTCTTTGTCTACTATATTATCTGGAACCAAAACTAATTTAAAACCAGATATTATACTCGCAGCATCAATAAAAGAGCCATCTTTTTTTGTAAAAAATATGGTCCCACGATCAAAAATATCACTGGACTGTGTCACATAATTCCTATTTGCTTTATCTACATAGAAATTTTTATGTATAACTTGAAGATAAAATAATCTAACTAAAATAATTATAGCCACAAGAAAAACACAAAATATTACAATTCTTATTCTTATTTGAAACGATGATAATTTCATTAGCGAATAGCAACATGATTAAGATTGCGAGATACAAAAATATTTTGAGGTGCATCTACAAATCCTTTTGAGATGGCGTATTCTTTGTTTATTTCACTTATATTATTTAAATATGTAATGTTTAAATCATTTACTCTATTTGTAAGAACTATTGCATTTTTCTCCAATGATTTCCTGGCTATTATATTGAAAGTCATAGATATAATAAGGTAACCATATACTAGACAAAGTATGGCTGTACTAGATATAAGAATACGAAATAATATCTTTTGTGTATTTGTATTTTGCGCTATCTCATTTGTTATTATTTTTACTTTTGTCATAAATTTTATTTGTTATATTTTTTCTAATAATCTTAATTTTGAACTACGAGACCTAGGATTTGTTTTTATTTCTTCATCACTTGGTATTATTGGTTTCTTTGTAATAATATTTACCAAACTATCTTCTTTTAATCTAACAAAAGCTTTTTTTACTATTCTGTCTTCTAGGCTATGAAAACTGATGATCGCGATTCTTCCTTTCTTCCTTAAACAATCAAATCCTTTTTCTATAGCCTTTTCTAAATTTGAAAGTTCACTATTTGTCGCAATCCGCAATGCTTGGAATGTCCTTGTGGATGGGTTTATCCTCATTCCCTTATAACTCTTACCTACTGCTTCGTCGATAATCTTTACTAAATCAAAAGTTGTCTCTATTTCTTTTTCAGCTCTTGCCTCAACAATCTTTTTAGCTATCTTTCTCGAATATTTCTCTTCACCAAAACCATAGATAATATCAGCTATTGTTTCTTCACTCCAAATGTTTACAATATCTCTTGCTGTCAGATCATTGTCGTCTAGTTCTTTTTTCATTGTCATTAGAAGTGGCTCGTCTTTTAAGAAAGAGAATCCCCTACCAGCAACTTCTAATTGAAATGAACTGATTCCTAGATCAAGCAATATCTTGTCTACTTTTTCTATTTTTAAATCTTTCAATACTTTATCTAAATCCTGAAAACCAGAATTTTTAAAAATAAAATCATTTGGTGTATTACCTATCAAACTTTCTGTTCTTTTTTTTGCGTCAATATCGAGATCAAGACCAATTATTTTTACATCCTTACCAAATCTTTTTATTATCTCGTAAGTATGACCACCACCACCAAGAGTTCCGTCTACAATAACATCACCCTTATGGATATCTAGTCCATCGATTGATTCATTTAAAAGCACAGAAATATGCTTCATATTTTTAAAGAACACCTATCTGCCCCAATTTATCTGCGAGGGCATCTGCCTGTGTCTCAACTAACTTCTTATAATCATTCCATGCTTTCTCATTCCAGATTTCTGCTCTATTTTGTACTCCAATAACAACAACCTTATTTGTAAGGCCTGAACGATTTTTTAAATTTTCCGGGATTAGTATTCGGCCGTTTGTATCTACATCCACGATAACAGCTTGACCAAACATAAATCTCGAGAAACTTCTATTGTCACTTGCGAGCATTGATGAGTCAGATAATTTACTAGAAATTTTTTGCCATTCTTTTGTAGTAAAAATAGAAAGACAATTATCAAGACCTGGGGCAACGACAATACTCTTACCCATCTCCTTTCGGAACTTTATAGGTAGTGACATTCTATTCTTATCATCTAATGTATGTGTGTATTCTCCGATCAACATATAATTTATGAAATACAATTTTATCTATTTCCCACTGTATCCCACTTACATATATTATAAACCACTTTGTCCCACAATACAATCATTTTACCCACTTACCTGTGGATAACTAAAAATAGACAAAAATAGAAAATTGTTATATAATATAATAAATAATTCTATATAATAACGGGCTTTAAAAAGCTCATAAAAATCAACTTTATGGCAAAAATTAAGTATAATTCTTATGCTGTTTTATTTTATGTTAGTTTTCATGAAATGAAAAAAAGAGTCCAAGAGGAAAGATATTTAAAAAAATGTGCGGATTCATTAAAAGATGCAATATCTTTTAATGAAAAAATAAGGGAGAGTAAAATAAATCCTAGTTCGCAACAGTAGAATAAAAAATATTAAAAAAAATTCTGAAACAAATGTTTCAGAATTTTTTATTTATATATATTATTCTTTTGGTCTCATTGTCGGGAAAAATATAACATCACGAAGATTTTTCTGTTCTGTAAATATTGAGACAAGTCTATCGATACCCATTCCAAACCCTGTCATAGGAGGCATACCATGCTCCATAGCAGTGAGGAATCTCTCATCTATATCCATCGCCTCTTCGTCTCCACCTTCTTTTGCTTTTGATTGAGATTCTAGTAATTCCCTTTGTATTATTGGATTTACTAATTCTGCATATTGATTGGTTATCTCTGCTCCTGCTATTATAAGCTGACAAACCTTTGCTGTACCATCAGGATTTTGCTGAGCAAGTGGTTTTAACTCTCCAGGGAAATCTGTCACAAAAGTAGGATTAATAATCTTATATCGTGCACATTTTTTATAGATCTTATCTAGAAGATTTCCACGCCCAAGCTTTTTTGCTTCTTCTTCTTTTACTCCCCACTTGATAGCTTCTTTGATAGCTTCTTCTGTTGTTATCTTCTCTATATCAATACCAGCATTTTCTTTCAATAAACCTCCAAAAGAAACACGAGGCCACTCTACATTAAGGTCAACTGGGCAAATATTGCCTTCATTGTCGTAAACATCAAAAGTAGTCTTGCCCAAAACTTCTGTTGCAATAGATTTTATGAGTTCTTCTGTCCAAGTCATATTTTGCTCTAGTGTCTCGTACGCTGCATACCACTCCATAAGAGTGAACTCTTGCATATGAGTAGGATCTGAGCCTTCATTTCTAAAATTCTTACCTATTTCATAGACCCTAGAATACCCACCTACCATAAGCATCTTGTGTTCAAGCTCGAGAGATATACGAAGGACCATATCCATATCATAATCATTGTGATGTGTATTGAAAGTCTTTGCCATCGCACCCCCTGCTTGATTCTGTAGTATTGGAGTCTCTACTTCTAAGAAATTTTTATTATCAAAATATGCTCTTATAAACTTTATTATCTTTGAGCGTATAACAAAACGATCATAGACAGTATTGTCCATCAATATATCTAAATATCTTTTACGATAAGTCTCCTCTACATCAGAAAGTCCATGCCATTTATCAGGAAGTGGGAGAAGAGCCTTCGTAGCAATACTCCAATCTTTTATTAAAATACTTGGCTCCCCTCTTTGAGTTACAAAAAGTGAGCCCGTAACAGAAATAAAATCTCCATTATCTATGGTATCTACAAAAAGATTAAATTTATCATCTTCTAAAACATCTTTCTTTAGGACTGCTTGGAATCTCTCATTACCATCTTGTAATACGATAAACAATATAGCGCCCTGACCTCTTACGATCATAACTCTTCCTGCTATAGATAAATCTACCTCTGTATTTTTTGAAAGTTCTTCAAATGAATCCTTCAAATCTTTAATAGTATAATCACGAGAAATAGACTGAGGATAAGGATTGATACCATTCTCTTTTAATTTATTAATTTTATTAAGTCGCGCATTGCGCAATTCTTCTATAGATGCCATAGCTCTATTGTATATCAATAAGGGTATACTTGGCTAGTCCTTTTGGTGTTTGAATAGAAACCACATCACCTTTCTTCTTTCCAAAAAGTGCAGCACCTAATGGTGATTTATTTGAGATTTTATTTTGAGCCATATCTGCTTCTTCAGCCCCTACAATACTGTAAGTTATGATATCTTTAGAATTATTTTTTTGAACATTAACGGTTGTTCCTATTTCCACATGTGAGCTTGAATGCTTCTTTACAACTACAGAAGACTTGAGCATATGGTCTATCTGCATGATACGATCTTCTGTCTTTCCCTGATCTTCACGAGCCTGATGATATTCTGCGTTTTCTGAAAGATCGCCAAGTGCACGAGCAGCCTCTAGAGCTTCTAATATCTCCTTACGTTTTACGGTTTTTAAATGATTAAGTTCATCTTGTAAAGCTTTCTTTTTATCTTCTGTTATATAATTTGTTTCTTCCATATAAGAGAAAATTGTAGCAGTTTAGAGCAAATAAGTCAAAGATTTTATTGATATATTTACTTCAAATAATCTGTATATATACTCATATAGTCGATAACTTCACTCATTACACGGGTCGCATTACCACTCGCAGCTTTTGGACCACGCTCCATCACTAGTGCAAATGCATAACGAGGATTCTCATAAGGGAAGAATCCGACTATCCAAGAGTTTGTATTTGTATTACCTACCCCCACCTGAGCAGTACCAGACTTTGCTGCGACTTTTACAGAAGATAGGTTGAGTGCCTGAGCAGTTCCTTCGGTCACAGCCATTCTCATGCCTTCGTGTATTACTTTCATTTTATTTTCATCTATAGGTATAGTAACTTTTTGTGACTCAAAGTTTTGATCATTTACTGTAATATGAGGAGTATAAAATGTTCCCATATTTGCAATACCAGAAACTGCACGCACCATCTGTACTGGTGTAACTTGAAAACCATACTGACCAATAGAAGTGTTGTATGTATCTCCGACACGCCAAGGGTCACCTTTGAAGGTTTTTGTTTTCCATTCTGGTGTAGGTATGACACCACCCTTTTCCCCATTTAGATTTATACCTGTCTTATCACCAATACCAAATAATTTTGAATATTTATCAATATTTAAAATACCCAAACCTTTCTGACTCTCAAAGCCCCCACCTATTTGATAAAAATATACGTCAGAAGAGACAGCAATAGCTTTTCTCATATCTACATAACCAAAAGATCCATGGTCTCTAAATACTGATTTTTTTTCTGGAAAATAAGGATTGGGAATTGAGATATAACCATTTGAAAGAATTTGTTTGAGTGGAGATATGACATTCTCAATAAGTGCTCCATAACCAAAAAATGGTTTTACAATAGAACCCGGACTATACAATCCTGAAACAGCTCGATTCAAAAAAACCTTTCTCTTGTCTTTGAAATATTCCCCTATCACCTTGCTATCCTTACCTAGGGATAAAATATTGCTATCGTATTCTGGATAACTCGTCATAGCGAGTAATTCTCCATTTCTTATATCCATAAGGACACCAGCTCCACCGCTAAAATTTACACTTTTTGCCATATTTGAGATTGATTCATACATCTTTTTTTGGATTTTAGAATCAATAGACAAGACAAGGTCCTCACCTTCTTTTGGTGGCAATATCATATTTTCTGATTGTATAACACCTTTTACATCTTTCTCTGTAATACGAACACCATTTACTCCAGTAAGACTACTATTGAAAAAACTCTCAACACCATCTTTACCAATAAAATTATCTTGCCAATACCTACCAGATGAATCTTTTGCGGGAGAACTAACATAGCCAAGAAGCAAACCAAACCCCCCGTGTGGATAATAAGACCTTTCAGGGGAAGATAATTTGTTTACATCTTCTTTTGCCCAAGTATTCCAAGAAAGTAAAACTTTATTGCGATCATAGACTAGACCCCTATCTGCAAATATTGGTTCCTTGTCCAATGTATTATTCTCACTCTTTTTAAAATATGCTTCACCTTTTACTAGCTGAAGATTTACAACTTGTATTATAAAAATAATAGATACAAAAATAAAAAATATCCCAACTCCAAATATAGCCCCTTTTGGGATTGGCTTTTCTATCCTACCTTCAAATTGTTGAGTGTTGAAATTTGGTAAATTTTTAGAATCAAGAAAAATCTCATCTAAATAAATCTCCTTTTTCTTTTTTTTATTTTTAGATCGAAAAATCATTTTTATATAAAATAATATTATTTTTTATAAACTTAATAAAGATAAAAATAGAAACAATACATATAGAAAAGAATAACGGTGATGACAAAAAGGTATTGCCTTGTATAGAAAATAAAGAATAAATAATAATAGCCCCAACCAAAAATTCATAAAAATCATTAAATAAAAATATTCCGATAATCAACAATAAAGAGCTAATCCACCACGGTGAAATAAAAATTAAAATAAATAAAATAATATCAAAAATTACCCTTTTCATACTTTATGTAGTATACGCCAAGAGGTATCTATTTGACAAATATATTATCTGTTTCTTATTTTACGATAAATAAACCTCAATATATAGAATATAATTAAAACAAAAACTATGTAAAAAACAATCTGACTAGCAAAAACAAAAGATAATATGATAAATAATACTAACTTGATATAACTAATAGGTTCTTTTAGTGGATCACCTACACTACCCTTTTCTTTTATTTTTTTAATTGACAGAATATCACTATCTGTCGTATTTTTAATAATATTGATTTCTTGTAATTTTTCTGTGCGGAAAAGTTCTATTTTATAAAAAATATTTAAAAAAGAAGTTTTAGTCTCTACTGGAATTGCTTCATTTATTTTATTTAAGGTATTATCTACTTCTTCTTTTACAGACGAAGTGATACCATCACCCACCTGACTAGTCTCTGCATAAGCGGAAGCTGAACAGAAAAATAAAAATACAACTAACAGTAAATTAATATATCTTTTCATAAATGATGTATCTCAAATAAATATTTATTCTAATAAAAAATCCCCCACTTTAAATGCTTCTCCAGCACCCATAGTAACTATTATATCTTTTTTACCCATACTCTCAAGTCTAGTCATTATATTCTTCTCAAGAGAACCAAAATCATAAAAAGCCTCAGCATTATCTGTATACTTATTTATCTCAAAAGCTAACTTATCAGAGGAAATAGATCCATCGTCTACCTCACGAGCATAATATATAGGAAGCAACATTACCTGATAACAATCAGAGAAACTTTGAGCAAAATCATTTAGTAATAATTTTGTACGAGAAAATAAGTGTGGTTGAAATACAACCGTTATCTTCCAGCCATCACTCTTTGGATACAGTTCTTGAAAACCTTGTAATGTCGAAGTTATCTCTTTTGGGTGATGAGCATAGTCATCATATACAAGTACACCATTTGGGAGTTTACCTTTGAATTCAAATCGTCTCCAAGTACCTGGAAAATTTGATACATATTTTTCTGCAATATCTTTAGAGATTTCAATATTATAAGCAACTGCGACAGCAGCCGCTGCGTCTTTCTTATTGTGAGTTCCGGGGATTTTTAATTTTAAATCTTTATTAAAATAATCATCCCAATTTACAACAGATGCATTTATACCTTTTATGACATCTCCTATATTGGGATCGTCTGGATTGCAAACTACAAATCCATCACTTGGCACTCTCATCGCCATCTGGTGGAATGCACTTTTTATATCTTCTATATCTTTATAATAATCTAAGTGATCTTCATCTATATTTGTAATCACTAGAATTTTTGGATTTATATTTAAAAATGATCTTCTATATTCACAAGCTTCTACCACAAGATATTTACTAGATCCTGCGATAAAATTTGATTTCTCGCCTACAAGCAAGCTACCTACAATTACAGTCGGATCATTCCCGTTATCTTTTAGAATCTGTGCTATCATCGCTGTCGTAGTCGTCTTGCCGTGAGTACCAGAAACTGCAATAGTGTATTTATCACGACTTATGATATCTAGCATTTGTGGATATGAACGAATAGGAATATCTGTCTGTGTCTCTATCTTATTTTTTAATTCAGGGTCATAAGTATCTATCGCAATAGTATAAACTATCAGATCAGTACCATTGGGGATATTCTCATATGACTGACCTATTGTTATAGTAGCTCCTACCTTTCTTAATTCTTCCACAACTTCACCATCTTGCATGTCTTGGCCTGTGACCACCTTACCATCATGGAGCATCATTCTTGCAATCGCCGAAATCCCAATCCCCCCGATCCCAATAAAGTGAACATTTTTAATTGTATTTAAATCTAAATCTTGCATAATATTATTTCTCTTTAATATTTTTAATAACTTCTATTATTTCAGGAAAAGATTCAATATTAAAATGACCCCTATCTGCAAAAATATGAAGACTGGCTTCTGGTAAATTCTTCATAACTATTTCTGAATTAAAAAATGGAACATTTGTATCATCTTTTGAGTGCCAAACATGAATATTATTACAAATATTTTTTATTCTATCTATTTTTGATACATCAAAATTAAAACTACCAAGCTTTTCTAATTCTTGTCCTTCATCACTAACACAAGGAGCGACTAGGTGTAATTGTGAAATCTTTTTTGAAAAATTATTTTCAGATAAATACTTCAATAAGAAAGTTCCACCCAAAGAAGTTCCTAAAAAAATAGGACTCTCATCATAGATAAATTCCAAATGTCTTTCAAACCATATTTTCCAAGCTTCATAATCAGAATTTTCTCGGACAGGCATAGTGGGTACGATAGAATCATAATTATCAGATATTTTTTCTATAACTTCATCTCTCCAATGCTTTTTATCTTCAGGAATAAGATTTATTTCTGCAATGCGAAGAAATCTATAAAAATCTTCTTTTGAGTCAAAGCATTCCCCTCCTCTTATAAATAAAATTTGTTTTTTCATAAAATTATTTACTAGGTCTTATTATATTCTCCTGATCAACTTTTTGGAATCTTTCCATCTCAACTCCATTAACCATAACATTCTCTAGAAACATTCCCTTTGGACGAGCCCAATTAGAACCATCCTCTAAATGTATATAAATAACCATTGGTTCCTCTGTCTCACTATGAAGACATTCACCAAGTACTTTAACCTTTGTTCCTTTATAATGCTTATATATTGCTCCAATTTCTAAATTTTTCATCATAAATTTATTTCCCGCCTGCAGAAGCTATGATTTAGCATTGCGGGCAGGTAATTTTTTAATTATTTTCATAAATAAATCATTTCTTTCGTATTCATTATTAAACATTCCAAATGAAGCAAAAGCTGGGGAGAAGAGAATCGTGTCACCCTTTTTCGCTTGAGATAAAGCTTTTTTAATTATGTCATTCAAATCTTTTCCAATTTCATTCTTAATTCTTAATTGATAATTCTTAATTAATTCTTCTGTCCCTGTTCCTGGAATCATCACTACAGCTTTACAACTTTTATTTATAGCCTTAACTAAATTATCAAGAGGAAGATTCTTCGTTGCACCACCACAAATAAGAATGATCTTGCCCTTCTTTTCACTCAAAGCTTCAAGACCCGCAATAGTAGCTTCTGGGGTTGTGGCATTGTTATCATTATAAATTTTTATACCTTTATAAGTTTTTAATAATTGCATTCTTCCTTCTAATCCTTTAAAATCTGCAATACTTTTTTTGATATCTTTCATTGGCACTCCTAATATTTGTGCAACAGTAACAGCTGTTGCCATATTGTCTCTATGATGAATTCCTGGGACATTGAATTTCCAATCTGAAACATCTTTAGGATTAACTACTATGAGTTTTCCTTTTGTGTTAGATTTCTTTATAAATTCCTTCATTCCAGGGCGAATAACTAGATAATCATTTTTATTTTGATATTTGAAAATGTTTGCTTTATCACTAAAATACTTTTCCATACTATCTTTGTAATAATTCATATGATCCGGCATAAAAGAAGTAAAAACAGAAATATTTGGAGAAATTTTACTGTCTCCAAATCCTTGAAGTTGCCAAGAATCTAATTCACAAACAAGAATATCTCCATCTTTGACTTTCTTAAGTAGTGGAAGAGTAGCAAGACCACGAAGATTACCTCCAGCATAAACGTTTCTTTTTAATAATTTTTCATTAGCTTTAAGTATTTCATATATCAAAGTCGTCGTCATACTCTTACCTCTGGTGCCTGTCACCCCTATTATCGTCACATCTCTTACACATTTAGCAAAAAGTGATACATCCATCTCTATCGGAATATTATTTTTGCGAGCTTCATTTATATAAATAGAATCAAGAGGCACGCCTGCAGCTTTTATTATCATATCTCTTCCTCTGAAATCTTCTAACCTATGTTCACCTAATACAAATTTAATATTTTTAAATTTTTCTAAAGATTTTATAGAAGTTTTTAATTGTTCCTTTGTCTTCAAATCAGTCACTATCAAATCCGCCCCACATTCCGCTAAGAATTTAGTGTACCCTAACCCTCTCCCTAAAATCCCCAGCCCCATAATTGTAATCTTCTTCCTTTTAAAAAATTGTTTATAGTTTTTCATTTATAAATTTTACTCCAAATACTTTTTTAATTCTTCCATATCGTCAAAATGATGTTTGACTCCATTTACTTCTTGATAGTTTTCATGACCCTTGCCGGCGATTAAGATGTAGTCACCAGAAGTTGCCAATGAGCAGGCCTTCTCTATGGCCATATGTCTGTCTATTATTATCTCCACTTTATCTAACCCATCAAGAGGTAAACCTTTCTGCATATCATTCAATATATCTTCCGGTTTTTCAGTACGAGGATTATCTGATGTGAGAATAAGAATATCACTCATTTCAAATCCAAGCTTGGCCATTATCGGACGTTTGGTTTTATCTCTATCTCCGCCACAACCGACAACAGCTATTAATTTTGATTCACCGAAGCCTTGCTTCGGTAAACCCTTTAAATCATTGGCTGTTTTAAGTACATTCTCTAAAGCATCTGGAGTATGCGCATAATCCACTATACCTGTAATACCACTTGGCGATTTTATATATTGAAATCGTCCAGCTACCGGCTCAAGATTTTTAATTATTTCTTTTACTTTCTCTGGATTTTGTCCAAGGCAAATAGCTGAGGCATAAACTCCTAAAATATTATAAACATTAAATTCTCCAATAAGTTTTGTTTCCAGTCTTTCTGTAAAATCCGCTTCTTTTTTTAAACTAAGCGTATACTTTTTTGCATTTGTCGTACTTAGCATATATTCCCCTCTATCATCATCTATATTTGCAATAGTAAAACCAGTGGAGGGTATGATATCAAAAAAACCTTTCTTCGCCTCCGCATAATTCTCAAAAGTCTTATGGTAATCTAAGTGATCAAGTGTAAGATTTGTAAATATTCCACCAACAAAATGAAGCCCCGAAATACGCTTCTCAGACACAGAGTGCGATGATACTTCCATAAATACATATTCACATCCATCATCCACCATTTCTGCTAGAAGTTTATTGAGAGTCACAGGGTCGGGTGTAGTACGAAGTGCTTCATATGATTTGTCATTTATCTTATTTACAACTGTACCTATCATCCCAGCTTTATAGCCTAGATCTCGAAATAGCTGATGTAGGAGTGTAGCAGTCGTCGTCTTACCATTTGTGCCAGTCACTCCCACTAGCTTCATTTTATGAGAAGGATTATCGTAGAAATTACCTGTTATTATCCCTATTGCATTGTGAGTATCTAAAACTTTTACATAAGTAATACCTGCTTTAAAATCTTTTATATCTTTTTCATGGATTATCACAGTAGTACCACTCTCTATAACTTCATCTATAAAGAGATGCCCATCTACAACATTACCTTCTATCGCGACAAATAAAGACTTGGGTTCAATATTTTTCGAATTGATAGATATAGAAGATACTGGAGTATCTATATCTCCATGTAGATCTAAAACTGATATTTCATTTAATAAGTCATTGAGTATTTTCATATTAATTTGAAAGCCACTTGTTATATTCTTCTATAACTTTTTTACACACATCTTCCAATCCTATTTTTTCTGTATTTATAACTAAATCAAAATTATCTTCCGCAGTATGATTCTCTATACCATACAATTCTTTATATCTTTTTCTCTCACTATCTAATCTAAGATTTATCTTTTCTTTTATACTATCTGGTGTATCAAAATTTCCGTCTGATTCATTGTGACGATTTGGATTAAAATTCTTATCAGATAGTATTCTCCCCGAGGCGATAACTGGATCAAGCTCAAGAAAAACCTTAAAAGAATCTGGAATAAAATGAAAACCAAGACGTGAATCAAGAACAATATTTTCCATTTTACCTATTTCAACATTTCTATCATCAAGCATCTTGTCTATAGAATTATCCTTTTCCGCCATCTTGCTTAATTCTCCAAGAGGAACACCTTTTTCATTTGCAATAGAACGCATAAAATCACCTGTTGAATAATGAGTATAACTAAGTATCTCTGCTACTTTTTTTGCTGTTGAAGATTTACCACTTCCAAGCTTACCTGCAATAGTAATAATATGCTTTTTATTCATAAACTTATTCTATCATAAATGACAATCTAAAAAAACCTTGCTTGCCACGTAGTAATTTTGGTTTAAACTTCAAAAAAATGACAAAATACAAGGTATTTCAAAATTTACTATGGGGTGGTATAGTATTTTTATGAATATTTTAGCAATAGAAACCTCTTGTGATGATACTGGAATAGCAATTTTAGAAGTCATAGAAGGCCTAAAGCCCGCCTCCGCTCACACTACGGCGAGGCAAGTAAAATTTAAAATACTTGGGAATAAAGTTTCTTCGCAGATAGATATTCATAAAGAATATGGGGGTGTCTTCCCAGCTCTCGCAAAGAGAGAGCATATAAAAAAACTTCCCCTTGTTTTAGAAAAAGTTCTTAAAGAAGCAAAAATAAAAGAAAAAGATATAAAAGAGAAAATAGATGCGATAGCAGTAACCACAGGCCCTGGTCTTGAACCAGCACTTTGGACGGGAATAGTATTTGCTAAAGAACTAAATGAAAAATATAAAATCCCGATGGTTCCAGTAAATCATATGGAAGGACATATATTTTCTATATTCCCTAGAGATAAAAAAACTTTTACAATAGAAAATAAAAAAGAAAATTTCCCAATGCTTACCCTACTTGTATCTGGTGGACACACAGAGCTCGTCCTCATAAAAGATTTCCAAAAATATAAAAAGATAGGGAGTACAAGAGATGATGCAGCTGGTGAAGCTTTTGATAAGGTCGCTCGAATGCTCGGGCTACCTTACCCAGGTGGACCAGATATTTCAAGACTAGCGAGTATTGAACGCTCCACCAATTCACTCTCACTTACACAACTTCCTCGTCCAATGATAAACTCTAAAGATTATGATTTTTCTTTTTCTGGTCTTAAAACTGCCGTGCTTTATATGATAAGAGATATGAAAGAAAAAGACCCTAATATATTAGAAGATATAAAAGTTAAACAGCAAATTGCCTGTGAATTTGAAAATGCTGTAATCGAAACATTGGTTCATAAAACCATTAAGGCAATAAAAGAATATAAAATAAAAACTCTCATAGTTGGTGGTGGGGTTTCTGCAAATACTTATTTACAAGAACAAATGGTGAAGAAAATCAAAAAAGATAAATTAAAAACAAAGATCCACTTCCCTATTAGAAAACTTTCTGGAGACAATGCAGTCATGATAGCTATAGTTGGATATTTCCAATATAAAAAGAAAAAATTCATAAAAAAAATGGACAAAGTTAAAGCTGAAGGAAATTTATCTTTCTAATAAAATATGTTATATTCTATATATGATAGAACCAAATATAGATCCTAAATTCTTAAAACCTTATAACCCAGAAGAAACTGAAGATAAAATATATAAAATATGGGAAGAGTCTGGTTTTTTTAACCCAGATGTTTGTATAGAAAAAGGTACGACAGATATAAACGCAGAACCTTTTTCTATAATGCTTCCTCCTCCAAATGTGACAGGAACACTTCATATAGGTCATGCTGCAATGCTTACCATAGAAGATGTGATAGTTCGTTTTGCTCGTATGCAAGGCAAGCGTACACTTTGGCTTCCAGGTACTGATCATGCTGCTATTGCTACTCAATCTAAGGTTGAGAAGATGATTGAAAAAGAAGAAGGAAAAAGGAAGGCTGATCTAGGAAGAGAAGAATTCTTGAATAGAGTAAATAAATTTGCACAAGAAAGTCATGATACAATAGTTTCCCAAATGAAAAAAATGGGAACTTCTGTAGATTGGTCTCGTGAAGCTTTTACTCTCGATGATAAAAGGAATTTCGCAGTAAGAACTGCATTCAAGAAAATGTATAACGATGGTCTTATCTATCGTGGACATCGTATAGTGAACTGGGATCCAAAAGGTCAGACAGTTATTTCTGATGATGAGATAGTATATGAAGAAAGGAAAGCTATCATGTATACTTTTAAATATTCAAAAGACTTCCCTATTTCTATTTCTACAACTCGACCTGAAACAAAACTTGGAGATACTGCAGTTGCTGTAAATCCTGAAGACCCACGCTATAAAGAATTTGTGGGTAAAACATATATAATAGAAAATTTCTGTGGAGAGAAATTGGAAATAAAAATAATTGCAGATACTGCTGTTGAAAAAGATTTCGGCACAGGAGCTTTGGGTGTTACTCCTGCACATAGCCAAATAGACGCAGATATGGCAATAAGACACAACCTTACTACAAAACAAGTTATAAATGAATTTGCAAAAATGACTGTTGGAAATGATAATATTATCGGAAAGAAAACAACAGAAGCAAGAAATTTAATTGTAGAATGGTTAAAAACAGAAGGATTACTCGAAAAAGAAGAAGAAATAAAACAAAATGTTTCTACTGCAGAAAGAACAGGTGGTATTATTGAACCCCTACCAAAGCTTCAATGGTTCATAAATGTAAATAAACCTATTAAAGATAGAGAAAATAAAAGTCTCAAGGAACTTATGCTTACCGCTGTAAGAAGTGAGAATATAAATATAATTCCAGATAGATTTGAAAGAGTTTACTACAACTGGATAGAGAATCTTCGGGATTGGTGTATCTCTCGTCAGATTTGGTATGGACATCGAATACCTGTTTGGTATAAGGGTGAAGAAATATATTGTGACATAGAGGCTCCACAAGAAGATGGGTGGACTCAAGATGAAGATACTCTCGATACTTGGTTCTCTTCTGGTCTTTGGACATTCTCGACGCTTGGATGGCCAGATCTAAATGCATCAGATCTAAAAACTTATCATCCTACAAATGTCCTTGAAACTGGATACGATATACTTTTCTTCTGGGTGGCTCGTATGATACTTATGAGTACTTACCTTTTGGGAGAAGTTCCTTTTAAGACGGTCTACATGCATGGTCTTGTTCGTGATGCTCAAGGTAGAAAGATGAGTAAATCACTCGGCAATATTATAGACCCACTCGATGTTGCTAAAAAATACGGTGCTGATGCTGTGCGTATGTCACTCATTATCGGTACAGGGCCAGGGAATGATACTAAAATGTCCGAAGATAAGATACGAGCTTATAAAAACTACGCAAATAAACTATGGAATATAACTCGATTTGTTCTTTCTTCTTGTGATGGAATAACTATAAATAAAAATTTTGATAAATATAATGAAAAAGATTTAGAACTTACGAAAGAAATAGATGAGGCTATCCTAGATATCACAAAAGATATGGAGGCTTTCCGATTCTATATGGCTGGAGAGAAAATATATGCTTATACATGGTCACGATTTGCAGATGTGATAATAGAAGAAAGTAAAATAATTATTTTAAATAATAATGAAGAAGATAAAATTTCTAGACAACAATTCTTATTGCACACACTAGAGAAAATATTAAAAATATTACATCCATTTATGCCATTCGTGACAGAGGAAATCTGGAGTATGATACCTACAGAAAATAAAAATCTACTTATGGTAACAAAGTGGCCTACATGCAGAGATATGCCAACTCTAGATTAATATCTATGAATGAATTATTACTAAATCCAAAAACATTATTATTTGCAATACTAAGTGGTGCAATACCAGCAATATTTTGGCTCTGGTTCTGGCTCAAAGAAGAAGACTCTGAAGAGCGTGAACCCATAGGTCTTATAATAATATCTTTTATTCTTGGTGGTTTAATAGTTTTTGCTGCTGTATGGCTTGAAAAACTTTCCTTGAATTTTATTTCAAACAAGAACTTACAAATTGTTGTTTGGGCAAGTATAGAAGAGCTTCTTAAATTCCTAGTAGTAAGTATTATTATATATAAGAATAGTAATGTAAATCAGCCTATTGACTACCCTATGTATTTTATAGCTGGAGCTCTTGGCTTTGCTGCAATAGAAAATATTTTCTATCTAATCAATCCGTTTAGCGCAAGTGGGACAATAGTAGGTATGCTTACTGGGAATCTTAGATTCTTAGGGTCTACGCTATTGCATGCTATGTCTAGTGCAATGATAGGAATATCACTTGGTCTATCTTTTTACTTAAAAAAATATGTTACCACTTACCTTTTCTTTGGATTAATTTCTGCTATTACCTTGCATAGTATCTTTAATTTTTTTATAATGAAAGGAAGTGGTGAGAATTTCCTTTCTGTTTTTGGATTTTTGTGGGTCGTCACGATTATAAACATACTCATATTTGAAAAACTAAAACGTATGAGTAAATATCCTATATTAACAAATTAACTTTTAAAAAATATGTTAAAAAAAAGATCGTTCTTAGAGAGACTAACAGGTAGTATAAGATTTGAAGATAATGAAGAAAATGATAACCTTTCTTCAGATCAATTTAATAAGAAAAATAATGATTCTGACAACAGAGATCTTCCCAAAGAATCAAAATGGGAAGAAGAGATAGATGCAGAGCTTACTGTCGATGTATATCAGACATCAGGAGAGATTATAGTGCAGACAATGGTAGCTGGAGTACAACCAGATAACCTAGCCATAACAATAACTCGCGATATGATTACAATCCGTGGTAAAAGAGAAGAGAATCAATCCATTGATAAAGATAATTATTTTGTACAAGAGCTTTATTGGGGATCATTTTCTAGGACTATCTCCCTACCAGAAGAGATCGACCCAGAAGAAGCAGAAGCAGTAGAAAGACATGGTTTACTTATTATCAAACTTCCAAAGATTGATAAAAACAAAGAAACAAAACTAAAAATTAAATCTATATAAATATATATTAAAAAATCCAGAAGTTGTACTTCTGGATTTTTTAATATATGTGCTCAGGGCCAGATTTGAACTGGCGACATCTCCCTCTTCAGGGGAGCGCTCTACCAACTGAGCTACCTGAGCAAGATTACTTATATTTTAAAACTCATACTTTTATTTTATCAAACCATCTAAACTTGAAGAATCTAGACCATAAGCACTCATTACACCACCCACATTACCTAAACCACCTAAATTACTTAAAAATGGTTTTATGAAATAAAGTGCTCCTAGTGCCATAAGAACAAGTACTACATAATACCCAATACGTATTATCTGGCTCCATTTTTGAATATTGTAAACCTTAAGAAGTATCTCATTGTTCTCCTTTGATAACCTGAGATTTTCTTCTATCAATTGCTTTACATCTGGTTCCATAATTTAGATATTATCATATTTTAACCAAAAACAAAAGTGCCTTTTGGATACTTTGATTACAAAGATATCTCAAAAGGTCTTGCGAAATGGGTCCCTTCCCATTTCTCACCTTAGGACGGGACTGTGAATATACCTCTCATAATGCTTATTTGTGCTTCTGACCGGAATCGAACCGATATCTATCCCTTAGGACGGGACTGTTCTATCCATTGAACTACAGAAGCATTATGAGAAGAAGTCCATTGAAATACAAGGGCAAAGGGATTATTCCTTAATCCCTAATAATTCTACTATTTTTGGTTTATTGAAACCAACTATCAATTTATCATCGATGACTATAACTGGAACCCCCATCTGACCACTTTTATCTACCATCTCTTTCCTTTTAGCTAAATCTGAAGATACATCAAAATCCTCAAAAGCTACTCCATTTGCTGTAAAGAAATCTTTTGCCATATGACAAAAATGACATGTAGGTGTACTATAAACTGTTATTTTACTCATAAAAATTATATTTTTTATTAATTAATAATATAGAAACTCTTTTGATTATAGCATAGTAAAAAAATATGCAAATCTTGACAAAAATGCGATCGGCGGGAATCTCGCCCTACGGTCGCTTGTATTTTTATGGATTTATATAAACAAATCACAAAAAAATCTTTCGATTCCAAATGTGTAAGATATGGAATCGACGATTACATCGTCAGGTACTTTTTGCTCTGGTTAACACCAGAGAACAAAAAGTCTTTCGATTCCCGTACGCAAGACAAGCAGTTGTCTTGCTATTCCGCACATATAAAAATATCTTATTTATAAGATATTTTTATATGTGACTTTATTGTACCAAGTTAGAACCTATTTTCAAAATAAATAAATGGCCGAATTTTTGCGAAACTAATTTTCTGGGGAAAAGGATTCGCAAAAATTCGGCTAATGTTTTTTGAATTCGGACTCCCCCGCGCGGAGGAGGGGTCTGGGGAGGAATCCGCGCGGGCTTCGGCTTTTTGTTTTTTGGCGGGGCGGGCAAGTTTTTCCAATCCTTGATAATCAAATGTCTTGCTTTGAGTTCAACGACCAATTTTTGTTTTTCTTTCCACTTTAGCTTTCGGATATATTCAATAGGCAGGGTTATTGAAAAGCTGTTGCCTCCAGCAACTTTGGAAAGTTTACGGATATTATGATTTTGTGATTTTTGTGTTGGCATAGTTATGCATGAATAGATTCATGATGATTATTTATTTCCCATTAACTCGTTTATTTCAGCCAAGGTAGTTTTGCCGACATAGCCAGTTCCTTTTTTGAATCCCCATGGCACAAGAACATCTTTAGCATATTTTTCTTGGAATTTGATTACTGCTTTGTAGGTTAAAATGCCGAAGTAATTTGTTTCCTTGCCTGGCGAACCCGCGCCAGTGTCGGCTATTTTGGTATCCGGATCGGCATTAAGGAAAATTTGCAGGCGTTTAATGTCCGTATTTGTTTGTCTGTATTGAAGATATTTAGTGAATGGATTGGTAAACGGAAGATTAGTATATTGCTGCAAATTTTCTGTCGTTATACTTCCGGATTTTAGAGTAATGGTACTTGAGGCAAAAGCGTTACCTGTTGTTCTGCCGTAGGCAGTATAGAATTGAGCGTAAACTTTATATATTCCGTCAGGACAAGTTGGATTTTTAACAATGCCTCCAAGTTTTGAGCACAAATCCCATTGTTTGGAAGCGACATAATTTTCTTGGCTTGCGTCAGTAAAATCTCCGGTCATTGATATTGCCATTTTCTTAATATCCGCTCCGGCATTGAAATTCAAAGTTACATTTCTGTTTGAAGTCGTTGTTACTCCGCCGTTTATACTCATCTTAAATCCTTCCTGCGGTACAGTCGGTAAAGTCCACATGGCCGGGCTTCCGCCACCCCCACTGGAAGTTACGGCAAATGTCGCCGAGATGGTATGATTGGCGGAAACAGTATTGAATGCATACGAAGAAACTGCGCCGACCGATGAACCGTCAACTACCACATCGGAAATATGGTAACCTGAATCAGCTGTTATGCTGTATGATTGATTATCACCGTCATTAACTGTTGTTGCACCCGACGGACTGATTGAACCGTGAGAACCGGCGGAAGCGGTGACAGTATGGGTAGTTATTGGATTAGTCCATGTCAAACTAAAATTATCAGAATTTGAATTGCCAGCGTAGTCGGAAGCTGTAAAGCTTATGACATAAGTTCCGTCCGTATCCGCTGAAATTGTGGTACTTAATGCATTAGCTGTACCAAAAGTTATTGTGCCTGGTCCAGAAACTTTCGCCCACTGGTATGTTGAAGCGTTAATATCACTGCCACCATCCGAAGCAGTGGCGGTTTGAGTGAAGGATGCACTTTTATTTTGGTCATCACCTGAGCTAACGGTTGGATTTTGATTATCAATTTTTACAGTATTTGCGGCTGTTTTCACAGCTTCCTGTAAGCCAATGCCATCAATAGAAAAATATTTAATCGTATGGCTTCCGTTCGTAGAAATAGTAACACTCGTGCCTTGAGATGAGCTTGTAGTTGGTGTTGTCCCGTCAGTTGTGTAATAAGTATGAGCACACCCACTCCCCAAACTATCCATGCAAGTTAAAGTAATGGTAACATCTGCATTGTGCCAATTTGAGTCTGTATTATCGGTAGTTGTTAGAGCTGTTGAAGAAAGTTGGCTATTCGTATATAAACCAGCTACAGCCGAAGGAATCCACCCACTATTCCATAGATGAGCCCGAGATACTTCCGGCGCGGTTGTGTGTTGAATATTTTTGGAGATAAGGAGTGCATCAAAATTCTCCACGTGTGTTCTAAAATTTCCATATCCATTTATCCAAATTCTATTATCGTTTAGAAACGGCGTTTTGTGATTATCTAAGAAACTACTGCTTAATCTATAATTGTTGTCAAAATTTATTTGTGTACCGTAATTTGTCGCACTGCCTGGATATGCACTGTATGAAGTCATGTCTGCCGGAAAATCCCAAAATGCACCTAGAGTAAACTTGCCTGGGTTACGGAATAGTAAATGAAGTGGACCGAATCCAGATTTTGAGAATCCCAGTAGCCAATGTTGTTCATTTCCGGTTTCGGCCAGGCTTGTTTTAACCCATGGTTGTAATTCTAGAGTCATAAAGGACTCATATCTGTAATTATTGTTACTATCACTATCAGCGTACCACGGATCGGACTCGAAAGCCGGAGCAATTATGGTTACATTATATTCATTCTGCGCATCTGCACCTAGCAATTCATCCAATCCGTCTCCGTAAGTAGTACCCAATTCTGCCTGTACAGGCAGGACATATAAAAAATTATGGGGGACACCTGGGGCTGGATTGTCCGGCTCTAAAACCCGAAGCGTATGCGTCCCACCCCCATTATAATTGGATGTCATGTTATATGATTTGACCCCATTTGCATCGGTGCTGATATAATCTATAGAAAATCCTGGAAATGAGGCCGTATCTATTATGACTGAGCCTTCTGCGGAAAAATCAGATTCATTGTTCGCGTTATCCTTAGCTGCCACCCTAAAATACCATGTTCCGTCTGCAAGTGAATCACTATGACTGAAAGAATTTGTGCTTGCGGTACTGGCTGTAACCCCTGAAATAAAATTTGGGTCTTGAGACCATTCTACGGTATATGGGGTTGTGGTATGAAGACCTGAACCGCTATCGGTAGAAGCTGTCCAAGTCCATGTCGGCGTATTATCAAGAGTATTCTGATCAGCACTTGGTATGCCTGGTATGCTTGGGTTTGTTGTATCAAGAGTGAAAGCGCCCATAGCGGTCCAGTCAGAAGTTTGTGTTCCGTTGTTGTTTTGAGCGCACCAATAATAAGTGCCGTCTGAACCGATCGACAAGCTGGGTGTAAAAGTAGTTGCTTCATCAATAGTGGCGGTTTGCGTTGAAGCACCGTTGGTAACTAAATTTGTACCGGCAAGACAATCTGCATTATCAGTGGAAGCAACCCGATAGTTAGCAGTACCGACAGTGTCATCGTCACTATATTGAACAGATAATGTTGGAGTATCATCAGCGATAGAACTACCATTTGCTGGAGAAACTAACGTTGGCGCTGATGGGTTACCAACAAGACCCGTATTCCATGACCATGTTCCCCAAAATGTCGCATTGTTATTTGTTTGTGAATACTCCTCTGCTATCCAAGGTGTAGAAAGTGCGGTGGAATGAATTTGCACTTCATCTTCATATCCACTTAAGAAATAATTTGACCTTGAGTTATAACTACCAATGGTGATATTTCTAGCTACAGTCGTTAAACTTTTGTCTACCCCTAAATCAGCATTTTGTGCGGAACCATTCACATATAGCTCATAACCTTGGGTCGCTGTATTCCAAGTAAATCCTAAGTTAGCTAAAGTGCTGGCCGAGATAGCACTGGCTTTTGTGGCAACATTAGCGTTATCTACGAAAGCATTTAACGTTGTTCCGATATAATAGAATAATATTCTATTCGTTGTCCCTGCTGGGCTAACCTCCGCGAACGTTCTTGTCCCATTAGCATTAGTAGATGCCCATGTTAAAATCGTTCCCTGAGTGAAATCAACTGTAAAATTATCGTATTTAATGTAATCTGCTGTACCATCAAAATTTTGAGCATTTCCAACTTTACCGGCGGAAGCAGTTATTGCCATAGATACTCCAGTTGCGTTCCTCGCGTTTCTTGTTCTATCTATATATCCGCCCGTGTTGTTATTTACGGCCTCATCCAAAGTATAATATGCCACCCAATGGGAAGCGTAGGCATTATCACTTCCATAAGTATCAGCATGTCCGTAGCTAGTGTTTGTTGAAACGGGAGGGTAGATTTTTAATATCTGGCTACCGCTTGAGGTAAGTGTTCCGGCCCATAAAATTCGCAACCAGCCGGTATGGCCTGTGTTATCAAAATTTATCCAATCTGCAGCTAATTCTGTGCCGTCATTTTTTGCTGCTCGACCTTTCGTTCCATCACTCGTATCAACTGCTGTCCACCAATCGGCGGGCAAAGTTGAGAGATCCACCATTAATGTAAAGTCAGTTAAACCAGTGGAGGGGTTGCTAATAGTAGCAGTGGCATACCCAGTGGACGGTATGTCGGCATAAACGATTTGATTTTTCATCAGAAGCGAACCAAAAATACTACAACCTAAAATTACCAAAATAAATAAAATTTTGTAACTGTTTGAATCTAACCAATGTCGGATTTTTTTGATAAGGCCACTCATCATAAATTTTATTTTTTCACCAAAATCGCTGGAGCTTCAAAAATTGAAGTTTTCTTCAACACAATTTTGTAAACACTTTCTAAAAAATCTCCGCCAGCATAACCGACGATAAAAGCCAGTGCCGGAGTAAATTCACCAAGACCAAAAAAATTCAAACCCAGTTCTTTTGTGGCAGCTGCAGTTAACAGGCCGATAATTCCCGAAATAAAGACCGTAACGAAAAAGTAAAGAGTTTCAAATTTTGGAGTTTTGTAAGAAAATTGTTTGAAAAATCCAACCAAAGCCCTAACCATTCCTCCGCCAAACCCTGCGATTAATATTGAAAAGTAAAATTGTTCCCACATAGTTTTTTAAAAGTTAGTTAGTTTAATAATAAATACAAAAAGACACCGAAAAATCGGTGTCATAATTTAAGTGGAAAAATTAAAAACGCGAAGACCTGGCGAGTCTCTTTTACTCTCTCTCTCTCTCTCGATTTTGCCCAAAATATTTCGCATTTTGTTTGTTTCTAATATCATATCTCTTGTCCACATTATAGCATATTTTCCAAGTCAAGGGCAAAATCGCCAAGGTAAATTATCTAACCTCATGAATGTGTTCATGAGGTGATTGGAAAAACTTGCCCGCCCCGCCAAAAAACAAAAAGCCGAAGCCCGCGCGGATTCCTCCCCAGACCCCTCCTCCGCGCGGGGGAGTCCGAATTCAAAAAA